>Ga0193956_1000008_pt1 | contig 93904 bp, 100 predicted proteins | sample BB_7_MG_FD_140358 | JGI IMG/M metagenome (GOLD analysis project Ga0193956, IMG submission 140358) | Microbial mat bacterial communities from the Broadkill River, Lewes, Delaware, United States - BB_7_MG | ecosystem: Environmental > Aquatic > Freshwater > River > Microbial mats | place: USA...
AAGTTGAAGATTTAAGAAAGTATATACATGGAAACATGTTAATCCCTCGCGCACATATATTGTTTGATTTGATTTGATTTAATACTGCGCGTATACTTTCTATGACAAGGGGGTAAATATAAAAAAAATAATATGGAATACTTATAGCACTTACCCTCAGTAAAGATTGAGCTGGGGGTAAGTTTTTTATCAACGAGGTCTCGCTAACTACTTGAGGAAAAGAGTAGATTAGCCGGGTGTAAAGCTTCTTCATTGAAGTATAAACTTAGGTTCGAGTCCTGAGGAGGCCGCTTAGTTTTGCGATGTTTCACAAACATTACTGGTTTGCCAACTACCAGTGTCGAAAGACAAGTCCGAAAGGATATATAAGTTGGAGGGGTGGGGGGTGTCCCCCAGCCCTTATCCAGTCCCCATAGTTCAATGGATAGAACAAAGGTTTCCTAAACCTTAGATTCGAGTTCGAGTCTCGGTGGGGGCACAAATTAGATATTAATTAATAAAAGAAAGAAGAGATGAAGATTAGAAAAATTAAACAAGGCAAGGCCTTCTGGGCAATGTTTAAAATAGCTGTTGCTTTACTAACAACAGCCGTAGCCTTCTCGATAAAGGCAGTTGGACAACCAAGTCTCTCACAAGTAACTTCCGAGTATCTTGCTGGAGCTGTCTATATGACATCCTTTCAGGGAGAAATTAAGAAAGGAGAGACTGCGATGGGTAGATTTACCCTCACACAAGGCACATTTAAAGTGTCTTTACTGCTATTTGACGGAGATGAATTAATCTCCAAAGAAGAGCATATAGTAATGAATAATATGAAAGGGTATAAACCTACAAGCTATAACATTACTAACACGGTAACCAGAAAGGCTACTTATTTTATAATTTTAACTTATTTGAAAAATGAAACAATCAGGAAAACCAATTGAAAAGTTTATAAATAAAGACATAAAAGTAGGAGATACTGTATATCTAAAAGACGGTTCCGCCCTTACAGATATTAAAGGCGTTGAACGCTATATAGTCCACGCTTATAAAGATATTACTGGTATTGATTTACCGTTAAAGCAGATACCGGCTGAAGTAATAGAAATAGATCAACAGTATGCATGTGATGGTTATTCTTGTTATTACCTACAAGATATTAAAATAAAGGTAGGTAAAGGCTTATTCAGGACAGCGAGTAAGTTCGTATTTAAACCTGAAAAGAAAGTAACCTCTTATGTAATAATTGAATTTATAAATATACCATAAATATATGATATAAGCTCCACTAGCTTAATTGGATAGGGCAACAGCCTTCTAAGCTGTAGGTTAAAGGTTCGAATCCTTTGTGGGGCACTTTGCTAATTAAATTAAAAATTATGTTTATAGGAGAAGATGAATACGGAAAGGTATTATGCTATACCGAAAAGAGACAATACTCTTTTAAACCAAGCACAGAATTATTTACATATTCAAAGTACATTTATCTAAAGTGCTCTTTTAAACAAGCTTTAGAGAATAAGGAACTTATTAATAAATTATATCCTTTACTTAGCACATCTTCTTTATGTGCAGGTAAAGTAATAAGAGAAAAAGAAATATAATGTTACAATCAGAACTAAAACCTGGAGATAATGTTCATTACCAGCCAGAACACTTTGAGGAAAATGAATTTGAGAATGGTATAATAAAAGAGATACCAGAACATACTACAGAAGCCGTAAAAGTAGTATATAGCTGTGCTGGAGAATGGCATAGGTACGAAGAGTTCACATCGGCATTAACTAACCTTCGAGACCTTAAGAAAGGGTGGAGAAGTTAATATGTAAAGATATGGAACAAGCAAAACAAAGAATAGAAATATCAAATGATATCTTTATAGAAGTGGGAGGTAAGAAAAGATACCTTCATTTTGTAATTGATCGATACGGACACACGATGTGTCAGTATTATAAATAACAACAAGCGCCCCTAGCTCAATTTGGTTAGAGCAAATGACTCATAATCATTAGGTTTCAGGTTCAAGTCCTGAGGGGCGCACATATTGCGAGGAAGTGTAGTTGGTTGCATGACGGGCTCATATCCCGTAGGTAAGAGGTTCGATTCCTCTCCTCGCTACAACGCATCAAAAGATGCACATTTATTAACTTAAAATACAAACAGATGGAACCAAGAGAATTAGTAAATTTCGAAAGTAATATAAACAAGCATAGAAGTCTATTAGGTCTTGTCTTATTTCACCTAGATGAAGTGGGAGTTAAGTTTAAAAACCTAACGGACGCCAAAAAGAAACTAGCCAAAGCTAGTAATCTTATAAAAGAGGCTGAGAACCTCATAGATGAGTCCTATCTTTATATTTTATTGGTAGATAAATATTCTAACTTTAAAATATCGAAAGAAAATTTAATGGAGGAATTAAGTAAAATAAAACTATAGATGGAACAAGGAGAAAGTCCCTATAATAGGGTAGCTATAAGAGGCATCAATAGCCTCTTAAAGTTAGACTTCAAGACTGATGAAGGTGTTTATGTAAAACGTAAATACAACAACCAGTTTTTTCCTATGAAAGAAGTTGAAAAAATAATTCCTGCCTTTCATATTACGAAAGAGAAGGAACGGAAAAAGGCTGAATGGGTAGAAAGAAATAAACCCAAAACGCCATTTGAAACAGAATTAGAGTTGATGCATAGTAAGATGTATGAGCTTTTAATCTCAGGAACTACTAAAGGAGTATATAAACTCCTTAACGAAATAAAAATAAGGCAAAAAGAGCACGCCTGTGAAGAAGCTCTCAATGATTATCTAATAAGTAGAAAATGGAAACTGTTTTAGGAGAACCAATTAAAGAAGATACAGTAGCGATATTGTACCTTTGCAAATTCAACAAAACGTTGAATACGATGTCTGTAAAGTATGAAGCTCAATTTAACAACAGATCCAGTGCGCTACAGTCTTACGCCAACATTCCAAATCCAGAAAGTCAATTGGTTACGGGAAAAACAAGAGAGGAGTTGAAAAATAATCTGAAAAGATTACATGACAACATGAAAGACCCAGAGTGGTTAGAAGACCTTAGAGACTGTATATGAGAAATAAGAAACTCATAAAAAAGATAATTAAGGCGGAAGCATTAGCTACCATCTTAGATAAAAATGCTCTTTTAGAGGAGGTAGTAACCAACTTTAAAAAAAGAGGGGAGGCCAATGGTTATAAGATTGACTTTGTAACCATAGAAAGAAGAGATGATAAAGTATTTGTTACTTTAGAGTCCAGGAGTTTAATAATGTGTTCAACAATTGAAAATAACATGTTTAAGTATCTTAGTGGTGCTGAAAACATATTTAAAAAAGTAATAGGATGGATATAGAAGAAATCTTAACAAAAGCCTCCAATGGACAACTAATATTGGCTGGGGGAGGGTATCTTATCTTACTAATATGCTTAGGGCTGTGGTGGATTAAAGATAGCAAAGAAAAACAAGCTAAACGCAAGATTATAGCAATCAAGCGTGAAGCTTACGCATATATGCTTAAAGGGTGGACATTGACAAATGCACACTTTTGGGATGCGGCTTGTATAAGCTATAATCCCAAGAGTAGACAAGTAGAAGACGAAACAGGAGAATTTGTTCACTTTTGGAGCGATGATTACTTTCCTGGAGTTGAATGGGAACTTATAGATGATGGAGGACTGTGTAATGAATAAGAAAGAGGCATACGAATATATGTTAGCCGGAGGGTTAATAACAAACATGTATTTTAGTAGAGATGAATTTCTATTCATAAGTCCTGAAAGTGATAGGATAGAGAAGGAGGATGGTTATCATATGGATAACTTCTGGGACTCGGACTACTTACCAACTGTAAAATGGGAAAAATATGAAGACTAAAAGAAAAATGCCAATTGGGGAGCTATTGGGGAAGATGTTCCTTATAACCTCTGTGATAGTTGAAACTACACTGTTAGGGTTAATTATATATGACTGGGATAAGTATGGGGAGATTGCATTTGTAACCTCACTCATAGTTATAGTTATAGACGTAGTGTTATTTAAACAAAAGTAATAAACAGCCATAGAAGAAGACAGTAATTTTGAAAACTGACTAATCCTCGCGCAACATTCAACACCTAAGACACAAGAGAGTGTAGAGGTAAAGAGAATTTCGCCGGAGGATTGAGCAGTGTGTAAAATTTAAGTCTATCTCTATGGCAAATTAATACAAGATGCTTGATAGAACAAATCCAACTAATCCAGTCTTCAAGAAAGGAAGATTTAAAGGCAGCAGTGTAAGATATGTATGTGAACAGCATCTTTGGTACATAATTAGCATGTTGAATGCTGGGGCTATTCACTTATACGATTTGCCTAAGGGATTTAAATTATAAACAATAGAAAAAAGAAAAGATGGAAGCAAAGTACAAAATATTAATAATAACAATAGCTATACTAATGGCATTATTTTATGCTATTTTTAGCTTTGTTCTGGGGAGCATTTACTTCTTAGAATGGGGACTAGTTGCAAGAATTATATACATTGTAATAATGACAGTATTTATTACTATAGTGTGTAAACAATGGGGGGAGCGTTATGAAAAGTAGTGCTAGAAACCTATTCGAGTGGCTATGGCCATTCATAGTAATAATTTTCATTATGACATTTGTTAGTTGTGGGGAAGAGGAAACAACCCAACTTGACAGGGTTGAGATTAAAACCGAGATAATAATGGAGGAAGCTCTTCATATCGAGAATAAGATAAACAAAATGAAGAGCCAACTAGATTCAATAGACAATTATGTTAAAAAAAATTGATCCAAAAAGAAACCTCCTTGTGCAACTTGCAAGAGGGGAAGAAGTATTAATACCTTTAAACAAAAAGAAGGCATTAAAGCATGTCGGAATACTAATGGGATTTATACTCCTGTTATTTTCATTTGAAACAACACCAAATGGGAATACATACGTAAGGACTTCTTTTACTGTTGAAAGCGATACAGTAGAAAAAGTAAGATTGGAAGCTCAAGAGTTATTAAAACTCGGAGCTGATAATTATACGCATGCAGCTGAGCTACTAGTAACTCATAAACATGTGATAGATAGCAACACACATATATTTCCAAACATGCCTACAGAGGACATCTTTGCAGTTATGTGTGCAATCTTTATGTCCGAAAGTAAGGACAAAAGGTTAAATAAGCCTGGAACCTCAACAGCCTACATTAGTGGGTATAACGGTTGGGGAATGAAATGTGGCTCCAATTGGAAAGGAGAAGCTACGTATACTGGATATTGGGAAATTGTCAAAGGAAAAAGAGTCGATTTCAAGAAAGGTGAGGGTGGTAGAGCCAACGCGTGGAGAGCTTTCGATTCTTTAGAAGAAGCTATGCTAAGCTGGTTCGATCTTGTATCTAAGAAAAGATATGAGACAGCAAGGCAGGCCAAATCAGCTGAAGATTGTGTAGAAGAACTTGTTTCTGCAGGTTACGCAACAAGTCCCCGTACCTCCAAGATGTGGAGGGATATAATGCGAAAGTACCCCTTTAGGGAGGTATATTTAGAAACTAATACTAAATCTACGAAATAGCATGTTCAAATTTATTGTAAAGTGGATAACAGGCGATAAGACCTACACCCACACAATACGCTCAAGTTCGAACAACTTCTCCGAAAGAAGAGGGAAACGAACAAGATGCTCCTATAAAAGGGGAACTCTCGAAGGTTCTACGCGAACCAAAAGAGGTTAATACGGCATAGCCCAACCGCCGATAGTGTTGGGCACTTACATCTTAATATATAAAGAGATGGCAAATAGAGAATATACTGAAGCATCGGTATTGAAGGTTCTAAAGAACCATGGAATTATGCCTAAAAATGGCATGTTCGACTTTTCTACACAAATAGTGGAAAAGAAAATAAAAACCCCACTTGGCGATAAAATAGTCAAGAAAGAGTTTACACCAAAACAACCAGGAATAAAACTACTCGGCAAGATTAGTTTCTTGGTAAACTATTGTGGATTTACAGCAAGATGGTAGAGGCTGTAAAAACATGCAAGCGGTTAGATGAATCTACGTTTGCATATAATTATTACAAAACAATAGAAGAAAAAGTAGAAGTTTTTGTAGAGTTATACAAGAAGGCAGTAATGTATTCTTATGACTTCCTAAAAAAGGGAAGAATGACAGATTACCAAATTAGGAGATTTAAGGATGGTGATTGGAGCTATGTTGAGAAGCATTGCAGAGCACTCAAGGACTATACAGACAAAAAGACCGGAGAAAAGGTTGAAGGTATCTATACAAAGATGCGCTCAATTGAAAGCTTTAACTTGTTTGTTCCAAAGTTCAAGTTTGACTACACCTCAATAGACACATTAGTAGAATCTTTAGATAGTCTAAGGATTTTAATAATGAATAGAGAGGTTATAGTTAAAATAAAAGGGCATCCAATGCAAAAGGAAATGTTAGGGTTTCTAACAGAAGAGCCCTGCTTAGACCATACTTTGCTTAACAGCAAGAGAGCGGATTCTTTCAAGTACTCGGAAGAGTGGCTACCAGAGAATCAGCCTACAGTTGCTTTAAAAGTAAAGGTTAAAGAAGTACCGGTAGAGGAAGAAGAAGATGTAATAACTTACTTAGGCTCCTCAAGAATACAAAGAGTCGTAGAAGAAGACCTATTCAAGAACACCAACACCTTCGGATTACCTGAGGGAGAGTTAGCCAAACTGGCTAAAATACTTAAAAGATTTAATAAATAATAATATGCTTGTAGAACAATTAATAAAATCAACTTCAGAAATGGAACAATTGAGTATTTTAACAGGACACTTAGACTACCTCCAAGGTAAGACAGAAGAGCCTACAATGAAAGGAGAAGGAGTATTTATGAGGGAGCCTGAAAAGGATAAACACCCAGCAGAAAATAAGCGATACATTACGCAAAGAGATTTTGCAATCAATCGTTTGAACAGCTCAATTGGTAGACGTAAGGTTGCCAATGGTGACTTTTCAGAGTTTGCATTATTTGCATTCCCCAGAGTGGTACGTCCAACAATTGTTGGTGGAGAAGCTTTGAATATTAGGAAGACTAATTTTAAAGCACCTTGCATTCGTATTACCTCAGAGAATGGGTATTACGAGCAAAGCAATCCATTCAATGAAGCTCTTTCAAAGGCTGTTGAGGAAGTTATGGCTAAAGGAGAAATGAAAGTATTAGACTCTTTTGAGTTTACATACATTGACCCTAAGAATAATGCCTATACGTATTTTTACAACATTGTCGCAGAAGTCGACAAAAAAACTAAGAAATATAACTTAGGAAAAAAATCCCGATAGGGTAGCCAATAGAGGCAATTAGAACATGATAGATAGTATATGCTTTTTAGTATATGCTTTTATTGTATTTTAGTTGCCTCTTTTTTTTCTTTAAATTACTGATAATGCAGGGATTTAAACCAGTACTAGGCTCCAATGAAGTTGTCGACTTAGATAACTTAGAGTTTCCTATTATAGGGTTATATAAGTACGATGGTATTAGGGGAGAGTTCACCAACAAAGAAAGACTATTATCTAGGGAACTTAAACAAATACCTCAAAAAAAGATAAGAGAACATCCAGCAGTTATCGAGTTACTTAAGTATGCAAAAGAGCGTAATAAGATAATAGATGCTGAATTATATATCCATGGAATTCCTTTCAATGAACATGTAGTGTTTATAATGAGTAAGGACATAGATAGAACGTACTCTTTAAAGATAAAAAAGATGTTAAGAGAGAAAAAATTAACAAACCCTTATAACTTTTATATGAGGATTCCAAGTAATTTTACTATACGAGTGTTTGACATATTTGATAAGGATAAAGAGTATTTAGAAAGATTAACTAGATTAGCAGTAGACCTTGAAGGTAAACATCCACAGATACAGGTAGCTAGGAGACGGATTCTATGGAGTCCTCAAGAAGTAAAAGACTTTATGGACTTAGCTATATCGGAAGGGTATGAAGGAATAGTTCTTAGAACACCTAAAGGTAGGTATAAGACTGGGAGGTCAACTCTAAGAGAACAAATATTCTTAAAACTTAAGCCTTATAGAGAGTTTACAGGAACTGTAATTGCAGTTAATGAGAAGAGAAAGAATATGGGTGAAAGCTTTGAAAGTAATCTTGGATATGCTGTTAAATCAAAGCAAGAAGAGAATATGGTAACTACTGGAATAGCCGCTACTGTAACTACTGTATATTTAGGTGAAACTTTAAAAGTTACTTTAACAGGAACAGAGGAGAGTAGAAGAGAGATATTTGAAAATAAAGAAAACTACATTGGAAAGAGTTTTAAGTATAGCGGAATGTTATATGGAGCAAAATCTTTACCAAGGCACTCTATTTTCATAGAATGGATTTAAAACTACTGATAGAAGAATCGTATAAAAAGATAAGAGAAGACCCAACCACAATACCTAAATACAATCCGTTTGAATCTCTAAAAGTCCTAGGACAAATGGCAGAAGTTAAACTGGTTATAATAGGGCAAGATCCGTATAATAGTGGAGTTACTGAGGGAGGTAGATTTAAAGATTACCATGATGGATTAGCTTTTAGTAGTAAAAATACTATAAAAACTCCACCCCCCTTACGCATACTGCATGAGTGGTTTAGGCAAGCTGACCATAGTAACAAGTTGCAGGTTGGAGAGGTTCAAAATGATTTAAGGTACTTACTTGAAAGGAAAGTATTTTTAATGAATGCACTGTGGACAAGTAGCACTAAAAAAGCAGGCTCACATATGTTTCCTGAATATTATTATATAGATGATGTTGTTTTAAAGTATATAATATCTAAAAACCCAGATTGTAGATTCCTATTATTGGGAGCTAAGGCAGGGCTTCTTAGGTATACACTGAAAGAGTCTAATGTTCAATTCATAGAAGATATACATCCATCTGCAGAAAAGTACACAGATAAAGAATATAGAGGAGGATTAAGTGCAATAAGCAAAGGACTTGGTATAAGATTTACTATATGACAGAAAGAGATAGAAAAGAGGAAATAGTATACAAGATATTAAAGGAAGAATATCAAAGGAAGTCCTTCAAACTATACTCTGTTCTAATTAATTATCCTGATGAAGAGGGAAGTATTACAGAGCAGGTAGTAGTAAGAGCAAAGCATGCTGCAGAAGCTGTACGTGCCGCTACAGAGTTTAGACTACCCCCACTATCATTAATGAATGAAGATTGGGAATTCCCTTATCAAGAGTATGGAGTTATAGAGGTTAAAAAGTACAAGATGGTATTAGAATATACCGAAGAGGACATAAGTAGTATTGTAGGAACTGTCTTATCATTACACTACGCAGAACGCTATGTAAATGGTACTAAAATATCAGATACAGGAAATGAGTTAGATGTGATTAAAAAGATAGAAGCTATGTATAAACTAGAGCTTTCAAAATTAAAACAAAAATATGCCAGACAGGACTCTAAAAGAAAAGCTAAATAGTGTAGTTCCTAGAGATGGGGCATGGACACAAAAAGAATACATCGTAGAGATATTAAAAAAGCAGGAAGGCATTTTTGGCTTCTCTGCATTCCATCAAATGTTATGGAAATATACACTAAGAGTAGCCACAAGTAGGAAACACTGGGCCAGTATGGCAGAAAATATAACAGGAAATGAAGCATACTACGCTAAGGCACTAGAAATTATGATAGATGAATGTATTATTAATTGACGTAGAGACTATTAATCTTTACGATAAGACAGTCTTTGATTTTTCTTATATTATAGCTGATATAGAAACAAAGGAGATTAAAGAAGAGGGAGCCTACGTTATAACGGAAGGTTTTGAAAAAATAGACGAAGCTTACTATAGCCAAAATAAACAAGACTATCTAGACATGCTTGAGAGTGGAGAGTACAAGGAGATAAGTATGGTAGAGTTAAGGGTGATGTTCAATATTTTAGTAAAGAGAAAGGATATTAAATTCTTAAGTGCATTTAATCTTAAGTTTGATGTAGCAGCTCTTGGATATTCATTTGTTAAGTATGCAGAAGCTAATAAAGCTATGGATTATGAAGGCTTATCTAAGTTTATTACAATACTAGACGTTGGAATAGTCGCTACCCTCGCTGCAAACACAAGTGGGGAATATGTTAAATTCTGCCTAGAAAATAACTTCACAACAGAGAAAGGAAATATTAAAACAACTGCAGAGGTGTTTTATAGGTATCTTTTAGATGACCCTACGCATATGGAAAAACATATGGGTAAACAAGATTGTATAGAAGAATTTGAAATACTCTCAGAGTGTTATCCGATGTTATCAGATAGTGATAAAGAAAAAGCAGAAAAACTATCATTTAAAAAAGCAGTATTTTACAGGTTACTTGAAGTATGACACAAGAAATTCTTGAATTAAAATACCTTAACGGTAAAACAAAAGAACAAAAGTTCAAAGATGTAGCTAAAGTGTTACATAAAGATTGGATGGACTTCTCAGAAGAGTCTATATATGATGCCTTGTATAATAACTTTATAGTTCTAGGAGGTTCAGTATTGGCTAATGTTGATACACCATCCCCCGTATCTTTATCTAACTGCTTTGTAATAAAGCCACCAGATGACTCTTACGAAGATATATTAAGAACTAGTGCAGAGTTGGTTCACCTTATGAAACGTAGGGGAGGTGTTGGAGTAGATATAAGTAACATTAGACCTAAAGGACTTCCAGTAGATAATGCAGCCAAGACAAGTACCGGGATAGTTCCATTTATGGAAAGGTACAGTAACGATACTAAAGAGGTTGCACAAGATGGAAGGAGGGGAGCTTTAATGCTCACTATTGACATTAGACATCCTGAAGCTGAAGATTTTATTGATGCAAAGACCAATACTAATAAAGTAACTGGTGCTAATATCTCAATAAAGCTTACTGATGATTTTATGCAAGCTGCTAAAGAAGGTAAATTATTTACACAAACCTTTCCAATAGGCAGTAAGAATCCAATATTAACTAAAGAAGTTGATGCGGGTGCGCTACTACTTAAAATAGCAAATAATATAACAAAGTTTGCTGAACCTGGTATATTGTTTTGGGATACTGTATTAGATAATCGAATAGATAGATATGCAGAAGACCATAATATACCTGAGCTAAAGACTGTAAGTACAAATCCCTGTGGAGAAGTTCCTTTAAGCCCAGATGACAGCTGTAGATTATTACATATCAACTACTATAATATAGTTGACCGTGCTTTTAAACCTGATGCTAAGGTTAGCTTCACAACGTTAAATTTAGTAAGTAGAATGGCTGTTCAGATTGGAAATTCAATCATAGAAGAAGAACAGAAGAAGATAAAACAAATCCTTAAAAAGGTAGAAAAGTCTGGAAAGTCTAGTATTGAGTATAAGCTGTGGAAAAGGGTTTTAGCCATGAATAATTACAGAAGGCTTGGAATTGGTAGAACAGGAGTTGCAGATATGTTGGCAGCACTAGGACTTCCATATGGCCCCAATCATCAACTAAACAAAATTATACTAGAGAGTTATAATGCAATAGAAAAAGAATCAGAAAGACTTGTAGAAGTATTTGGAGCACTAGAAGGAACCAATCGAGTAAATATTGGATTACACACTGTAGCCCCCGTTGGAACTGGTTCAATACTAGCAGAAGTATCTTCAGGAATAGAACCTGTATTTAGACATGAAGTCTTTAGAAGGAGACGTGCTAATGAAAATGATACTGAAGTAGAAACTGATAGCAATGGTGAAAGGTGGGTAAAGTACCGTGTTGTACACGCACCTTTCCTTAAGTGGGCTACAGTTAAGGGCATTGATCTTAATGTTACGCCATTAGATGAGGCTGTTAAACTGTCTCCTTACTGGGGAAGTATGGCAGACCAAGTAGACCCAGAAAACAAGTTAGAGGTTCAAAAGGCTTTTCAAGTAGCTACAGACCATTCAATAAGCATAACCCACAACTTTAAAGCTGGAACAGAATCTAAAGTAATATATAAAAGCATAATAAAGGCTCATTCCTTAAAGCTTAAAGGGTATACTGCATATGTTGATGGTAGTAGAACTAATATACTTTCAGCTACAGATGACAGCAATAGTGGTAGAGTTACCGAGTCAGCTGAGGTTCACATGCTTAAAGTGAAAGATGAAATCTTTTATGGTATTGTAGGGCTATCCAGCAAAGGTAATCCTGTAGAGATATTTTTATTTAAGGATAAGAATATAAAAATAAAAGATTTACAGAATGCAAATATCATAAAGGAAGAGAATGTGGAAGGTAATAAATATCACCTCATCTCTGACAATATTGATATTATAGACTTAGCTTCTAGGTATAATAGTGATTATCAATCATTGTATACCAAGTTGATTTCTAGAGCCTTGAGGGCAGGTGTAGCAATACCGAAAATAATGAAAGATTTTGAATCTACGGACACAAAACTAGGTTCATTTAGGAATGCTATATATAACCTACTCTCATATTACACACAACTCAAATGCGCAAACTGTGGCAGTATTAAAATAGCCTTTCAAGAGGGCTGTTTGATGTGTCAAGATTGCGGTTATTCAAAATGCGGTTAATGGCAAAAGATGTAAACACAGCAAGAGGTGATATCAGATTAGAATCACCAATGGACATTCTCAGTGGAGAAAGTGATAAAAAAGTAGTAAAGTTAGTATATGAAGAAATAAGACCTAATACTGTACTATTAAAACCTATACAACTTCTAGAAAGTACTAAATCTAATTTAGTATCTGTAGATTTAGCACCCATTAAAAGTACAAATGAAGAAGTAGTATTTGAAGTATTAATGGCAGGAGCTTGTACTGATAAATCTTTTGATATTGAACTTAAGAAGGGAGATAGGGTACTAGTAGCTCACGACTACCTACATGGAGTTAAGCACCACCCAACATCTCTAGTAGTATCTAACGAGAGAAGTAATCTATTTGGATATTTTGCAGTCCCTCTAGCAGGAGTCATAGCAAGAGTTTCATATAGTAAGTTATAGATGTACTACTACATATCTGATATAGATAATGTAGCCAATGATGCACCAGTAATAAGAGTTGATATTGATTTTGCAATCAATGCTATAAAGCCTTATAAACTTCTTTATACAGATACAGAGACAGTATCATTAAATTACCACCACCCAAACCCATTAAGGTTATTACAGATTGGTACAGGTAAAGATGTATTTATATTTTACACTCAAAATATAGTTCTTGGGGAACTTAAAGACATATTAGAAGACCCTAAAGTTATTAAAATAGTAGTAAATAAGTACTTTGAAATTGGAATGCTAAAAAGCATAGGTGTTAATTTAAAAGGGTCTTTTGACCTGTCATTAGCATTTGCTTGCTACAGGATGGGTAAAAACTTAAGGACTGTTAGCAGTAATGGTCATGATTACTACATATATTCTTTTGCAGGTATGTATAAAGAATTACTTGATATTGATATAGATAAACAAGAGCAATCTTCATTTATACGAGATAATCAAGTATATACAAAAGAGCAGATAATATATGCAGCGAGGGATGTAGAAATACAAGACCTTTACGAGACTATTAAAGATAGGTGCATAAAAATAGGAATACTTCATCCAGATTTTAATATGTGGATGCCTGTGAGGGAGCAGTTAAAACTTGGGATTCTAAAGTTTGTAAGTTTAGAAATGATAGCTGCTGATGGCTTTGCTGAGATGGTATATAATGGTATTCGTATGGATGTTGAAGCTTGGATGTTACTTAATAAAAGTAACAAGTTAAGCCTCATCGAGACAGAAAGAGACCTCAATATCAAAGTAGCAGAGGCGATGCCTAAAAGATTGGTTAAGATAGAGCCAATACAGGACACAGTCTATACGCAGTATAACTTATTTGGAGAACCTGAAGAAAAGGAAGGAAAGAAAGTAGACAAACACAGGATAAACTGGAACTCTAGTAAACAGGTAGGCCCCCTAATAAAGGAGATTGTAGGATTTTTACCTAAAAATCAAAAGGGTGAAGAAACTACATCTGCTAAGGAACTGAAGAAAGTTCTTAATACCCAACCTGATAATGTATTTGTAAAGCTACTGTTAAAACGATCAACTACAGCTAAGATGATATCTTCATTTGGTAGGGCTTTTATAGAGAAGTTTATACACCCCACCACTAAAAGAGTACACACTAGAATAAATCAAGTGTTGGAAACTGGAAGAGTTGCTTGGTTTCAGCCTAATTTAGCTCAAATACCAGGAAAAAAGGAGTATAGAGATTGTTTTATACCGGCAGAAGGATATGATATAGTTGCCTGCGATTATTCAGCACAGGAAAGTAGGACTATGGCATACCTTGCTAATGATGTAGAGTTTATAGACTTTTTTGCAAATGGGGATGGTGATAGCCACTCAATGATTGCTTCAAAAGTAATGTCTTCTAAGTATGGAATAGATATAGTAGTAGGAAAGCATAGATTAAGTATAAATGCTGAACTGAAAACCTTAGAAGAAGTTACTAAATTAGGTAAAGAGCTATATCCAAAAGCAGACATAATAAAAAGAGTAGGAAACTCTATAGTGTTTGAAACAAGTAATGAGGATAACTCTAACCCACTAAGGCAAGCAGGAAAGATTTTAAACTTCTTTATATCTTTTGGAGGTAGTGCTTATACATTAAGTAGAGAGCAAGCCATTCCTAAAGAGGAGGCTAAAACACTTATTGATGGTTATTGGAATTCTTTTGGTGGTCTTAAAGACTACTTTGATACTGAAAAGAAGTTAGCGTTAAAGAATGGCTATATAATAGCAGAACCTATAACAAACACCATTAGGCATCTACCATCATTTAGAGAGTTAAGAATAGTAACAAATAAGCTCAATAAAGAGAAGAAAGCTTTAATTGACATGTATGGAGTAAATAAAGCAAAACAGATATATTTTAAGCAGTTAAAAGAGCCTGGAAGTGAATTTAAGTTTTATAATTCGCAGATAAGGAAAATTACTGGAGATATAGAAAGGGTTGCAATGAATACTCGAATACAAACTACAGCATCAAGAATGACAAAATTAGCTTTAATTCTAATAGAAGAAGATAGAATAAAATACAACTTAGATATGAAGCCAATTTTAACTGTTCATGATGAAATACTTTATGAAGTAAGAGAAAGAACAGAATATGAAGAAATAATTCAAAATAGGATGGAGGAAGCTTCTATTATATTAATAGGAGTAGCAATTCCGGCCAAACCAGCTAAAGGCAAGATATGGATACATTAATATATAGAGCAGGAATAGGAGACCCTGACTTAATAATTAGAGCAGTCATAGTTGACATGCTAATAAAGGAAAATCTAGCATTTCACGAAATAATGGCATCTAATAAAGAAAGTGCTATAAAAACAGTAGCTAAAAAGCTTATAGAAGAAAAAGCTCTTATTTATAACAATGAGTACATTCTAAATAGGACGAATAAAAAAATAGTTAATATACTGACAATTTTAGGATATAGTAAAAGTAACCTGAATATTAGTAATCTAACTGTAAAATTTAACGAGCTGTTTAGAGGGAAAAGAGGTATAAATAAAGAAGGGTTTACATATCAATTGTCAGAGCCTTCAAAAACTGCACAATCTTTACAAAAGTTTGTAGCAGCTTATCCTCAATACAATGAAGCAATCATACTTCAAGCAGTAAAAGAGTATTTTAACTCTGCAGAGGTTAGGGATAGATGCTTTTTCTATTCACCAAAAGCAACAGGCTTCATAGAGGGAACAGAAAATAGTGAGTTCTTAAGAGGATTTTGTGAGTCAGTATATAAAAGAGAATCATTACAGAATCTAAATGTAATGGAGGATTACTATGAATGATAAATATTCAATAGTTGATCAATTCTATAAGAGTGTACAAGAAGGAAAAGAAGGACTTAACACTGGAATACCTTTTACAGTCACGGGACTTAATGATGTGGTAGGTGGTATAATGAAAGACAACTATTACCTTATAATGGGAAAGTCTAAGACTGGAAAAAGTGCTTTCATGTATACAGAGTTCATTTTTAATATAGCACTGTCTATAGTAAGAGGTGAACTTAAAGAGGAGGACTTCATCATTGAGTTATATACCCTGGAGATTGGAATAGTAAAAGTATTAGCTAAGGCTGCAGGTTGGTATATTTACATGACGAGAGGAAGTGAGATATCAGTTAAAGCTATATTGGGATATAGAGGACCCGCTGCTTCTGGTGTTTATGCACTAGTTGAAGGAGATGAAGTTAGAAAGTTTTTAAGAACAATAGAAAGGGTTGTAAAAGTACACACCACTTTAAGTCCTGTAAAACTATTTAACTATATAACTCCAAAGCTAAAAGGACTGTCTTTAAAAATAGGAGTAGACAGCGAAGGTTCGGATATTTATAGATTTAAAAACCCATCTTTAAATTATTTATTACTTGTAGACCATGTTTCACTGGCGGAGGGTGGAAAAAATACTAAAGATACTATAGATACAGTATCAGGTTTACTTAGGAGGTATAGAAATGCATTTGGCCTCATAACGGCACTTGTTCAACAGATAACACCAACTAAGGGAGCTGACGGAGTTAAATACACTTACGGCCATGAGGATGCTAGGGATAGTAAAGATACGTTTCAAGACTGTGACATATGCCTCTCAATTGGAAGTCCTTTTCATGATAAGATTAAATCTGTTCAGTACAAAGGAGGAATATACCAAGTATTACCAACATTAGCTAATGGAAACATAGGTTTAAAAGACACACTACGACTCATATCAGTAGAAAAAGATAGGAATGGGTCATCATCAACACTACTATCTTCTAGATTTGCTGGGGCTGTTGGACATTTTATGGACATCCCCCTCCCAGAAGATATTGAATACGAAGTAGAATAAATGGCAAGAATTGCAGTTATTGGTGGAGCATCGGCTTCAGGTAAAAGTACATCTATGTGCCCTTTTAAAGACGAAGAGATGGGAATAGACATAGTAGGGTTAGATCCCGATAGAACTATGATAATTAGTGCAGTTAAGAATGAACTACCTGTACTTGGATTAACCGAAGGATATAAAAAGAAAAATAGGTTTATTCAAGAAAATAGGTATAGTGAGATTCTAGCAATTTTGATGCGTATCATAGAGTCTGCTAAAACAGGCCCACTAAAGATACATAATCTGGTTATAGATGATGCACAATTCTTAATGGCATTTGACTTCTTTAACAGGAGAGCAGAAACTGGTTATGATAAATACTCAAAAATTGGATATTCTTTTATTGAGTTAATAGCTATCATAGTAGAAAAGTTACCAGATGAACTTTGTGTATTTATACTAATGCACACTGAGAAGAATGATAAAGGGATAGAAGACGCCCTTAAAACTATTGGAAAGATGTTAGATGAGAAGTTTACAATTCCAGGATTATTTAATACTGTTTTAATAGCAGAGAAAGAATTCCAGAAAGGTAAAAAGACAATGAAGTATAGCTTCAGAACTCGCCCTCATTACATCGAAGACATAGCTAAAAGTCCACTTGGGATGTTTAAGTCAGGTAAGATACCTAACGACCTCAACCTAGTTAGAGAAGGACTTTTAAAATTATAATACCACACACAACAAATTTTTATTTATTATTATCATTATGGCTTTAAAATCATTAAGAACGTTCAATTTCGGTAAAACAGAAGAATTAAACTTAGGTATCAAAACACGAGTAGGCTCATCTAAAAGTGTTGAAATCCCACAAGTGGACATTGAAGGAAATCCGTTAGTTGGCGTATCTATGCAAGCATTCGAACTCCTTTCAAAAGGAACATCTTTGTCACATCGATTTGCTTACCATAAAGCATTTAATTCATATGCACAAGTTATTGAAAATGAATTAACAGGAGATTTAGATACAAATCGCTTACCAGCACCAATGAAAAAAGTAGCTGACTTTGAAACAGCTATTGCATCCTTACCTGAATCAGTAAGAGCTACTGAAAAAGGTGGTAAAATGGTTGACATAGAGTATGTTAAATTAGACCCAACTACTCAAGAAGTATTAGAAGAAGTTGCTGAGATTAGTGGAACATTCTACAGATTAGTACACAATCAACCAGTATACAAACAATACTATACTACTGCAGGTATTCCCATCACAGCTGATAAAACAGGAGCTATCGAAGATGAGAATGGTGATTTCTTTAAAAACACACCCAATAAATATAGCTACATTTGTAATGTTGGTATTGGTATATTCAATGGTGTTGCTATTAATGAGCGAGGTGACGCTATCAGCGGAACTGAAGGAACATACATGGCAGTAGGCCCACGTGACCAAGCAGATTTTATGGTAGGTGCTCCAACTCGCAGTGGTGTTAAAGTTGCTGTTAAATCAATCATGAGCTCTGTATTAGGACACCCTGTATACGGTGTATTGGAACCCTCTATTGCTGAGACTGGCAATATTCCAAAAGGTAAATTTAAAGTAAATAAAGGCACTGCTATTGGTATCTTTAATGCAGCAGGTGAGATTGCTCTTAAATTGGACGGTAAAGACGGACGATTAGGTTACAAATTATCTAACTTCATTCCCGTTAAAAAACGTAACAGTGAAGCTACAGAAGTTGCAAAAGTAGAAGTAGAAAAAGCTATTGAAACTAAAGGTAAAGCTTTAGATGATATGGATTTCTAGTAGTAAGTAATTACTAATTTTAATTTTACAATTACCCCCATCATTAAGTTGGTGGGGGTTTATACAATCACAATGCAAAAATCATTAATATGTTAAAATTCGAAAATAAGGCTGAAATAGTAAATTACATCGGTGGAACTGTAGTTCGAATCGTTGAATTGAATGGAGACCTTTTAATTAATCCGACACTAGAGCAACTCAAAGAAGCATTGCCAGGATTCTCTGGGGATGATGAAATGGAGTACACATATAAATCCAAACTAGGATTTGGTTTTACTGATTTCATCTCTAATGGTGGAATGAAAATAGTATCAGAAGAAGTTACTAAAGGACCGGAGTTTGATGCTTCTACAATGTCTCCTATGGAGGAAGTAGATGAGGCTAAAGTAACATTAGTTGTAGAATTCGAACATTTTGAAGAGTCTATTGTTAATAATAAAACTGTTAAGAAAGCAGTTAAAATTAGAAAACTAATGTCCTTTAGATTTAAGAATCACGTATCTATTACAAGTAGTGGTGATAAGAAAGAAGTATATAACAACTTAGGACAAACGTCTTATATAACTGCTGATGGAACACCCTCATCAGAATACTTCAAAAATGAAAATGTATTTGACTTACCATTAGGAGGCCAAGGTTTAGGCTTCAAAGAACTTATCGACTTTATATACAGCTATGCTGCACAAGCAACAGGTAAAGTAGATTTAATATCTGCTGGAAGTTCTTTTGATAAGGACATTAATCCTGAAGATATGTTTGAAGGAGACTTCAGCGCCATTGTTGACAGGTTCAATGTAATACATGAATCATTAACTCAAGGAGACCTTAAACTCTACGGAGCTTTAGTTCTACTTACAGCCACAGATAGCAATGGTAGAACCATTCAAACTTATTACGACAAGTTTGAAAGAGGTGTTATCAATGACAAAGGAGAGTTAAATACTACAATGCAGTATATTAAAAATAAAGTAAACAAGTCTAGAGTCCCTAAAGCAGGTAAAGTATACTCTCCAGAATCAAAATCGATACTGGTAGGAGTTAATGGTAACGTAGCTTTTGGAACACGTGAGGTTAAACCTTCATATATGGATTTTGTTGCAGTAGCTCCTATAACCCATACATCAACAGGGTTGCCACCAATATCATCAAATGAGTTTAGTGGTATTCCAGATTTACCAGCTAATCAAAATTTTGATTTTTAATGAATTAGGGGAGTCTTAGGATTCCTCTTTTTTTTAAATGGATAGAGATAGTATTTTAAACAACAGTGAGACCTTATTTACTCATCTTTTAGGTTCTTTACCTATAAAGAGGTATATAAAAAGTCCACTGAGAGATGAGGATACTACGGCATCTTTTACCTTATATTATTATAAAAACACATTATGGTTTAAGGACTGGGGAGGTAAATATGGTAATGTAATAGATTACGTAATGTTACTAAATAACCTTTCTTTTAAAGAAGCTGTGGGTTATATAGAATCCCTCCCACCAATGGCCTACATAAAGCCACCCCCAATAAAAGAATCTGTAACAACAATAGAGTATAAAGAATACTCTACGTTTACAAAAACAGATGCAATGTATTGGACAGCCTTAGGAGTTTCATCTAAGTTACTTAGAAAAGAGGGAGTAAAATCTGCAATGCTGCTAAGAATAAATGGAATGCCATTTTATGCTGCATCTGCTGGAGACCCTATATATATTTATACAATTACTCATAAAGGAGAGGAGCGTTGTAAAACATATATACCTAGAGGGCCAAAAGAGATAAAATTTAGAAATAATTTTCCAAATGTGTCAAGGTACGTGCATGGATTAAATACACTTGATAAAAAAGCTACTTATGTAATTATAACTAAATCTGTTAAAGATGAGCTTGTTTTGAAAGGTATGGGTTTTAATGCAATATCTACACAAGGAGAAGATATAAACATACCTGCATACCTTATAAGGTGGCTGAGGGCTAAATATAGTAATTTATTTATCTTATACGATAATGACTTTACTAAGCCAGACCCTTATAAATTTTCAAAGAAGCACGCAAGGATACATAATTTAAATGAATTGAGGGTACCTGAAGTAATACAAGCTACAGACATAGCCGAAGTATATTTAAAAGATGCTAGATATGCTAAGTACTTCATTGAAATAAACTTGAATAAATATGGAAAACTTAGTAATTGTAAGACTTAAATACAGTGGAGGACTTACTGAAGAATGGGATATTGTTCATAAGCATGAAGATATTGCTTATGAAACAACAAAAATGTTTAAAGGTTATGATTCCTTAGATGGAACTAGAGTAAACCGTAGAATTTATAAATCTGAAATAGGAATACCTAAGTTAAAAGTATCGGATTCTGATATAATTAACTTAAAGGAGGGAGAATGGATACGTGTATATGTGGAAAAAGAAGACACTAAAAAAGCTTTAAAAGATCTAAAGGAAGTAATAAAGCAGAAGCTTGAAATACTAGGTATTAAAATTGAGGAGTTCTTAGACACTGCAATAGAGCTTACAGAATTCTTAGATGCTTAATGAGGTATTAAAATATTTATATGCGGCTGCTTTCAGTATACCAAGTTCAGCAGTAGATTTGGCAGAGGTATCTGAAATAACATTTATGTCAAATCTCAAGCTAGACAGTAGGATTAAAATAGTATCAAAAAGAGAATTAATAATTCAAAATAAAACTAAAAAGTATATAAAGGATGGTAACGTAATTACTATTATAATCCCAACCGGTACTAGGATTCCAATCATTAAGAAAGTTAAATATCAAAAATTGGATGATTTAACTGATTATGAAAAGAGTCAACTACTAGCATTCTTGGGTGGGTTGCAGGTTAATAATAAAGTAATACTGGAAAAGTTAGAGAAAATCATTGTAAACTTCTCTGAGTATAAGATAGACTATATAGCTAATAGATTGATAGCTGATGGTAGGAGTGTAAAACAAAGTAAAAAGTATGCTAAGCATTTATATAAGATTAATTCTGACTTTACAGTTTGGTAATAATTATAATTGGATAGGCTACTAAAATACTAATTTTTTAAAATTATTTTCACTTCACCCCAAATTCAATCAATTTGTAAATAAAGTGTATTTTTAGGACTTTTCTCGAATTTTAAATAGTTTTTGGTATACTTATATCAATTTTAAAATATCTCTAAAAGTCCAAAATTCACACTTTTTACAACACAAAACACATTAAGTATTAAAATTAAATTAAATGGGTATATTATTAGGTCTCGATTGGATATCTTTAGTCATTGCAGTATTATTGGTCGCATCACAAGTTTATACACAAGTAAAAGAACGTAAAGAAAATAGGAAACTTTACGAAGAGTTAAGTGCTATTTTGCAAGACAGCGAATTATCCCGCACAGAAAAGAGAGATAAAGGAATGAATCTTTGTAACGAGTATGATACAAAAATGGCTTATGGAGCTTATTGTGTACTTTCTCATGCAGAACTAGAAGAAGCAAAAGAATTAATTGGATAAACAGTAAATAATAAATAATAAATAAGTATTAACATGGGTAAAGAAAAAGAAGCAACATCTTTTAAAATAGCACAAATTAACAAGTTTACATGCGGCAAGATAGGAAAATTCACCATTCCAGACTCTGAAGATGTAGGTGCACTTAATAGAGAAATTCACGATGCTTTCCTATCAGAGGAGGGGGATTTTATAGGTGATTTTAAACTAGGGTTGGCCTATCTTACAAACAATATGGTTGTCTGCTTAACTAATCCTGTAGGTGTTGGAGTTGTGTTAAATAAACAAATAACCAACGAAAAGTTTATAAAAGATTATAAAGAAACTAAAGAATTAGAAGACGCTGACATTAAAGGTTATTTTGGATACTCTAATAATGGAGGTCAACTTTTCACATTAGGAAATAGAATATTTGATGCTGAGTATATACCAGTAAGAGAAGACTATGATGAAAATGAGTGGTTAACTTTTGAATACATGAGAATTGTTGCTGCATCTAACATGGTTAGAGAAAAAAGAATAACAGGAGATGAAGCATTAGAGCAAATAACAATAACTTCAGTTATTCCATTTGAGATGAGAGGTAAGGAGGTTATAAAATTCTGGAGTGATGCTAAAAGAGCAGCCATAAACCTATCAGAGTACTTAAATAAAGATTTTTAATGGAAAAGTTATTTAAAAGAGTTATGAAGGCTTTAAAAAGCTTTATAGAGAGGCAAAGAGATATAACTAATAATAAAATTGAAATGCTGGAAGCAGAAATGCCTAAAGACTCTATAGACTTTAAACAGGATATTGAAGAAGATGAGCGCCCACATGAAGTTTAATGTATTACAGTAAGAGAGATAAGGCTTTTGATGTTCTAAATGCAATATTAGGATTCCAACAAGTAAAAAATAATGCAGACTACTGCCTTGTATGGATGAAGCAAATGGTACACAAACCAAATAGAAAGTTTCCAACAACAGTGTGGGCAAAAACTTTAATGAAGAGAGAAGATGTAATGAAGCACTTCAAAACACCCCTCAAGAATCTAAAGATAGATTCACTTTATATGCTTGATAGTGAATTTTGTACAAAGTGGATAACTACTGAGGGAGAATCTAAGAATTTTATTAAAGCTATTATACCCTTCCCAACGTCAGAATTGACTGGGAGGGTATTTAATGTGCAGATAAATCAGTATTCTAATGACATACCTGAATCTGTAAAAGAGAGGGCATTAATAGAAGGACTAACTAATGAAGATCAAAAACAAATACTCATCGAATATACAAAGAAGAGTAGGGCGCATACTTACTGGGGTTATGGTAATGAGAAGAAACTTGTACCTCTATTTACTTTAGGTAGTAAAATGAAATACCCAATATATGAGGAGAAAATAATTGTGGAGGGGGAAGCCAATCACACTATACTAAACTCTATAGGGATAGATACATCAGACTTCCCTTATAGATTAGACTCCAGCATCATGAAATTAGATGCAATAACTAAATATTTTGGTAAAGCAGCCGTAGAAGAAGACAGTAGATTTGCTCTACGCTCAATCTTCGGCACTAAATGGAAAGATAATGATTATAGGAATAGCAGGTAGGACTGGAGTTGGCAAAGACACTCTAGCTTTAGCAATAAAACAAGTAGGAATTGAAAGCTACGGAATAGAGTGGGAGATTAGAAGGTTCTCGGCAGTTACAAAGAGTATAGTAGCTAGGATGCTAGGAATATCTGAAGAACTAATGGAGGATAGAGGTATTAAAGAAATGCTATTGGCAGATGCTCTAAGGAAAAATGCCGCCGAGATTAAGCAGGGGAGAGAATTACTACTTTCTTCTATGGCTTTGGATAAGGTATTAGAATTAAAGTTTTATAAGTACAATACTGTAAAAGGACTACTTAATGACTTTTATAAACTAATGGAATCTGAATTTGATCAAAATATATTAATCTTAAACGAATTAATATACTTAAGAGAGAATGAAAATAAGAATATTATATACACAGACATTAGAGACCATCAAAAGATAGAGTTAATAAAAGATTTAAAAGGGTTGAATATAATGGTAAGTAGAAATAATGTACCAAAGCTTAAAATGGAAAATATGGTAGATTTCTTAGCTGTTGATATGTATATAGTTGATAAAAAATTAGAAGATTTAGATCTAGTGGCTAGAACAATAAATATAGCGGCCAGTACAACAAATGAATACGATAACAAATCAAAAATATAATTAATATGCTTAAAAGATATAATATAAAAGCTACTTTTAAATTAAGAAACACAACCAAAAGAAGAGCATCCATATTAAGCTACGTATCTAATGGTATTGAAACAGTAACACACCCCAAAATAGAAACTTTAGGGTATTCAGTAAAGATAGGAATAAACAAAGTATCACTAAGTAGCTTTGCAGAGGCTAAGAGGTATCCAAATCCAGTAGAACTTGCATCAGGAACATTGATAACTCACGACTCCGTAATAGAGGTTAGGCCCTTTAGAGGATATAAGTTCTTTTGCATATACAGAGAGGATGAGACAGCTGAATTTGGATTTGCTGGACAGCTTACATCTAAGAAGCCCCGATTTTCAACTTTTATATCTCTATTTGATTGGGTAAGAAGTGTATTGCCATTTGAAATGGAAAGAATTTCAAGTGAAGAACTTCTTAAAATGTATCATACGGAACACTAATGAACATATATCTAGGATTAGAATACTCTACAGACTATTCAGTTAAAACACTGTTTGGAAGTATGATATCAGAAACTATTGACATAATAGGAATAGGATTAGCAGTAGATAAAGAAAGTCTTCCCACATACAGTAAGGTCATTGTTAATGAAAAAGAGTATAAAGTTTTAAGTATCTCTAGATTTACAGGTAAAATAGCTCTAGAAGGAGAAAATGGGTGGACAAGTAGCCATGTTTTAAACAGTATAGAGGAATCTAACTTTCAAATAGTTAAAAGCGTAAAGCCATTAAACTTCAGAAAGGTGTTTAAGGATAATGCAAAAGCGGTGGATAACATGTATAAATGTTCAATGCCCCCACCCTACAGTTTGAAGCGAAGGCACTTTAAAAGATACTTTAGGAGTGTTGAAGGGTTAAGCTTAGTAATTAAAGGACTGGCTTCATACTTAGCAGAACACCATAGTGGTGATAAATTCACATTAGTACTTCCTGTAAATTATACTTTGTCTGGAGAAGTCTATAGAAAGGTAGACGAACTCGCTAAAATGCTAAAGGAAGCTTTAGTAAATAGAGGTAGAAAAAATGCAAAGGTTGAAGTTGAATACTTTACACCAAAAAGCCCAACATGGACGGCTTTTGGAGATTCAATGCTAAACCATAGATTAAAAATAATAAGAGATGAATATCTCATACACAAATCATTAAATAAATAGTAACATGAAACAAAGAAAAACATTATTAGCAGGTGCACGTAACAAAGAAGTAGATATTAACAAAGTATTAAATAGAGATACAACAGCCTTACAATCCATGTACTGGAAAGAAAAAGGAATAATTGATTCAAAAAAAGAGGAGTTAGAGAGTATGCTTGAAGACCCTAAATACGTTATAGATTCAATCTATTTTACCCTCACAGAAGAGATAAAAAGAAAAGAAAATAGAATGAAAGAGATTAAAAAGTTAATTGACATAAATGAGAGCAAGTAAAGTTGTGTTTAGTAATCCAGGACTAATATCAGTCCTGGATTTAACTACTATGGGAGATAGTAGTAAAAAGAATAATAGCTTTAAAATAGGCAAATTTGATTCAGGACTTAAATATGCACTAGCTATTCTCTATAGAAATAATGTAGAAGTTAAAATAGTTTCTGGAGATACTACCTTTACATTAGACTCCGAAGTACTTAAAGATAGTGTTACAGGTAAAGAGAAGGAAGTTCTTGTTATAGTAGAATCACCCAAGCCTGAATATGAAATTGGAGAAGGTGCTTTATGTTCTAACTGTAAAGGAACTAATTATGGAGATGCTAGTAATAATTCAATACACTACCAATGTGAAGGAGCCTATTGTGACGAAACTTACGAAGAGTATTTAGAATCATTAGAAATAAGACATATTACAGGTTTCTCACCGCAGTTGGGGCACGATTGGGAACTATGGATGGCTATTAGAGAACTTTATAGTAATATGAAGGATGAAGGGGGTAGCATGTTCACATGCGATTATTTTGGAATGATTACTGATAATACTTATATAGTTATACACATAACAGAAGAAATCAATAAAATACTAGATAACTTCGATGACTATTTTCTACCTAAAAGTGCTATAAAGATAGGCTCTTATTCAACATTAAAGGTATTCAAAAATACAGGAAAGTATATAAAGATATACAAGCAAGGTATACTTATATATGAAAATATAGATATAGAATCACTTTATATGTATGAGTGGGGGAATGCTGATATTGATGAAAGAAGGATTTTATCTAACTTTCACGAATTTAAGAACATGTATGACTGTGCTTTTAGAGATAGTAGTAATGAAGAACTTATAGTAGATTTTTTTGTAAACGTAAGAGAACATCATATGGAATCCTCTATGTATATAGGAGAACCTAGAGGTATGCTAGCAGCAATAATAAATAAAGCATTAACTCCAACCGTCATTGAAACACTCCCTGAAAATATAAAGGTGTCTTTAAGTAGTGCGGGTGGAATAGATGTAGGAATACGTAGGATAAAAACATTTGAACCTGACTATTCATATTCTACAGCAACAGTATCTAAGATGGAAGTAGAACTTACCTTTGAGGAAGAAATACAAAAGAAGTGTAAAACTTTTAATATAGGATTTCCGGTAGTTAAATCAACAATATCTGGAAAATTAAAAGTACTGCCTGACATGTATAAGAAAGTAATATATGTAAGTGAAGACTTTACTGAAGAGGATAGGTGGGAGATAATAAGAGCTTCATTTAGATTACAATTTAATGATAATTTAACAGAAGCTCCATACAAAGAACTTGACAATTTTTATAAATAGCTAAAATGGAAAAAGAAGTTTTTGATTTATACCAAGAGAAACTAAAAAGAAAAGAGAGATTAGAAGCACAGATAAAGAACTTGCATAGAAAGACAGGTAATGGAGACAAAAAGGTATCAGAGGTTGGATGGTTGCAACTCAATTATGGGAATGGGTCTAGTGCAGAAATAATATTAGACAATAAAAAAGATTTGATAAGAGTATCTAATTTAATAAGTTCAATGCTTAATGAAGAGCTTGAGAATGTAATTAATGAGATGGAAGAATTATGATAGAAATAGTTAAAATAATATGGCATAAATACGATTGGGAAGATATTGAATCAAGACCTCCCCAACCTGGAACCTACCTAATCTATAGAAAAGGATGTGATAAGATGCACAAAGAGAAGTGGAATGGGAATGGGTGGGCATCCTCTAATGGGGATTGTACACATTGGACAGAAATACCTAAACCAACAATATAAAACATGAAAAGATTATTTAAATACTTACAGGATAAACGGAATAGGTTTCTAGCAAGAAAGGATTTAATGAAATCCCTTATAAGAAATGTATCATTATTGGAAGAAGAGAATGAAAAATTTAAGAATATAATTAAAGATTATGAACGTAAATGGAGCGATTCTTATAACACTTGCTATGTTCCAATAGACAACTTTATGAGGGGCAGGAGTGCAAACTTTAGCCTTAGGTATGCTAATTACATTAATAATGTAGAAAAGCTTACAGAACCTGGAAGAAAAGTAGGAAATACTACTAGGTTAATAGATTTTTCAATACAGTGGTTATTTAAAGTAGGAAATATACCACTTAAAGCAATCCCTTCATATGACGGTCTAGATAAAAAGATTTTATTAGATAATATTGATAGGAGATTGAACATGGAGCATGGGAAATCACTAAAGTTATTAAATGGTGAACTGTCTACGACTAAAGTAAATAATAAAACAAATAAAATTGGAACAGTAGAAGACAAACATTTAAATAAATGGATATTTATAGCATGTTTAGACGATAAAAAAGACGAAGGATTTCCTTTTTTCAAGAGAGAGATAATAAAAGCAAATGATAAAGATGAAGCCTACGATGTGGGAGAATCTACATTATTAGATACATGGCTAAAAGAGGGTAATTACAGTGTTATTAATTTTTTAGTTATACCAGTAGAAGAAATTATAAACTCCTAACAAGATATAAAAGATGGAACAGAAAAATAAAGGATTTAGAGTGCATGCAGGATATAAAGAAGCAATAAAAAAATTAAAAATAGAAACCACAGAAAAAGGAGTAGTAGAAGCAGTAAAGTGGTTTGATGGTAACATTGTTAATCTTATAGCAATAGACAATGTTAAAGATGCTTTTCTTGTATCTTATTCCTGTTTATTCGGCAAGGTAATAAAAGTATTTAAAAATGAAGGAAAGCTTGAAGAGTTTAGAAGTACATTTGAACAGATACTTTTTAAAGAAGCTTGTAAATATAAAGAGAAATGGCAACAGAAAAACAAAAACTAGCAAAAGCGCGTAATTATTTTAAGTATGTAATTGCAGGTTTATATAAATCAGTGCAACTTGATAAACTTACACCCAAAGAAGTAGAATTGTGGGATAAGATATGTAGAGCTAGAGAGGAATTATTAGATATGTTTGATGAGGAATCTAGAGCTAAAGGATTAAATGTGCCTGAACATAAGTGCTTTTGTGGAAGAAAAGCTAAGATACAAAAGATGTACTACGGCAAGCTTATGTGGGTATGTCCTATACACCTAATGGAAAAGTAAAATAAAAAGAATGCTAGAAGTAAAAAATAAGATTGAATTTGAAGGTAACTGTTGGGTTGGGGAAGTAGATGCTTCCCTCTTCAACAGTTCAGAAGAGTGTAGAATTAAGGCTGTAACGGATATAGCAAGTATAACTAAAGGTAGATTGGGTATGTATATAGGCAAGTATGATGAAACTTCATATTGTAGTATAACTCAAGAAAAGCAAGGCTTTAAAGCTGAAGAAAAAATATATTCACCTGTAAGGCAGCGACTGTATGATAGACTGTTAGTTGAAAGTGCAGGTAAACCTAGCACTCCCTTTGAATTTGTACCTATTATAGAAGAAACTATATTTACACCTTGTGAAAAGGAATTAAACCAGCTATATAAACACGGAGTAAGTGATCCGAGTAATGATAGATTATTTACCAATATGAGAAATATACTCTGCTCTGGTGAATTCTTATACGACCAAGAAGAAAGTACTGAGGATTTTAAAGTAATAGTAGGTAGAGTTCCAATGAAAGTAGTATCGCATTTAAGAACGCATAGAGCATTTAGTTGGCTTGTGGAGAGTAGTAGAAATAAAAGATACTTGAAAGAAGTAGAGTTTTGGTATCCTAGTTGGTGGAATAAGGTAGGAAAGAATACATTAGAACGTCCCTATGTAGAGTACATGAAAGATTTAGATATGGATATTGTAGATACATTAAAAGAAGATGTAGAAGAAGGATTGCTGAAACCAGAAGAAGCTACTATGGAATTATCTGATAGAAGATTAGTAACTTTTGCTATGTGTGCCTGGAAACAAAATACTGATGCTTGGGATAATTTATTTGCAGTGAGGGGAGATAAGACAGGAACTATGAGTATTACAGGAGAAACAGTTAAACATATTAAAACATTAATAAATGAGTAGTCAAATAGTAATATTTCATCCAGCCGTCGAAGTAGTATCAGATTCAGGTATGGTAATAGATTATGTAAATCCTCCAGAACTGAATTTAGAATACCCTTATATAACAATAGGGAGTAGTCATTCTATTAGACCTGTAATGGAACCTTTAGTAATGCGATTAAAAAAGAATACTCCAATATACTGCATGGATAATAATACAAGTATAAAGACAGTTGGAGAATACATTAAAAGCATAAACGAATATTAAATAAAACATGGCAAAGAAAGTAACAACAATAGAAGAAGTATATTCAGACATACTGGATAATAATATCCGAACTAACTTAGTAGACAGCCCAATATGGAAAAATTGTTTACATAAAGATGATATGGGGGCTAAAGATAAGAAATACAAATACCGTATCAAATTTGAAGGTACCTTACCAATACAACTTTTAAATATAAAGTAATGGATTTAAAAGATAAGATAGCAGTATTTAAAGGAGAGTTAGCAGACCTTGAATGGAAACAGGACAGATGGGGTAACTTTAAAAAGAAAGTTATTCGGAATGGAAAGGAAGTAGAATGCAGAGTTAAGTTTAAAAGTACGTCCGTACGAGTAGAGCAGAAAACCAGTAATGGAGATTGGGCTAACTTGTCAAGAGTCGCTCTCTACATATCTAAACAGTCTAGCATGGAAGGAATGCTAAAAAACTTTAATTTGTAATGAAATACTTTATAGATACAGAGTTCCACGAATACGGTAAACAACCTAAAGTATTAGGGTTAAAAGTAGGTAAACCTATTGATACTATAGATTTAATTAGTATTGGTATAGTTAGTGAGGAAATAGGAGAACCTCTAGCCTCCATGACTGACGAAAGAAGAAATAATTTAATTAAATCTGGAAAAGGGATTAAACATCAAAATAGTAGAGAATACTATGCTATATGTAAAGAGTTTGATTTAAAAGCTGCTTGGGATAATGAGTGGTTGAAGGAGAATGTATTGAAGTCTATACATGAGGAACTTGTAAATATGAATATACAAGATGCTAAGAGAGCTACAAGATTTATGGTTGGAGGTGTACTTCTATCAGAACAGTTTACATACAGGAAGTTTAAAAGACTTATAAACAAATATGGTAAAACTAAAAAGCAGATAGCTGAGGAGGTTAAGAAGTTCGTTTTACTAAAAGAAATTGGAGAGGATGGAAGATGTAAATGCACTTGTGCAGATACATGTCTAAACGGCAAAGCTGGCTCTGCTGATAGATGTACTACGCAAGAATTACATAAATATCTACCTGAGTTTTATGCCTACTATGCAGATTATGATTGGGTAGTATTCTGTTGGCTATTTGGAAGAATGATTGATTTGCCTAAGGGTTTTCCTATGTACTGTAACGATTTAAAGCAGGACTTGGATGCTTATGTGAATGACAAATGGCTTCCTGGCAGTATATCTTATATGAAAGGTGTGAATGATAATGTAACTTTTGATTTAGCTTTAGAGAAATTAAAAGGATTGCCTGAATACCCTAAACAAGAGAATGAACATAATGCTCTAGCTGATGCTAAGTGGAATAAGGAATTGTACAGTTTTATAAATTCATTATAATGAATAGAAGACAGAAAAATAAGCAACGTAAAAAGTCTATATTAATTTATGATATGGCAGCTGCTCCTGTAAATGCATCTCTAGAAGATATATCACTACTATATAGTAAATTTGGATTAGTAGTATACGATAGCTTTAGAGGTAATAAGCCTGAAATAGTTCCTAGAAGAAATACAAATCTATTTAAATTTAAAGATAAAGACAAAATATGAAAATAATATGTATATATCACTCTCGAGATCTGGATGGGTGGATGAGTGCTGCAATAGTTAAACATTGGTTTGAAGAAACTGTTAATAGAAAAGGTGAAGAAGATATTCCTGTAGATAGTTTAGATTTTATAGGTTACGACTATGGTCAACCTATTCCTGATTTAAATGAATACGATAAAGTAATAATGTGTGATGTTAGTTTTCCACCAGATAAAATGGAAGAAGTATATGATTCAAGTGAATTCATATGGATAGACCACCATAAATCAGCTATAGAAGCCAGTAAATGGATTAATAATACTGTAGACGGATTAAGAGATACTAATTATGCAGCCTGTGAATTAACATGGAAATATTTCTTTCCTGATGAAGAGATACCTGAAATAGTTAGACTACTTGGTAGATATGATTGCTTTGGACATAAAGGTACGGACGAAGAACAGAAAGTATTAGAGTTTCAATATGGTGCAAGACACTATATGAATAATTATAATGATTGTTATACCTGGCTTACGGGAAATGGTACTGAAGAATCTTTGGTGAATGCTATATTGGATTATGGCATTCCTATTTATCAATACCTTTGTACAGAAGCTAAACAGATTTATAGCAAAGCTTTTGAGATTTTATTAGTAGAAAACAAAGAAGATGTTACTGTAGGAGAACAAGTGAAAAAGTTCCTTTGTGTAAACCAAGAAAGATTTAATCCTATAAACTTTGGTATAGATTACCATAAAGAAGGATATGATGGATTTGCTTGTTTCTGGTTAAAAGATGGAAAGTGGATGTGGTCATTATATAATGACAATGGGCAAGTAGACTGTTCACTAATAGCTAAACAGTATGGAGGCGGCGGTCATAAAGGAGCTGCTGGTTTTGTATGTGACCGCAATACAATGTTAAATATAATTAAACGAATAAGTAAAATATAAGAATTAATGGAAGACAAAGAATATAATTATAGATTAATATTTATAGATGGACATAGATTTGATACAAAAAGCAATAAAAGTTTAAAAGAATTTACAGAATATTTATTAGAGCTTAAAATAATATTTACTAATGATGCCTCTTTCATGGTAGCTCATCTAGTAGTAATACAAGACATTACAAATAAATAATTAAATATTATAGGAAATGAATAAAAGTTTCACAGTTTTAGGAAACGCACATCTAATAAAGCAGTTCTTAGAAGATATAAGAATAAAAGGATATGAATTTAAAGGAAATGAATTTATATTACAAATATTCTTAAAGTACTTTGAAGTAGCAGCAGAGGCAGATAAATCACACTATGACCTAGATACTCAATATAAGGATGCTTTAGACCATTACAAACAATTAGAATTAGATGATATAGCTGATAAGGGAGCAAATAGTGTACTAAATGACCTTATGTATAAAGCCTTCACACATACTTACCAGTACGAAAAGCAGCAAGAAGAGAAAGAGAAAGTAGAAAGAGCGTATAGGGAAAAAGTAGAAAGGATGGCAGAAGGATTTTGGGAAAAGGGTGGCATACGCATAATTCATATAAACCGTGTGGATTACCTCCAACCTCCCCCCGGATTTAAGTTAAGTAGTTCAGATGTAATAGGTGTAATAGACCATAATAGAAAAGAATCTGCAAAAGAGTATGGATTTAAATTAACAAATCCAAATACAGAAGAAATGCTAGAAAAATTAGCAAGTTTTTATACACCCAAAGAAGATAGTTTAAATATGGGCTTTCTTACCTACGTTACAAACGATAAAGAAAAAATACATAGTATAGACACTGAAGTATTTGCAGTAAGAGGTACAGGTATTCAGAAGATGACTTTACTTGAAGCTCTCCAAATGCAAGATGTTATTATTTTTGCTAGAGAAGAGAACGCTAACAAGTGTGCATACGATAGGCACGTTGAAAGATTAAAGAAAGTATATAAACAGAAATAGTATGAAAGATAAATTAAAATTTAAATTAGATTCAGAAGAACTTCGCAATATAGTATATGAAAATTACTGCATAGATACTAACGGAAATGAATGGGAATTTGAAACTATAGAGAATATTCATGAGGGAGAAGGAAGACATGAAACATTCTGGAGTAGGGTAGTTAAAAGAAATGACGGGATTTTCTTTAAGATTAAGTGGGCTAGCTCTATAAAAGATAATATGGATTGGGAAGTATGTAACCCCCTAAAAGAGTACACTGTTGAAGAGGTAATTGCAACAGATGTAACAATTACAAAGTATTTATAACTATAATTATATTCAATAGATAGCATAGACAAATTAAATTCTTACTTAAATAATATTAATATGAGAGAATTTAAAACAAGCCCATATGGAGATATAGTAGATTTAGATGATAAAGAAACATTTAAGCACTTACCAAATACCATTAAATCACTGGGAAAGCTAATGCTTAGTGAAATAGGATATGCTATTTGCTATATGGATTATTGGCATAAAGATGTATTTAAAATAGATGACCCACAGAGAAAAAGAGTAAACAAGCTAATTAAAGACTTCACAGAGAACGAAATAAATAACTATAAGAACGTTAAGTGGTATAGAGAGCAGGTATTCTTATTTCAGGATGAGATAGAAAATATGTGTTAAAGATTAGCACAAACAAAAAAAGGGGAACCCTACCATTACGGTAGAGTTCCCCTATTTTTTTTACAACCACCTCTGGAACATAGCCAATCCAGGGATTGCTCTAAAAGTTCCTTTAATGAGGTAAGTTTCATCATGTCTAGCATCATCGCTAGTTGCGTATTTAGTAACCACGCTAGGAATATTGACTACATTGTCAATTGTTCTTAGAAGTGGGGATGGATTCTTAAACATATCCATAAGAGCTTTAGGGTTCATATAGAGTGATACATCATCTTGCAACCTAGATACTGTCTTATATGCTAATCTGTAACCTTCAGCCTTCTCATCTTCATCATCAAATGCTAAATTAGCTATCAACATAGCAGCACTCATCATAAGAAACCATTGAATCTCCTTCAAGTTTCTTCTCATGTTGTCTAAATCTGTTTGCATCTCTTTATTATCTGCATTAAACTCTTCTCCAACTGCTAAGTTCTTTAATAGTATTGATTTCATTATCTTAACACTATTGGCAAAGCCTAAGTCTTTATAGGTTCTATATCTACCCTTCACAGGGTCTCCCATCTGGTCATCTTCTTTATAAGTTTCTATTCTAGTTGCAATACCCTCAGCTATCCAAGATTTAAGAGCTAATGTAGCCCTCCCTATTAAATACTTCTTAGCTTGCATAGGGGAGGAGGGGTCATAGTTACCATGAACCCTCTTAATTAGCTGTATTAGATTGTTTCTCTTCTTTGTAAAGCTATTTGACTTAGTAGCATCATACATAGTATCCCATTGCTCACTGTCTAAAACTTCTTCTGACATGTTAGCGTGGTTATCATAAGACTCCCACAAGCTAACTTCTGTGCCGTCTACAGTTTGAACTTTAGTGTGCATTAGATTAGCAACCAACACAGCAGCTTGATTTAAATATTCAGCCCTTTTAGTAAGTTCCATTGGGGCAGCCAAGCCAAGTTTCTTATTATGCTCTTTAATCTTAGAACTCCCAGAGGCATCCTCCAACAAGTCAAACATAATACCATATTTTGCCATAAGACTTCTAACTTTAGTAGAAACATCATCAACACGTCCTGTAGCAGATCTCTTCATTGAGTGCTTTAATACACCCATAGCTCTATTAAGTTCCTGCTTAGTGAAATACCTACCAGAAGCAGCTTCTACACTATTTGATATATACCCATATAAAGTATTTGTAAGTGCTGAGGAAGCATTCCAACCCAAAGATGTAAAAAAAGTTAACTTTAAAGCTTTATCGAATGCCTTGACGGGTGATACAAATCCAGTATCTTGTACCGCATCTTTCCTTGCCTGTATACTTAATTTTCTTTCTTCATAATCTTCTTTTTCTACTCTGCCGTGCATCATATCTAGCTCTAATTCATTCTTTTCTTTTTTTAATGCTTTTAATGTTTTTCTTGCCTCTTTTGTTAATCCTACCTTGGTTGATAAAATTCCACCCTTATTATGGCCTTTATTGTATAATATATTATCTATTTCATACTCTAACTGCCTAACAACATTAAGTTTTTCTCCCTTACCTATCTTATTTCTTATAATGCTATTGGATTTTGATTTTTCTATTTCTATTGATTTTTCTACCATCTCCTTTCCTATTGTTAATATATCTTCTACTGCTGATTTTCTTTTATAGTTAATTGCTGAAAAGGAAAACATTTTAAATGCTTTTATAACATCAGAAGACTTGCTATTAAATTCTCTATCGTAGTCACTTTTTATACTATCTCTAGTTCCTTTAACTACATCTAAAATATCTTTTTGTATTTTTATTGATGCTTCCGTAGCCCCTTTACTAGTAATGTGGCCATTAAATACAGACTCTTGTCTTATATAGTCTTTTTCAGCCTTACTTAATGCAACTCTTAATTTTCCTACAGTATCCTTAGTAAACTTAATAGGAACTGATTTTATAGGCTTACCGTTACTATCTCTCAACTGAGAATCTAAATCATCCTGCTCCTCTGAAAGGCCCCCATAGACTCTATCTAATAGAGACTTTCCTGTAATTACACCTGCTATACCCTCATCTCTAACTTTTTCAAGTATGTCTTTATTTACCTGAGGTAAGTGATTATGTTGTAAAGCGTATGCAACGTGGGGTGGAAAGTAATCCTTAAGGTTGTTAATATTCTCTGTTATAAAATTATAAAGCTTTCCGTATGTTTCTGGATTGTTTTGTATAAATTCATAATCTTTATCATACCATTCACTCTTTTGTCCATTTACCTCACTTTTTGGTGCATAGGATAGAAATCTTGTAACACTGGTAAAGTTAGTAGTTTCTACATTATTACTAGTTAACTCTTCATATAACTGCATTGGGTTATTATAAGATTCCCACTCAGCTATCTTACCCTTGTATTCTGCTATTGTTTTAAATCCTACCCTCCCCGCATCGTGGTATCTCTGAAAGGTTTCAACAACTGCCACTTTAGATTTATTATAAGATGTAATCTTCTTTTCCATAGATGATACCAATCTCTCTCCTACAACTTCACCTAATAGGTCTTTTATCTTAGCAATCTCTTCATTTCTAGCGTCCTCATTATCATTACCAAAAAGGATATTATAGTTAGGTAAATAAATATTATCCATAAAGTCTTGATAAGCTTTCTTTTTTTGATTCTTCTTTCTAGCATCCTTAACCCTATTAAGTTGACCTAACTCTACTCTTTGTTTAGATTTCCAATCATAGTAGCTTTGTGAAAAAACATCTACAAGATTTTTAGTTATATTACCATCAGCATCTTTCTGTAACACCCTCTCGTTAAAATCTTTTCCATTCTTATCGAATCCAGTCTCCTCTAATATCTTAGTCAATTGAATACCAATAGTTTCCTCAAATTCAGCCATAATGTTTCTATTAGTGTCTTTAAGGACTCCTGATAGATAAGATACTAATTTATTATCTACCCTAGAACTATCCATTACAGCAGACCAAAGTAGCCCTACATCTTTAATTTCTGTTAAATCTTTTAATGGTATGGGGTCTCCATTCTTATCTTTAGCCAAGTCACTTATAACAGTTCTAGTTAAATTGAGAAGTGTATTATCTAATTCATTTAGCTTAGCTTCAATTCGTTCCGCTTCGTCAGTTCGGGGAGAATCTTCAAGCCTATAAATAGGTTTACCTGAAGACTTGTTAATACCCTTGACTTCTAAAACTTGACTGACCATGGAGCGGAGGGCAGATATCTCCTCACTAGCTTGTTTAACATCTGTTACAGTTACTCTTTTGTTACTCGTTAATACACCCTCTATATTAGATATACTTTTTTCTGCAATATCTATTACATTTTTAACTAAGGCGCTCTTTTTTAATTTCTCTATATTTTCTTTTATCTCTTCTATTCTAACCATTACGGATTCCTTAGTCTCCGGATTCTTACTTATTGAATTATAAAGACTGTTCTTTCTAACTTTTAATTCATTTATAGCTTTAGTTAGAATGGCATCAGAAATCGGGTCTATATTACCATCAGTGTCTTCTCCCCCAAAGTAGCTTGACTCAAATACATCAGTAGATACATGGTCGTCAAAGAACATTATATCATCATCTATTAATTCTTCATTCTCTATTAAAGACCCTTCATAGTCTTCAACTGTATCAAAGGCCGCATTAACATTATCATTAAGACCATTAAAAAAGTCATCGTCATCAATATCGTCTTGAGACCTATTATTAGTCTGTCTATATCTAGCCTCCCCTTCCAATATCTTTCTAAGCCTTGCATTGTTGTTTTCTAGCTTATTTGTGTATAAGTAATCACTAGTTGTATTTAATATTGCATGCAGTGCTGACCCTTTATTTACACTGATATTTAACAGTCCACTAATATAGTCTAATATACCTTCCCACACTGACTTCTTAGAGTTGAATTTAATACCATTTAAAAAATCTCTAAATACACCTTCAGTTAAGGCATAAGATAAAAACTCATCAACACTTTCAATTACTACTGTATCAAGTCCATAACTTTCCATTAAGTTCCGGTCTTCCAGTAGTCCTTTTACATGTTCGTATACCTCATCTATTCTTTCTTTAAATATCTGCTCTTCCTCAGTTTTAGGGTTTAGTAATGCCGCCACTGTAATAACATGTAGCATCTCATGAGTGGCTGTTAATCTAAACTCTTCCTTACTCACTGTCTTATCTAAAAATAATCTTATCTTGTCGTTTTCTATCACTTCTATAAAACCTGCTGTGCCTTCAGCTCTATCTTCATCTGTGAGTAAAGTAGTATCGTTTGTGTATTCTAAAACTGTTCCAGATTCTTCGACTTTAGATACTAGCTTATCGAAGAGGGGGTAGTTTGGGTCTTCTGAATCTACTTCTCCATAGTCTTCAGTTAGGTTACTTAAGGTGAGGGGCTCTTTACCAATTATTTCGTTTACTATTCTATCGACACCTGCTATTGATTCTATTAGTATTTCTTTATCTAGTGGTATATCCACTCCATCAAACGTATCCCAAACCTTATAAGCCATATCCATAGCTACCTTATCATTACCTTCTCTTAGGGCTCTTTCTCCCTCATTTCTAAATTCACTATTAGTTAGCGGTTTACCATCAAATAGTGTTACAATTTCGTTGAACTCAAAGCGAGCTTCACCGTCATTTATATTTGGACATTTTGCCATTTGTATATAGTATTAAAATATTTTATTATTAGCCATAGAAGAAGACAATATTTCTACTATTGTAGTAATCCCGGCGGAATTAGTGTTGTACAGGCTACCAACCCATAGGAAAGGCAACCTGTACACTTAACTAATCTAGCATTTCTTATGCTCGTCCCTTATGACATCTCTAACTTGTACTAAGCTAGGATTGACATTTGAGGTCATTGAACTTGTATTAACTCTAGGCTTATACTCACTAACTTTCCCATTAGCAAATGGAAACTCCTTATAACCTTTACTTAATACCCACCTAATTAAATGCTCCTCGCTAAACTGACCATTAACATATTTATTAGAGTAGGCTTGTACACTACTATCTAATAGAATAGAAGCTCCAGCCTCAACAGCTACACTTAACATCTCTACAGTTCTTTTAAACTTAGCTTCAGATCTACCGTGTGCCCCAACACCACCAGATATACTTGCAAAGACCTTATCATCTTTAGTATATGTTTCTGAATTTACAGGTATATTATTATTACGTGCATCAAAGGCATAAGTAAGAGTACTAGAACTTTTAGGATTATAAGCCCTACTGTTAAAGTCTTTACCAAAGTTAGCAAATACATAAGCTGTAGCTCTAGCCGCTTTATATTGATCTTTTCCAGTCTTATCCATCGATAGTATGAACTTAGTTGTTCCATTCTCCTTTTCACTATCAATACCATTATTGATTAAATAACTTAAAACAGTAGCATGAGATGGCTGTCCTAACTCTTTCCAGTATAGCAACTTCTTACCTTTAAGCTTTCCAGAGTTAATTAGATCAACTATCCATTCCTTTCTAGCCATTAGTTGTGGATATTCTTTATCAAACTTATCAGTAGTTAACCAATCATGGTAGTTTTGAACAGACTCTGCTATAGTTCCTGCAGGTATAATAGCACTAGTAGAGCTCATGTGAGAAGAAGGGTTACCGAAGTGCTTCTCTCCACCCTTTCTTAGGGTATAAACCATACCATTCTCTTTAGCATATTTTTCCATTCCTTGATAATCTAAACCCTTATCTGTCATGAAAGAAGGTATACCATTCATACCCCTAATTACAACAGTTTCATTAGCAGTAGTCTTACCCATCTTACTAATAGCATGTAATTTTTCATGCTTTGGAGGACTATCAAATAGTGTTTGTTGTACAGCAAGTTTTTCTTCTAAACCTCTTATCTTTTCTGCAACTTCCATATACTCTCCCATTATAATGTTTCTTGATTGTTTATCTATCATTGTGTTGGAAGCAAATACATACTCATTAGTAGTCAAGTCAAAAATGCTATCTGTAGGCATTACTGCAAATTCCTTTCCAAGCGTAGTTACTTTTCTGTGTGGTTCTTTATTAAGTAATACCTCTACAGCTACTCGCTTAGTTATTGCAGGGTTTGTTATTCTTCTCAAATCATTACCTGGCCTTATTTCATATACTGAGTTATTGTAGCCAGTTCCATATGTTTTTCCATTTATAGTCACAGTATCATATACTACATTCTTTGTTTGTTTATCTTTTTCTATTTCATTAAAACCTGAAGTAGCTATAAAGAAGTTACCAAAAGCTTCATATAATGCAGTACCTTTTTTAAGTTTAGCTCCTATCATGTTCTCAAACAGGTTAGTCATATACTTAAGTATTCTCTCCCCAAAGGTTGATTCTTTATATGGAGTCTCTTTATGGAAATTTATAAACTCTCTATTTGTTAAAGCTACCATAAATTCATTAAGGTTGGTTAGTGGCTCATACCTTCCAACATCTTTTAAATCAGACTCCTTCTTTTCCTTTATATTTGCTTTTATCTTATTAATTTCTCTTTTGTGGATATCAGCTAAGTGCGCTCTGACAGCTTCAATATTACCCATTGCAATCCTTATATCTCTAAATTCGTCACCCTTAAGCTGTCCGGATATATATCTATCTACAAGTTGAGATGTTTGAGTGTGAGCTATTTCATGAAGTAATACCTCTTCCAGTTCTGCTTTGAATATATTAGGTGCTAGATTTCTAGACCCCATCTTATTAACATTGAGGCTTATTGAACCTCCAACTTGCTGACCCCTATGCTGAAGGGTTGGATCTTTTACATATTTAATACCGTTAGGCATTAACCATTTAAGGTCTTTTAAAATCCTTGCTGCAGGTATTAGATGTGGTGTAGTTATATTATCCAATGCACTCATAAAAGAACTTACGCCCTCCGTGCCATTAGAAAAGTAGCCAGTTACAGGGTCTCCTTGAAGTGCTACTGTTTTATCAGCTCTGTAGTTTGCAACCTTCTCTTTTACATTTGGGTTATTGTAATCAAATACAGACTTGCCCTCATACTCTTCACCTAGATTTTCTGACATCTTCTTATGACCTTTTGTATTCATTTCTAGATATATAAAACCGTCCTCCATTGGAACTCTCTCATATAAACTATCTTTATTCTTTCCTCTGACATGTGCATATAGGGGAGGATTTGAGTTCTTAGAGCTAAACACTACTTTATCTGTATATAAAACTTTATTAGTATCAGGGTCATAGTTATTTTTATTTTCTATTCCATCAATCTTATTAAGCTCTGGAGTACTCTTTGGATAATGTTCTACATACTCTTTAAATACTTCCACGGGGTTTATATTATTAAGTAGTGTAGAATTTAATCCAAGGCCATGACCTGATTCAATTAATATCTTTAAAGGTCTAATCATCTTAATGGAGCGTGGGCTAAACTTAGCACCCTCCATTAAACTGTACCTGACTAAATCAAGAGCTAAAGAACGTTGCTCAGCATTACCTCTATAGAGTTCCATCCAGGATGCTATCAGCATTGTCTGTGCGTTCTGAGTTAATGCAAAGGTATTTATCTCTACGAAGGAGGGGGCATCCAGTGTCTTTCCTTGTGAAGGGATTAAGTTACTTATGAACAAAGAACCTATTGGATTATTAGTTCTTTTGTATCTATTAATCCTATTAGCTAATGAGTTACTTCCATACAACATATCAACCATCAACTGTTTCTTATCTATCTCTTCACCATTATCCTTAAACAAACTACTTTCATCTGTTTTCTTAAGCAATAGGTGTGAGAGCATTGATTCATGAAGTTGTTTTGATATAAATGGAATATCTGAATAAGATAGGGAGCTGTTATTATCTAGTACCATATCAAGAAGTGTATTGAACTTGGGGGTAGCACCAACACTCATAGGAAAACCTCCTATATTAGTACCCCATATAGCACGAGCCGTGTTAAGAGAATTATATACTCCATAGCCAACTTCAGTAAGTTCACCATCACCATTTAATACTAGATTATCAAGACCTACTATATCAGACTTGCCATTTATAACTTCAGAGTATATTTTAACTTTTTGAACTATACTGCTGATATCTTTACCAACACCCTTAGTTTCAATTTTAAGTACACTATTTGCTATCCCTATTGTTTTTGCAGGATTATACAGTGCTGCAAAAATAGAAGCTACTTTATACTGAGCTGAATTACTTTGACTCTTTAGTTCTTCTGTTGTTAGCGGACCCTCCACCCTATTCTCTTCATAGGATTTTAATACAGACTGTATAATAGCCATATCTTCACTACTATTTCTTTTGCCAAGTTTATTACTTGTTGTTTTTAACTCTTCTGTTATTTCCTGTATTGCAGGCTGTGTCATTATTAAGGCTACTGTTTCAGCTGAGAGTGCTTTATTCTTACTTTGAGTTTCTCCTTTATCTACCATTTGTATTAATAAATTATACACACCGGAATTTACAGCATCATAACCAAGATACGCTAAGTTTCCATTATTAGCATTATCAACAGCTTCTGATAGCAACATCATTAAGGAGTCAGCATTGCTCCTTACTCCACCACCACTAGTTCCTAAATCTATATCAGATAAAGTAAGTACTTCACCTTCTGATTCCACCTCTAAGAAAAGTTTACTACCATCCTTATCAATAGGATACAATCCCTTATTCTCGGCCATTGCTAAAAACACTAGAGCATTAGCTTCAATAGCTACACCTATTTTACCAGCCTGAGCATTATTGTATTCTTTTTCTGAGTATTCAATACCCAAAGGGACGAATCGCTTAGTACCATCTCTGTACTGTTCTTCTTCCTTAGCTTTAGCAACCTTAGCAAAGTTTTGAAAGTCTGGTAAATCTAAAGTAGTTAACATCTTTTTAGTAATATCCGGATGACTTAAAACTGCCTCATGTAATCTTATATACTGATTTTGTAATAACTTACTCTCTTCCTTAGCTGTTACATTTTCTTCAGATATTATCTTTAGTGTTTTATTGCCGTCAGCATCTTCTACATTTTTATAGTTATACATATAAGTATAAAGGTGGTCTACGTCAAAGTCAGACCCCATCTGTGCAGTAATCTCATCAGGCAGTATTATGAGAGACTTCATTTGGGGAGGTAAAAATCCAACTATCTCTATGTTAGACATGGAACTAAATCCCTGATTAGGAATACGCGCTCCTATTAACGATAACAACTCTTTATCTATTTTAGACATATCAAGCTTTCCGCCACTGCCTATAAAATTGTTAATGTCTTCATTAAACATCCAAGGGAGTATTACTTGCATCTTTTGAATACCTATAACCTTACCTTTCTTGTTTAATATAATATCTCCAGCCTTTAGCTCTGTATCAAACTCACTGGTAAATATAACATTATTTTCATTATCACTCAACTTTGATACATTCATCTTACCCTTAATCCCAAAAGCAGCTCCTTGTACAAAAGACCTTCCTCTAAGTTCAGGTCTTAGTATTTTTTTACTAATTGCTGAATTGATTTTTTGAACTATCTTATTACGTGATGCTGACATATCTAAAGGCCAGGCGAATGCTCCATGCTTAAACTTTAAAGATTGTAGTTCATTATCACTTATACCCTCATTGACAAGTATCTCTTTGAAAGCATCTCTAAACTTAGCTTGGTTAGTTACAACTCCATTCTTTATTCCAAAGGAGTGCTCTAACTTACCAAGCCCTTCCTCCATCATTCTTACTTTAATCTTATCTCTCATCTCTCTTATACCCTTACCATCTTTAATAACGTGGTCATCTATAAATAAATCAAAACCTGCCATTTCTGAAATACCCATAGTAATAAGTTGATTCATCTGAGACACTGAGATTGTCTTATAATCCTCATGGTTTCCTTCTTCTTGTTGAGTTTTCAATCCCTCTCTCTTAACTATAGTAGGCTCCATCAAATCTATCTTATCTTTATTTAAACCAATTGCTCTAGAATTCCCCTCATGGTCATTTTCATAATTAAACACATCCCACTTATCTCTAGAACCTGCCTTAACTGCCGATTCAAAAGCTAAATGTACAGTGGTTAAATTACCAGTTTTCTCTTCATTGTTATCATCTATTAGATACTTTCTTTCCTCTCGTTCCATCTTTTCTCTAATCATATCTATTTCTAGGTCTTTTGTATATTGGGGTATTAATGGAAAGAATGAAGACTTTACAATCATCGTATCATTTGAAGAAGTCTCCTTATTGAAGTTGTTTGAGGTATACAAAGGCTTTTGTGGAATTATGTCCATCTGTGTCAGTCTAGCTATTTCTGCATCCTCTCCAGAGTTTAATAGTAATGGCTTGTTAGTTTTATAGCTTTCCATTATCTTCTTGTTAATACTGTCATACACTTCTTCTTTAATCTTACCCCTCTGGGCCATAAATACTATATAGCTTTTAAGAGTTACTAACTCTTGTGCATCTGTACTATTAACATTCTTATACCCCTTAGCTATTTCAGGGCTTAGGGATTTTTTATACTTATTATACATTCTAGAAGTATACTTATCATTAAGAACAAAATAAGCTATGTTTTCATAGTTATTAATTATTCTTTTACCGTTAACCATCTCAGCAACTTCTGTTGATGGGTCCATTCCAGTACCTATTAAAGAACCTAACCTCTTAAGGTAAGTAGTCCATGTACCAAACTCATCACGTTTAAAATACTGTGCTGGGTCAGATAACAGCTGTACAACCTCACCTGTTCCTATCATATTATTTATAACATAATCAGCAGCTATTGCAGTTAAAGCATAGGCATCTGGATTAGTTATATTTCTTTTTTCTAGAGTTTCAGTATCCAAACCCATTCTTTTTAAGTACTCTTTATTTAATGTCTTTGTTATTGGATATGATTTAAAATTTTCATTCAATATATCAAACACATGCTTAACTTCTTGCTGTATATCCTTATGTACCTCATCTAGCATAAGTTTTACAGTATCGTTATTAAATATTATACCATTAGAACTTAGTATTGAAGTAGCTGGGTCTGTACTATCTAAAAGTTTATTAAGTGAAGGAAATAAATAAAACCTGTCACCACCCTTAAGAAGTGCTATATCCATTCCTTTTCTACTGTCTTCTTTTCGTTTATTTATAACTCTAGTAATTCGTTTAGCTTCTCCTCTTATAAGATCTTCAAGAGCATTGTTTACTTCTATTCTTGTTATAGTATCACCTATAAGACCCTCCTCATACTTATATTTAATATCTTTTCCATTGGCATCTTTTAACTTAGTATTATTATCCTTGTCTGCAAATATACCTCTAGGGCCAGTTATTCCATCAGTTTTACCTACCCCTGTTATATTGATACGTGGCCACTTAAATATTATATTTCTACTCTTATCTGAAAACGTTAACGGCATTAGGTGCATGAATTTATCATTACCGTTATTGGCCATTAAAGATAATCTCATAACGAGTTTCTCTAGTGGGGATGCTTCTTTTCTTGTTATGTTAACATTATTAGAAGTAGATATTGCATCTAAAACCCCCATAACAATATCCCCCTCTTTTAAAGCACCTCTCTTTAATAGTTTAACAACTCTAGAAGTTGAAGTAAAGTCTCCATCTTCCATATCTTTCATAAATTTACTATCTTTAGTTGTTAACTTCTTTACTAACTGTGTGGCAAAACTAGGTAATCCGTATTTAGCTACTTGGTTATCTGAAGAGTTTAGAAAGGTCTGGTCTACGTGTTCTGCAGATTCTTCATAAAGTGTCTTTAATACTATTTTTACCATCCTATCCTCTAAAGGGTTAGAGTTGTTACCAACAAATGAAGAGGTTGTGTCAATATCTGTTATGTTTGATAGTGATGTTATAAAGTTAAACCCTCCCTCATTATCTGTAGATATAAATGTTATGGGATTCATACCTGACTTTAAGAATTTAGCAGCCTTATCACTTCCATTTTGTATATACTTTTGTGGGTTTCTAATAAGGTCTTCATATTGAGAGGAGGTAAGCTTAATACCGTATTGATCTAATATATCCATAATCTCAACAGCGTTATCAAGCATATGCTGTACACCAGCATTCCTATCAGCTTTACTAAAATCAATACCAAACTTCCTTAAAGCCTCAACAGCTAAAACACCAACTCTATTAGATAGCTCAATCATCTTACTTTCATCTAGAACAAAGTTGTTATTTGATATCTTTAATATCCCAGCCTTGCCTTCAGACTCTTCATGCTTTTCTATTTGATGCTCTCTAGCTAGGTTTAAGGAACTTCGGGTGGCGGAAGTGGAATCAGTATTTATAATCCTATACTGTCGTTCTACTGTATTTGGAGTTTCAAAATCTCCATCATTTAGTTCTCTAGAGTATTCTTTAACTGTAACCATGTTATGATTTTGTAGATTAGTAGCTACATAGAATAAGTTTCTAAACCTATTATACTCTGGTGTAGTTGGGTCTTTTAGCTTTGCAGCTATAGACATTAAGACTGGGTCTTGTGTCTTCTCTAACATTTCAACCCTCTGACTTATCGTACCGTATGAATCAGCTAGGGCATTAGTTATTTTACTAAATACTACCTTGTGGCTATAAGTATCAATGAACCCTAAAATGTTTGCTTTGAGTTGGGGAGTGTATTTCTTACCATCTTGAACATAAGTTACTTTAGGTATATTCATAAGATAGGTTTTAAATACAAACCCTACAGTATCTGATACTGGGATAGCCATTTTCTTAGCATCATCCCAAACAGCACCAAAGACCTCTTCACCAAACATATCTGAATCATCTTGTGTTTCAGCATTCTCTGTTACAGTCTCAGTTGTTAGTTTAGTATCATCTTCTAAGTTATTATCTTTAGTAGTTTCGTCCTTATCTTTATTTATCTTTTCTTCCTTATACCCTTCAGATATTAATCTACCTTTAAGTAGCTTTTGAAAAGACTTAAAAGCATCAGGCTCAAGTAGCTTATTAACGGAGGATAGAAAAAGCTCTCCCTTGGTGCGTTGTTCTTTTGTTATTGTTTTATTTGCCAGTCCTTCTTTATATTCTTGTTGTGCTGTCCTTAACATTTTTTCCATTTCAACAGCAAGTGATTTAGTACTAATAGCATCATTAAATAAGCTCTTTAGTACAATACTTTCTCCCCACCCCAAGATAGATTCTACTTCTAAAGTATTAAATCCTTCTATTAGCGTATCAGGGTCTTCTATATATTCATCAGCTTCTAATCCATAACCTTCTACTCTTTTAATGACTTCCTCATATACAGGCTCTCCATTTTCATCTACTCTTCCGTTATAGTTTTCAGGATTAAATTCCCAATCTCCATAGGTATCTTTATACTTATCTGTTCTTACAGCTATTGATACTTCTACAGCTCTTTTTATATTTTTTGTTTTATCTAGAACAGTCTTAAATAAATAAGATGCTTCACCATTAGATGCTTTTTCAAATGGAATCTCATCTTCTTTTAAGTTATACTTCTTAAAAAGACTTAAAGCAGTATCCGAAGATACTACTTTAGTCAATGAGTTAAATACTTTTGTTCCTTTAGGACACTTCATATGTTAACATTCTGTTTTATTCTTATTTGGTGTGTTATTGAATCCCTTAACATCTATAACAGTAGTTGCAGAAGAAAAGGATAAATTAAAAGCATTTGGAACAGTAGTACTCTTAGGAGTGTTATCTATATTAACCAACTCAAAAGATGTAACAGAGTTGTTAAAGTAAGATACTTCTACATGTCCACCAGCTCCATCAGAGTGTACATCCTCTGGAAGATTATCATTATCAAATTCTTTATCTGTTTTGTACATCTTTGACTTTATTGTCTTGCTTTCTAAATCTGTTTTTATATTCTTAAATAAAAAGTCTTTATAAGTTCCTGAAGCATATTGATACCTTATTCCAGAAGCAGTAGTAGTATGCCCTGTGGGTATCCTACTTTCTCCTCTCTTAGTCCCTAGTTTATTTAAACCTAGTAACTTATCACTAGTGTTTATAGGAACTTTTCCAAGAGCTTCTTTGAATGCTTGTTTTTCTTCTTCTGTTGAATCTTCAGTGAGACTCATACCAGTACCTACTTTAGCCTGATTAAACAAGTGAATACCAGTAACATTTCCGTCACCATCCTTATCCATGTATACTATTGAGGGTCTTCCTGATATATTGTCTGCAGCTATAATAGCATCTGATTTCTTTTTCTTATCTACAACTATTAAATTAGATATAGTGTTTATGTGATTTTTAGCATTATTACCTTTTAAAATCTCATCCATTCCAGCCATTACTGCATCTAATGCTTTACCATCATTTACTTCAGCTATACTATTTTTAATTATGAACCTTCTAACCTTCTCCCCATTTGGAGCTTTTAAGACTATGGCAGTCCTTCCCTTGAAGTCACTAAGGAATTGTGAGTCATCTCCAGTCTCATGTATCTCTCCATTTGAACCCATAATGCCTTTATCTGTGACTAAGGCTATGTCGAAAAACTTTGGTGTGGATTGTTCGTCTTTGAATACATCACTTAGTGGTTTCATTTCACCACTTTGACTAGTATTTAAATGGCCTGTACCTTTATCAACTACTTCTAACATTTTATTGATATATGTTCCATCCTCTTCTGTTTCAGTATTAGCTAGTATTGTTCTTAGCTCTCTAACTCTCCCTTGCTGTTCTGCTAAATTATTCTCTTTATTGTCACCAACTGTTAAATAATTAACTGCATCCAGTGTGGGTACATATCCAATGAGTTCTCTAACTTTCACTCCGTCAACATAGACTACCTTATATATAGCTATTGGCATATTATTAGATATCCAAGCTTCTCCCTCCGTTCCTTTCTCTTTAGCTTTTTTCCTTGAGTAATTCTCCCAAGAGTCCTCTATAGTTTTTCTTTGCAACTCTCCCTCTTTATTGCTCCAATCAAATAGTTTTCCTTTATATCCTACATCAGCAACAATCTCTAAAGTTTCTCCAACTTTTATTAAATGTTTACTTTCAGTTGGAACACCATCCTTGCTGACGTCTATTAATGTAAGGTTATTAACATCCCAAACATGACTAGCTCTAGCGATTGCCATACCATCCATTCTTAAAACTGCTGGTTTACTTAATTCACTTTTCTTTGGAGTAGTTACTTGATTAGCTAATTCTAAACTATCTCCTTCAAGTACTTCAGTATCCACATTAACTACTTCTAGCTCGTTACCTTTAGGCCTCAATTCATTTGCAGAAAAATCAACATCTGCTTTATTAGCTTCTGCTAAAGCATTAAAATAACTATTAACATGCTTAATTAGTCTATTTAGAGTTTCTAATTGGTTATCTTCGCTTTGTATTAAGCTATTAAATCCGGAAGCCTTTTCATATAATTCAACTATCTTATCAATAGCGTCTTTATGCCCCCTAACTAAATCTGATGAAGTAAATCCATTATCTTTTATAAATTTACCAATGCTATTAAACATATCTACTGAATCTAATATGTTAGAAGACTCTACAGTAGAAGACGAGTAAAGCTTTCCTCCATCAATATCTTTTAGAGTGGTTGATATACTATTATTAGTATCTGTCCTATTATCTATAAAATCAGTATAGGACATAGCATTAACACCATATTTGCCAAGCTTCTCTTTTAAAAGGGTAGTAATCATATTGAACGGTACATCATTACCAGCTTTAGAGTCTGATAAAGCTTTAACTAAAGTCATTTGATCCATTACTGAGAGTATGTCAGCTAGTATGCCCTTTTGATCTTCAACTGGCATGCCATCCTTAAAGTCTAGTTGCTCTGAATCCTTTATAGAACTAGCTAAGTGCACAAAGTACTTAAATAGGTCTGAGTTTCTATCAATAGAATTAGGTATTATTTTACCATCCTTAAACTCACTTATCCACAGTAGTAAGTTACCAACAGCTCCTTTAACCTGAACACTATTTCCATCAGCATCCTTTATAGTAGCTGTAAAGACACTCCCTCGAGTATCCATAGGATTAGCTCTAAATAAGTGTGTTATTATCTTATGTCTATTATTGTCTCCAGTAAGTTCTTGCAGTGCATCATCGTCAGATAAGTAAGTAGAACCGTCCCCATCATCTTGAAATCCATACAACTGTATTATATCATCCAATGCCATTACAAACTTATCGTTTTCAATTACTCCATCTTTTTCTAATTTAGTCTTTATATCAACATCAGTAAGACCTACTTCAAATATCTTTGAAATACTTGTCTGTGATGCGTCCTTGCTTGCTATAAACTTTTCTAACCTAAGCTTATTAAATGACTCAGTGCCTTTATGTTTACCATCCTTATTTAAGTCTAAAGGCTTTGGGGGTGTAGGGATAACCTTTTTATCAATATTATCTTTCTTTTCTATTACTTTCTTCTTATTCTTAGCATCCTTTTCCTCATTAGCTTTCTTTTGCTTTTCTACCTTACGTTTCTTTAAGTTAGCTAAATTCGTAAGTTCTGCTAATTGAGACCTAGCCATTTTTAATTTAGCATCTTTAAACTCTTTTCTCTCTAGTTCTGCCCTTTTCTTTAGAGATGCTTTTAGGGTTGAGGAGCCTTGATTAGAGGTAAAATACGCATACTGATTAAATGCATAATCTTCAGCTACTTGTAATTGCTTTTGATATATTTTATCAGATGCTTTTTGTATTACATTATTTTTACCATTACTTATATTTCTTAAACTTCTTATATTTTCTTTTAACTCTCTTAATATCTCTGGTGGAAATTTATTATCAAACTCTATCTTATCAACATCATCTTCAATTTCATCAATTAAAGACTGTTCTATATCAAGTCTCTTTCGTTTTAAAACTTCCTCCAAGTACTCTATTGATTTCTCTGTACCTACCTTTTCTAACTTACTATGTTCTTTTTTCTCATATCCTGCCAATACCTTCTTTTGGTTGTCTAACTCTTTCTTAACATTGTCAATTGTAGTGTGTACATTTTTCTCACGTTGGCTTCCAAACCATATTGCTTTATTTATCTTTTCTTTTAAGTTACTTGGTATCTTTTTATTACTCTCTCTATTGTTTTTAAGACTGCTGTGAAAACTCAAGAGTTTATCATCAATCACTTGATTATACTCTCTATTAACATCAACACCGTCAACTATCTTAGGTTCTTTCTTTTGTTTATATAACTCATCTATGTATTGTTGTTGAGTTTCTTCCGAAGCACTTAACAAAGTTTTTAAAGACTCAATAGCGTTATACATAACCCCCTTACTTTCTTTGGGTCTATTTTCCTTAGCCGCTTTATTAGAAAATTCAGAATCCATTCCTTCCAGCCCCTCTTTATATACTTCATCATATAATACTGAAGTAACATAATCGGTGGCTTCTTTAGTTAGGGGGTCACTATTAGTATCGTCATTCTCTATTTGCTTTTGCATCTTTTTATTTAGCTTGGCAAATCTTTTATTGTTTATCCATATATCAAGTATCTTCTCAGGATATTGGTATACTTCATCACTTGAACTATCAAATTTACTCTTTAATACTTCATACTGTTCTCTTGTAGCCTTAAGTTCACTTATAAACTCGTTATTGACTTCTTTAAAATCATCAAGATTTCCATCCGAATCCTTAGCTTGAGCATATCCTGCAGCCATTGCACTACTCTTCCCAGAATACTTAACAATGTTATCCTCTATTATTTTAGCTTGTTCCTCCATAGAGATAAGCATTTCACTTTGCTTCTCGCTCAATCCTCCGGCGGCTTCACCCTCCCCCTTTAACTTGTCAATGCTTTTAAGCACCTCATCAAGATCTTTTTTGTATTCTTCTCCAAGGTCGTTAGTGTTACTCATCTGATTAGCCTCCCCCAGTGTTTGCTCTATATTCTCACTAAAGCCTTGAGTGACGCTATTAAACTTTGTCATATCAAACAAGTCTTGTTTAACCTCATCTAAAGACCTACCATCTTTAGTCATTCCACCATTCTGAGCAGCTTCTGCCATGTCCTGGTAGCTTTTCTTTACAAAGTCTATATCTTTTATTATAGTGTTTCTATATTTTTCATAGTCTTCTTCAGCTTTTGTTCTAAGTCCCTTAGCTGTTCCAAATTTCCATTCCTTGACAGGCTTCTTTGTTACAGTGCCATCTGCATTTTTAACTTCTTGATATATTATCCCATTCTCATCATACTTGTTTGTTCTATTTGGAGTTCCTCTCTCCCTCCCGGCCTTAAGAGCACCTCCCATAAAGGCTCCCCAGAAGGCAGCTTCTAATCCTTCTTTAGAAGTAGAACCTTTAAACCAGGCGTCTAAGTATGTTAGGTTATCAATATCTGGAGAGTTACCTGTGAGTTTATTTACTTCCTTATCTACTTGTGCACTTCCAACCTCTGCAGCTCCCTCCAACATAGCTTCCTCAAAAGCTTCTGATAGCATTTCTTTAGGGTAGCTTCTAATACCTACCTCTTTATTTACTGCTTTCTTTAATTCTTTTCTTATTACATCATCAGATACTCCTGAAGCTTTTAACCTTTTAACATACTGCTCTGTTGTCTCTGTTGCTCCTTTAATTCCTTTATTCTTAAGCTTAAGTAGATTCTTTTGCTTTTTTAGTATGGATGAAGTTGTCATCCTTGTAGCAGTTAAAGGAACTAGGTTTGTAACCATTCCGAGGGCAGTTCCTAACATTACAGATGTATGGGCAGCCTGTGTAGCTATTTCTAATTTATCCTCCTCTGATATACCTTCAACACCTGCCATCTTCTCAATAGCTGCATCATATACTTGAGCCCCTGTTCTACCAGCCTCTGCAGAACTTAAAACTGCTGCATTGGCTACTTCTGATAACTTAGGTACAAACTTTATTGCATTATATCCTTTTATTGTTTTGCTTGATAATAGTGCGGCCTTATTAGCCATTTTAACTGATAGCTCTAGTCCTTTAGAAGTTCCAGCAGCTACCTTAGCAGCCCTGGATAGAGCCTTACCTGTAACAGATGCACCTCTAGCCATAGCACCTCCAACGCCTCCAGTAACAGCTTCAACAGCCATAAAAGCACCAACAGATGCTACTCCATCTGATATGTTATTAACCCAATAAGCATAGTCAGAAAAGTCAGACGTTCCAGGACTTTGTTGATATACATCTCTTTTAAGACCGTTAATCATCTCTCCAAAAGCAGTTATATCATTAGTGTAAGGATTATCCACAGTATATCCAAATATACCTTCCTTTACTATAGCTCCTAGTGTTCCAACATCTGTAACTATCTCTCCTACAAATCCAGGTAATGTATTAGTAATACCTCTCCATGTTTGCTCTGTCCAGTGCTGTTCTTGGGCTCTAAGACTGCCTAAATTATCTAAATCAGTATTCTTTACTAGGTCTAAATCTACATAGCTTTTAAACTCTTCTAAATTAACCTTTTCAGGGTCTATACTATTTATACTTATTCCACTAGAGGGTCTTAATTTAATTGTATCTTGTAGCTCTTCTATCTCAATCTCTCTAGCTGTTTTATTGTTTGGATTGCTTTTAGGTGCTTTCCTTATTCCTACTTTCTTATCAAATAGTGAATTAGTTTGTACTTTATCGTCTTCTTCCATTACTTTTTCAAGATATCAGCATACGAGTATAAAGCTACTGCAGCCATCATTTCAGTATCGTCTGTAAAAGATTTCTCTTGCCCATTCTCATCAAAGAATAAAGCTCTAATATCATTAGATTCTGGAGAATCATCTGTTGGGTATTCTATATCAGCTACATACTTTCTACTATAGCTACCTGGTAGTTTTCTAAATGTCATACTAGCTTGTCCGGCTGGAACTTCTATTACATCATTATCTTTACTAAAGTCACTTAAGAATGAATTAAGTTTAGTTGCATCAGTATCATATCCTGCATACGTTAGGGCTGCATTTGATCTTGTATTCATAGCCTTATCTTGGTCTGAACCTGACGTAAAAGATGTTTGATATTGACTTTTAGCTAATTGCTTACCTGAAGCTTTTGAATTATTAGTAGGTTTTTCTGTTATAATTACTCCTTCTTTAGTTGTATGTCTTAAATAACTTTTACCATATTGAAACTCTGTACTTGTTGATTCTATTGGGTCTTCTTTTGTATTATGAATATTTCCATTAATGTCTGTTACACTACCTGAGTTATTCTTGGATTCAATAACTGCATCTTCAGTGTTCTTATAGATAGCACTTCCAGAAGCATTCCCTATAATACTTCCAGGTACTGAAGCCATAACTTCATCTGTAAAGTATTTAGTTTTAACATCACTCCAGTCAAATAAACCTCGAGCTAGATGTTCATATTTATCCGCAGTTCCAGTAGTGACTACTTGAGTTACTTCCTTTGTAAGGGGGTCTACTTTACTATCGCTTCTTTTCTTTGTTTGTCCTGCAGCATCCCTTGCAAAGTCTGGGTCAGTTAAAATGTTATACTCTATTTGATCAACACTCAAGTCAGAATTAGTTGCATTCTTATAATCATTAGCCATATCTGAACTGCTTACTTTTAATGTTTCTTGAAACTTATTTCTAAGTAGTTTTGTTACTTTACCCATCTCAAGTTCTGTAGCTAATGCATTATTTTGAGCATCCAACTTTTCTTCATCTGTTGCATCTGCTTTATTAGTTATAGCTATTGAAGCATCCCTCCTAGCAGTCAAGTCTTTAAAGTGTGTTTTAAATTCATCTGCTGTCTTTGGTGTTACTTTACCATTTGAGAAGGCTGCCATACCTTTAGGATTGGTACCTCCACCACCACCACCGTAGTTTGGATTAGCTTTCATTGTCCTATCTCTCTCTGTCATTCTAGTTTTAAATGTAGAAGTTGCACCTGCCAGCATAGTACCAACTCTAGTATCCATCATACCAGCTAAATCTTTTTCACTGTTGATATTGAAAAATGCTTCTTGTTCTCTATTCCATATAGCATCAACTCTAGCTTCTGCTTCTTCTTTTGTTATTTGGCCACTCTTTACGTAGGGTGTTAATTGCGTTATAGCGTCTCCCCTTATTTCATTCTCCAGGGAAGCCATACTTTCAGGGTCTGCTATGAAGCTCTTCTTAACCCCATCTATTATCCTATCTCCTGTTCTTTGAACTACACCATTAGTATCGTGGTATACCCATTCACCTGTTGCAGGGTCTACATAAGATCTACCGACTTTTGAACCATCCTTTTCAACCATTCCAGCATATTTCATCATCCTCTCTTGTGGATTTACATAGGTACCTACAGTACTTGCATTGTAAGGGTTATATCTATCTCCATTTTTAAATGAACCTTTACCTTCATACTCTCTATCAAAACCATGTAATACGGCTGTAGCTGCATTCTTAGAATATCCCTTGGCGTCTAATGCTTTTATTACATTCTCTCTTTCAGCTTTGTTTTCACTAGTTTGTTTAAAGTCTCCACTCTTAAGTCTATCAACTCCAGTCTTTAATGCCATTATTTCTCTACTAACTGCTGATAGGTCTGTTTTCCAATCCTCTTTGTCTAGAGAAGCTAATTTAGTAGCTGTTTCAGATACTTTTTTATTTATAGCTTCTGTTTGACTTTTTACGTATTGGGCGTCTAGTGTATCAGAGCCGAATGTGCCCTCCTGTATGTACTCCCCTTGAAGGTCTGTAAGAGCTCCTAAAGACTGCTCTTGAGTTTTTAACTTATTGCCAGCGTCTGTGAGCTGTTTTTGCATGAACTCTAGTGGTAGAGGCACATACATTGAAGGAACCTTTGTGTCCCTACGTTGGTAATATCTTGCCATTTTTAATGTATTTATAAAGTGTTATTGTGTGTTTACTCAAAGGTACGAATAAAAAATGAAAAATCCAAATATCTAAAACTTACAAAAAGTGTGAAAAATGGACTTTTTAGAAGCCCTGACGAATTTAAAATCAAAATAGGAGTATTCATATGAGAACAAAAAAATGGGTTAAAAGTTGCATAAACAAACTTCTAACCCATCCATTATTAAATATTATTAAATACTATATGTTAACCTACTCTAATCACCTTTCCATTCTCATCAAACTTAAAACCATACTCTTCCATTTGTCGTGCTATATTAGCATCCCTCTCGGTGTATTGTTTATCTCTATTTAGGCTCATTAAATTTTCAGCCCTATTGCTTAATCCACCTTGAATCATGTTAGCAGCAACGTCTCTTTCCTTTTGATTAATATCTTCTTGATATCGCTGTTGATCTAAATTAGTCATCATTGCTTTCTCTCTTTGACCTGCGTTAAACATACTAAACTGATTACCTATTTGTGCATTCTGTGTTGCGTATCTATTTTCAACTCCCGATATAGATTTAGCTCTTGAGCTTGCTAATCCTAATCTATTTGCTATATAGTTACCTATACCACTAGACTGCCCAGCAACTGCTCTTTCAGCAGATGAATATCCCATGTTTACATCTTGTATTTCTCTTGTTGGGTCTAGATAAGAGGGGCTAGCTTGCATAGCATCTGCCCTATCGAATTCTTTTTCATCTTTAGTCAGTCCATGAATACCCCTAGCAATATCAAAATAATTACCCATGTTGGCCTGCCTCTTTAGCTTATTCCAAGGGTCGTTAAACTCTGTATACTGTTTTGAGTTTTTAACTCTATCTACAAGTCCATCAGTAGAACTTCTATCTCCAGGGTCTCCTACATTACTGTTATATTCTTTAGAAACACCATCTTCGACTACACTCCGCCAATCCGTTTCTGTTCCATTAACCTTTGTATTATTTGTAGGAAGTCTAAGAACACCTCTTGAAGTCTCCTCTGGAGTTATTACATTTTGATAGGGTGCATTATATCCAAAAGGCATTTGAGTTGCTATATCTCCTGAGCCTGTTCCAGCTCCCCACCCTGGATTAGTAACATCTCCACTTATAGATTGACTAGTTGGGTTAGCAGTATTAGACACTAAACTATCATAATAGTCATAATATCCTTCATCGTTAGCTACTTTATTGTGACTCTTACCCCAATTGTCTCTACCATTAACCATCTTAGTTATCTTAGCGTCGTCATATCCTTTGCTAGATAGATAAGCATAGAAATCTTCATAAGAGGTTCCTTCCGGTAAACCTCCCCCATCTCTCATTTTTCTCTTTTCTTTGTTGAATTTCTGTTTAGTCTCTTTATTAATTGTTTCAACTTTACCATTTATTCTCTTTACTTCTTGACCAAGCTTTAAATATTCCATTAACTTGTCTTTAAGTTTTGAATCGTAGGGGTCTTTACTCCTTAGTCCATATTCTTTTTCTATCTTCTTTGTTGCAGCTGCTATAGTCATACCTTTATAAGGAATTAAAGACTTATCCATGGATACTATCTCATCATCTACTAGGGTTGTATCACTATATACATATCTGTCTTTCATTGTTTCTCCACCCTCTACTTCAGCTACGCCTATATCAATACCTCCATTTTCATGACTAGCGCCTTCAAAAGAAGTTAACTCACCACCATCCCTAAAAGTAGGTTTAGTCATTTGAGCTCCTGCTACATTATTCATAGTTCTTGTATATGCTTCTTGCTTCTTGGCATTAAGCTCATCTTCTTTAGCTTTCTTCTCAGCGGCTATTCTGTCCTCATTAGACATTATTAGGGAGGCAGCTAAACCACCAACTACAGGAAAAGCACTAATAGCACTAACTCCTAATTTCATTCCAGTATCCATATTTTTATTTGCCATAATACTAGGTACCATACCAAAGCTTAAACCACCCATGGCACCCCCAGCCATTCCAGGGAGGGAACCTGCACCCCCACCTGCATTTTGGGGAGTGCCTGCGAACTGTTGCATGCTTTGTATATGTGTAGGGTCTAGGGCTGGCTTAGTTTCAAAAGGTCCCATATTATTTCTTTTTAATTAATTTACGTGTTGTTGATTTAGGTTTACTAACTCCTTTCATTTTTCCCTTACTCTTACATTTTTTTTTCATAATTCTGTTGAAGTTGAATAGAATGTTCTAGTGTTGTATATTCTAATTTCATCTACTGCTATAGAGTTATCATATATAAGTTTAACTACTAATTGCTTTCCTCTTATTCTTTCGGTAACTAATCTACCACCCTCGTCCAGCTGTCCTGTTTTTAATCTAGGCATTGCGAGATTAAAGCTATTAAGTGAATTTCTAGTATTAAATAAGTAATCTTTATATGGAAGTATTTTTACTCCTTCTGCCTCATATATAGTTCTATTTGATTCTGTAAATACTACATCATCTATATCATCTGTATATACCTTAACTGTATCAATTGTTGTATATTCAGTAGGAACTTCAGCATTCTTTACATATATAGGAATATGTTCTGTTCTAGCCCTATCGCCATAGCTTGTTATCTCACTTATTGTTTTATTACTGATGTTACTAGCTTCAAGGTATGAAAATTTATTGAAAGTATCAATACCGTATCTATATATTTTATTGTGTATTGACAGTGCGTCAAGTTGCTTATTTATAGGTAATTCATTTCCTACTTCATAGGACACTACAAATGGATAAACTACTCCAAAAAATTCCCCTTTGTTAGTATTAACTTTATCATATTCATAAAGTGACCTAGAATCACCACTAAGTACAAACTGCTTAAACCTTTTTATATAAATACTTGGGATAAAAGACATATAAGAAATTACAGCATTTATAGGCTCATTTATCTTAAGAGTATAAGAGTCTGGCTCTTCTATGTATTTAGACATGTTAATAGAGTCTCCACTTCCAAATGTATAACCACTTACATAAGTAAATGCTACACCACCTTCAAAAATTTCATAAAGTAGATATTCTCCACTTTGTCCCTCACCACTTAAAGTATATATATTACCAATATTCATTAACAGCTTTGAAGAATCTCCATAAATATAGGTATACCCTATAATACTACCAACATCAAAATATATATCATCATATAAATAACCATTTGCTTCATTTCTTATAGTAAGAAGCATGTTAGAAGTTATAGAGTCATACCCTCCTATTAATGTAGTATTTAGATCTATTGTTTTTTTAGCATGACTTGCTATTCCCATCAGGTCTGATATAGGCTCTAGACTACTACTATATCTATATATCTTTTTTTTATTTATATCCATAAAGTATATATAAGAATTACTTGTAAGAGCTTCATTTAATTTTTGAATCCCTACATTATCACTTATATAAGTAAAGCCATCGAGCACTGTACTTATTCCCATAAGAGCTGTAGTACCATCATCCTGCGGTATTTGTGTCCTAGTGTTTATTCTTGCTAGTGACATACCACTATCTTGAAAAACATACACATTCCCATTCTTCTCTATCATATGATTTACAGGGCCTAGCCTATTTTCAGCTGAGTTGAAGTTATTTACCCTAAAGCTTAAAAATGAATCTAATGTTTCGCCATTAACTTTAGTATCGCTGTATGCTACTTTAGTTGGAAATTTTTCTAGTTGGTTATTACTATAATCTTTTTCAACAGCATAGGAGCCAGTGTCTGTTTGACTATAAACACTATTATATTTATACAAAGGTGGATAATCTACTTCAGTACCATCATCTTTAAGATAGTTACCCTCCTCTCTAAACTCTCCAGGTATTGTGTTTAGTGTTGACTCCGTAGGGTTTTTACCTACAAAAAGATTAGTATTTACAGTACTTGCTACAGGGAAAGCTATCAATTCAGCATACTTTGCATTACTGGTTAGTGCTGAGTAGGGATTAATTACCCTTTGTAGTTCAAATAGATTTGGAAATACATCTCCAGTATAACCTGTTTCAGCTATGTAATTTAATTCAGGTATGTATATTTTTGCAGGTTTCCTTGGAGTACCTTGAAGTACGTATATAGAAGATAATCTACTTTGGTAACTTCCTCCCCCATAAGGATAAACATCTCTTTTTATTGCAAAGTATCCCAAGTGTGTTGAATCAAGTAACGCCATTGCATTGGTAAGTGAATCACACTTTATCCCTATTGCTGTAGCACCATCTCCTTGTACAGTAAACCCAGAGCTACTATCACTACTAGTCCATACAAAATCATGCACCTTATTTAAAAATAAGTCCCCATCTATAGATACTTGATTTCCAGGCTCTATTGTTTCACTATCTATTATATCCTTAATATTATCTGAATCATATTCTATAGGCTCAAAATGTGGATACTTTGCATAGGCTCCAAAAGAGGATGGATAGCTTAGGGCTAGTGCATTGAAAAAGTCTCCAGTTGGATTGAAGTATTCATTGGCCCCAATATTGGAAAGTTTTCCTATTAACTCTATTTTCAGTCCTGTAACTTTACTGTTCTTAAATACTGAAATCTCTGGACTGTAGAAGTATAGCCTGGTATCTATCTTATCACTTCCACTTAGGCCCTCCCCATTATATATAGTACCTCCAGCCGTAGGGTTTGATGGTACTTTTGTTGTTGTTGTTGACGTTAGATATGAATTGCCTGCATTTACTTGGTCATAAGTAGCAGCCCCGACAGCAACACCCTCATATAGTATTCTCCTATCTGTAAAATCTCTTTTAACTACTGCTAAACTAAAATAAGAATCATATAGTTCAGGGTAATCAGTTACATTTATATCAACTGCTAAAATAAGACCAAATGCTTTTATTTCATCTGTATCATTAGAAGCTGACATTTCATCATGTCGTGGTGTCCTAATATCACCAATCCACTTAGCAGAACTTCTCCTAAGATATTTATCATGCACAACTACAGCTACTCTATATATCTCATCAAATTGGCAGAATTGTGTAAGGAGGGTAGAATCTGTTCCATTAAGAAGTGATTCTGTATCTCCAACTGTTATACTTCTTAAAAGGAAAGAATAACTAACATTCTTACCTTCCCCTCCCAAAACTCCTGCTTGATTAAATTTATAACCACTGGCATAGTTTGTATTGAAAGGATTAACTAAATCATCTGTTAAATCAAAATCTATATTATCTTTCCAATTAACATCTGTACTATCTATATAAACATTCCCATCAGAATTAGTCAATACTGCTTGGCCACTACTATTAAATCTATAAGCTCTTGCATCAAAATCAATATCAAAATAATCTTCTTCAAGATTAGCTAAAAATAAAGTATTATCTTTAATAGCGTGTGTCTTTGGACTTATAAATGGTTTTAATAGATTCAACTCTCCTATATCTACGGTTGATAAGATACTATCATATTTAACATCCTGTAGTAGTGAAGTTCCACTCCCTTCATAAATTATACTAGCCTCCCCTGTACCATTTAATTCTGAAAACCAAACACGTAGTACTTGGCAATTTGTTGCCATTTTAGCTGAAGGTATAGATAATCCAACAGTAGTATTAATGTAACCAGTATCATTAGTACTATATTCTCCAAATACTTTATTTGTTGTTGAGTTATTGATAGTTGAACTAATAGGTGTTAGCCCTGTTAGTTGAACCCATTCAGTATAACCACCATTCTCATATCCTCTTATGTAGTAAATGTAAACACCTACCCTTAAATTACCACCTATATAAGATGCTGTTCTGAATGGTATATAGGTTTGAGAAGGCATTATATCTAAATCTTCTGAAGTTAAAGAATTTATCCTTGTGTAAGACCCTTGAAGTAGGGGGTCTTCACTAACCTCATTAGTAAAATCAGGAGCTATATTCAGATGCTTAAGTTTAGTATTACCCCCCTCACCTTTTGAGTAAAAGTAAAGTTTTACTAAGTCATCCTTCTCTCTATTAACAAATGCATCTACTATGCCGTTACTTAAAATGCCAGCATATTTATCATCAATTAATACTATTCTAGTGTAACTAATATCTCCATACTTCAATAAATCTATTTTAATGTTTCCGGTATTATTAGTATCTTTATAAATTAAAATTATATCATCTTTATCGTTTATCCCTTTACTTATAACCCAATTATTGTTGTAAGGGCTTGAAGCATCAGCAGTTGAAGTTACATCAGTAGGCCATACTACTGACATTAATGTATTACCATTTGAATTAACTGCTACTCCTTTACTGTTATTCTCATCTTTATAAATATCTCCATTTAACATATACCTGTACTTACCTTGTTGTAAGTGTAGGGATGGAGAATCTTTATCTATTCCGCTTGTAAATATATTAAACTGTTCCATAGAGGAAAGTATGTCGCGCGACAACTGCTTAATCTACAACTCTAACTGCTCCAGAGTTGCTATAAAGCGGCTGCAACCTAGATAATGGCATTATTGAACTAAGTCCAAACCACTCATTCATGGCATCAAAGTCTGGCATCAGTGTAGCTGTAGTAGCCGTATTAACATAATATAACCAATCTCTTTCAAACTCCCTATAAACTCTCTCATCCACCTTATTATTAATCCAAAGCTTTTTTGATATGTTATACATAACAAAGGAATAAAGAGCTTGTATTACCTCCTCACTATTTAAAATTAGAGGGTTTCCCATTTCATCTCTAGGGAATTCTATAACTTCAACATCGAGAGTCCCCTCCTCAAAGTTGGTATGTATGTTCATGCCGTTAATCATGTAGGCTGGTGTATTTAAATACCGAACATCCATAAATGATTCTACTTTAGACATTGGAAGTCCGTTATATGTTATACTTCTTAAAAAATTAACGCTTTCAGGAAATGTTCCCATCTTACCTTCTACTTTAACTTCTATGATTCTTTTAACATTAAATCTAGGACTACCTATTTTTCTTAAGGCTCTATATACATATTGTTTTACTTTAGGAACTTGTGCCTCCCTAGTGAAAGTACTGTTAGGCATATCTGAGTGCAATCTACTCATGAACTTTTCAAAACTAATAAAATTTACGCTACTCATGTAATTTGTGTATTAACTTATAATGGTGTGGGTATATGTATAAACTATACAGTCTGTTATTCTTAAACCTCCCTTTAAAAAATCTTATTGCATATAAGTTAAATAATAGGAAATTATAACTACCACTAGTCTTGTCATATTTTTTTATACTCTTATCTTCTTTTTTTGGATAAGTTGTCCTAAATACCTTACCCCTATTGTCAAGTACAACACTAGGACTTCTTTCTATTATCCTCAGTATCCCTAAGTTACTTGGCAACTTTGCTATGTAGAATTCTGTTGCTACTTTATTAAAGACCTCCTCATAAAAATCATTAACTACCTCAGTGAAGACTTCTTTAGAGATATTGGAAAGTTTTCCTTTATTCCTAGCTGCTTCATATATATCTGAGGTAGTTACTGTTTTTGCCTTTGTTATTTTATTTCTAAGGCTATTTATTCTCCCTTCCGTCATTTTCTAATGTAGGTCTAATACTCATCGGAACATTTAGTTTTTTAACTACTTCACCTAAAATGTATTCCCACAGTGCATAGTTAATTGGATAATCATCCCTCTCAACATCATAATAACTCTTACCGTTTATATCTTTGTAGTAAGATACTAGTATTGGATTCTCACATATTAAATCTACTCTTATGTGAGTAAAGAGGGATGCTTTAAAGTTTGCTTCTGGAACTTTTATATAAATATATCCATTATCATAATAGGCATATATATCATTTTCTGTATAGTCTTCAAAATTAACCCATTCTGCAGAAGCCTTATCTACCACAGTAACGCTATACCCCCCAAACTCTTCTATACTGATTTTCTCTAGTGCTAATCTTTCTTTGAAGTTTATTGGTTTTGGTATCTTTACTTTAGTCTTTAGTAGCTTTATTTTTCTATTACTTAAAGTAGTGCCCACTACAGGCACCACTTCTAAATAACCAATTGTTTGTACTACATTATCTTCTATTGTCTTATTAGCATTTACTTCATTCTTTATAAATAAAGCCCTTTGAGAATTAATGATAGAAGTATAAAATCTATCATCCATTCTAGTTTCATCTTTATCTAATCTTAAAAGAAGTTTAACTTCATCTATATATTGTCTTATTACCATTATCTGTCAAGTTTATCAACTACCCATTCTATCTTCTGGTTAAAGTTTTCTGTTGTTGTATTTCTATCTTTTATACTAACTGTTAGTAGCTTAACAGCTTCTGCTACATTTTCATTACTCTCTGATATACTATTAAAGGCCATAGAGTTTTCTTTAACAATCTCAAGTAGTTTTGTTTCAGAGCATTCCAAGTGTTCTATGAATTTACTAACTGTGCCTTCTCTAAGTTCTACAGCTGCATCTCTGTCTGCTCTTAGTGTTGCTATTTCTTCCTTATACTTCTCTAGCATTTTCCTATGGGTAGCAGATACCTCAGCCATTTGCTTATTCGATAGCTTCGCTAAATACCTTACAGTATATATTAAAGCTATTAAGAACAAGCCGAGGGAGCCTTTGTCCAATAGAAATGCACTAATACTTACGACATCTGGTGCCCCTGTATTAAGTATTACAAGTAGAAAGGGTAGCATATACATCACTTGGTTGTGTTGATTCTACATCGGTGAAAGTATTTGGAAATAATACATTATAGCATCTAGCAGTATCTTCAGAACATATCCTTTTGAGGGGACTATTTAACTTAATATCTGTTATATCTTTTAAAGGTTGTTTAAGAAGTAAATTAACAAAGTCATATTCACTACGTTGATTATGGCAATAGCCGTTAAAAACTTCCAACCTTTCAGATTTCTTAGTCTCTTCATAAATTCCGTATATTCGATTTTCGTACTCTTTTAGATATGTTATTAGATCTATTTTAATATTTCCATCTTTTTCCATTTCCCTGACCATCATATTCCCGTCAGGAGATTTATACACTATTGCAGTATGAGTTACCTTTCCTTGAAACTTTTCAATTAAGAGACTTAACCAAGCTCTAAATGAAAAGAATTTAAATGGCCTGCGTGTTATAAATATAACACTTCCTTCTTTTAAGTTTTTATTCATATTCTTCTATTTGTTGTAATATAAAATCCGTTAACTTTAATTGAAGCTCCGTCTTCACTACTGAATACTATTTCAGCAGGATTATCCCTTGTCCCCACATTACCTATATAGAAACCAGACATTCCTACTAATTGATACTCTCCAGCAGCTTTAAATTGCCACGTGCCTATATGTAAACTGTATTGATTACCTCCTATATCACATACTAAATCTAAATCAGCTTCTTGATTAATAGCAGTAGTGGTAACCAATAAATCAGTTCTTATTATTAATTGATCTCCTAAAGAAAAGCCACTAAAGTCAAACTGGCTTGTTTGTGAATTAAATATACTATCTATATCTAAGGGCTTATATTCTTCTGTAGAATAAGGCCCATTCTTATCGCAAGGTATAGTTAAATTTCCAGAAATATATGATAAGGGAGTTGTTTGAGTTGTTAAGTCATTCAAATCCCAAAATCCATTAATTGGTAATCTAACTACCTTAGTAAAATTAGTTCCCATTATACATGTTTTGAATATTCTGTTTCAGAACCTCTTGAATCGTATTCTATATGAGCATCTACAAATACAGCCTCAACATTCCCACTATTGCTATCTGTTCTTGCTAATCTAAATTCTATTGTTGAAGATATACTGTGACCACTTAAATCTACATTGACTAATCTTGTTATTTGGTTAATAGACCCAGTTCCTGGATATGTAAATACATTATTAACTGAAGTAGAAGATGTAGCAGTTGTCCATTCTGTAGCAACTACCTGAGAATTATCTTGTATTCTATATTGGACAGTGAATATCTTTTCAGCAGCGTCAGCCTGTTTCCAATGTATGTGGAGTCTCATTTCTGAATCAGGTTTAGCTCCATGGGGCTTTTGAAAATTAAATATAAGTCTGTCATTAGAATCAGATATATCTCCTCCGGGCTGCATAGTTATTGAATTATCTTCATAATTATAATCAACTGTTCCAGATGTACTTGTCAATCTTCTACCTGTTAAACTTCCTGTTAAATCATCCCATATAGTAGCATCTCCTCGATGCCTCATATCACCAGTCTCACTGAACTCAGTATAATTACCTCCACTTACATCACCTATCTTTAGTTCAGGAGGATTAACTATAGATGTTCTAATAAATCCTGTTCCCATAATTAAACTATTTTAAGTATTTCTATACTACCTGTTGTAATCACATAAGCTAAAGCTCCTAAAGTATTATTTAAACTTGCCGTGAATAAGTAAGCTGCACTTGCTTGAGCTGTATCTCCTAATATACTACCTGTAAAATCAGAACTTGTTATAAATGTTACAGATTTTGCTCCAGAAGCTACTGTTCCATCCGCAATAACAGTAGTCTTACTAGGAGTTTCAGTAGTTGTAGCTATTGATACTGGTTGTGTATCAGTTAAATTTGCCTTTAATGCAATTTCAACTAATAAGCTATCTAGCACTGTTTTAACTAAAGCTAATGTAGTTTCTGTCGAAGCGCCTGAAGCTAAAGGTAAAGTTGCTATACTGACCGGTTGGGTTTCTGATAAATCAGCTTTTGATTGCAACTCTGTAAGGAGATTAACTAAAGAAGTAGTTATATCCCCAGTATCTATATTTATACTACCATCAGCATTTATAGATAATAAATTAGTTCCATCTCCTATTCTAGTGCTATCAAAATTAACACCTAGATGACTTAACTGCACTGCTAAGTCTCCAGCTGTTATATTAATATCCCCAGTCACTCCAGTCAACTTAACTGGGAGGGGAGCATTATTACTTGGAGTAGCTATATCTTCAGTTACTGTAACTTCAGTTCCATTTAAACTAAATCTAGCTAATGAATACTGGTCTTCAGTCGCATCTGCCTTGGCCTGTAAATCTGATAGTATTGAAGATAAGTTAGCTAGTATCGATGCTGAGTTAGCTTCTACTACGCTCCCGGTATTAGATAATGCGGGGGAGTTTAATAGAAAGCTGCCCAGCCTTAAAAATAGTATTTCTGCCTGTGTTAACGCCATAATTAAATTATTTAATATTCTGTGTTTATGTTTCGTTTATTATGCTTGGAATGTTAATATCTGAATACTCTGTAGATATTAGTTTAATTACAGTCGATTCAGGAAAAACAACTTCCTCATTCTCATTAAAATTCTCAACTGTAGATATTAAAACTATTCCAGTCTCTTCTGGAAATCTTCCAATCTCTTCTCCCTGCTCTTGAGTAGATATAGTAATAACATCAGTAAGTGTATCATCTGCATATACTTTCATATTTACATCAGATGTTGTATAAGTATCATTTGCAACTTGACCTACAAATGAACTACCTTGATAGTAGTCGTCACCTTGATAAGTGATATAACCTACACCATCTACTGTGTTACTTACAGTATACCTTGTCCCTATTTGTATATTTCCACTAATTACTTCTATCATTATGATTTAGCATTATCTACCTGTATTGTTATTTTTCTTTGCTCCCATCGTAACGGGACTCTCGTTGCTGTTGCATAGCTAAATCCTGTATCTGCATCTCCGAGTAAACCATCTGCTGACATCATTGGCGGCATTGCTGTTGTTCCGTCATAAGCCTTTATGTAAAATTTCAAATAGTTTAACCCTGATAACGTTGGGTCTGTTTTACTAAATTTACATTCAATTGTAGGTCTTTTGCTTGGATATAATTCTCTCAACACACCTGCTCCACTTGACGTTATTACATAAGAAGCGCTATCCGCATAGAAGTTCTCGCCTACTGCTAAAACAATTACACCTGTTCCGTCATCTACGCTAAGCGTTTCACTTTCACATACGTAAGTTGAACCATTTGTCAGCGTATCTGTGTCTCCTAATGTTGTGTTTGCCGTATCTTTATCAGCATTAGTGTATTCACCATTCCGCATAGCTTCAATAACACCATTACCCCATTCTTCGACTAATACAATTTTACTGTTATCTCGAATATTTGATTCTACAACCCCAATAGATGACGTGGATATTAGATTACCGCTTGCGTCTATGTTTGTTAGTGTGAAGTCTGTCGGAAATGACCACGCTCTACCAACAGGCACAGCTCCGATATGCTTTCCTGTTACATAGTTAGCTGTTGCCGAAGGACTCAGGGGGTCTAATGCAAAACCTGCTTTTGTTCCACTTGTTTGGTCTACGAAGCAAGGTGTTGTTGATGCGTCATACACATCACAATTTGGAAAGTAATCTGTATAAACTCCACCATATAGCAATGCGGCACGCTCACGCAATGCTCTCATATCGTTCTGTGTAGATAAATCAGGGGTAGTCTCGTTGTAAGGGATAGAACCATCATAAGTAACATAACCGTAAGCATCTGAGGCAATATCTATTAAACAGCTATAAAAATGATTGTATTTTAATTTCGTTGAAAACGCCGTGGTTAAACTCAAATTGCAACTATTGTATATGTTGTTTATGTAATCATTTACCTGATTAACATCATAAACCCTCAAGAAAATATCCGATAAGTAAAAAGTATTGTTTTTTACTATTGGTGTTCCATAAGAGCCATTATGAAAGGTTAACTCTGCGCAATTTAAAAATGTGTTGTTTTCAAAATTAGTTCCTATGCCTAAAGTTGAAAGGTTTGAAGTAGCAAGTAAACTGATGCTTTCTAAAAAACAATATTTAAAATAATTATTCCCCCCCCTTAATGAAGATATGTCATTATACCCGACTATGTACAGATTTATAAAATTGTATATTGATAAATTGAGACTTGAACTTGTTGTTAGTGTATTAAATAACGTCCCGTCCAATACTACATTTCCAATGCCAATGAAATCTTTTGTTGCTGCTAGGGATGTTAAAATCTCAAGATATTTTCCATCTTGTATGTAGAGTGTATTATCAATCGCCAAAGCACTGTTAATTGATTGAAGGGGTGCATCTGATGCTCCATTTCCAAGGGTGTCGTTGCCGAATTTTGAACTTACATATTTTGCCATAATTATATTTATTTATCTTCTATTATTATTTGTGGATAAGTAGTTAATAATACATCACCGCCATCCATTTCGTTAAAATATACAATCTGTTCCGTGTCAGTGCTTTCAGTGAAATTACCTTGCTCTAATACCTTAGCTGTGAAATACTTTAATAAGTCTGTGCTTAACAAGTTACTCGGCACAACCATTCGCATTATACAATTATCATCTTTCCAACTTATTATATATTTTAAATCTTCTACTTTATAAACGATATCGTTATTTATCTCACAATAAATATCTCCATTTAGATTAGTTTTATAAGAAAGCATATCCTTATAAAATCTTTCAGCATAAAATCTTATATTAACGCCATCTTGCTCAACTATTACTTCTTGTCTATCTCCTTTGTATGCTGATTTTGTAAGCAAATCATTCATAGAAAACTTATTAAGTATTTCTATAACTATTTGTCTTTGTGCTTCTGTTAAATTATAATAGCTCATATTTTAAATTTTTGTTCCTTTAATTAACAGTACTCCATCAGTTGATGGGTCTATAAATGACACTACTTGTATTCTAAATATTTCATTTGCCCCAATAGTTGTTCCAGGAATAAAAGCTCCGTAAGCCCCACCATTAAGACTTATTAAAATAGAAGTTATATTCTCTAATACAACACTGTCTAATGTTACAGCGACGTCTTTGGCTATGGCTATTGGTAAGTAGGTAGTTGGAAAATGAACTGTCCAATTTAATGAAGATATATCAAATTGAGTATTAACCCACTTACCTCCAATATACTGCATAATATCATTTTCTGTAGGAGTGGTTAATGTAACATCGCTTAATGAATCTAAATCGTAAGTAGGCTTGTCAGAGATATTGCTCCAATTTACTATAGATTCCCCACCTGTTTGCAACTCAACCTTAGTGTAATAAGCACTTAAATCGATATCAACATTAACATCTCCCCACTCATACCTATTAAATACACCTTTTTTTAAAAACTGACCTTCGTTACCACCAGCAGGTATATGAGAAACTCCTTCATCTTTTGCATGAAGTAGTACTCCATCTTTTAACACTATTGGATAAACAGCTTTAACTACTCCAGTATCACCTTTATCCCCTTTATCACCTTTAACTCTAGAAGGAGTACTCCAAGTTCCTAATCTCCTTAACTTAAATCTACTCCAAACATGGTAAGGTATCCACTTTCCATCCTCATAAGTTACAGGTCTATACTCATTACTCCAGTTAAATACAGGCTCAGTTCCTTTTGGATATTCACCACTATCCCAATCCCACTCAATATCGGGGCTATACTGAAATATATAACCTATTGGAGATTCTATTGTATAGGGGCTGTTATCAATTTTTCCCATCCATTTTTAGTTTTAATTCTTACATTAATTCCATCTGTGTATATAGTACCGACTTCTGCATTTTTTTCTATTGCCTTATTTCTTAACATATTTATATTCTTAGTACTATCTAAATCTATTTTATTTTTATCTTTTTTCGTATTATTCATCTCCATCTTTAACTTACTTAAAGTACCTTTTAACTCTTTTACCTCTAAATCAATACTCATAATACTACTTAGCATTTTACCAAAAGTTACTTTAAACTTCTCCCCTTCAGAAGTAATACCTAGAAGATGAGATACATCTTCTAGGGTTGCTTCTTTATATAAATGCACTTTAGGACTTGATTCCTTATTCATCTTACTGAGGAGTTGCTAGTATTAAATCGAAGTTATCGTCTAATTCTAGTTTTTTAATTGTTCCATTCTTTGTAATGAACAAGCCACCAGAAGTACCACTTTTAAGTGTGATGTTTCCAAACATTACATCATATTCAGGTCTTGCGTCTAGTTCATCTTCTAACCCAGTTATATCTGATATTGGATGCGTATGATTAATTGCTGCGTAGTCTAAGTCAATGAGTGCTGCTTGTAGAGCTGCTATATCAACTTCTGCTTCTATCTTAACTACGTTATTTGTATTTGTAACATTTATATTTACATAGTTATTTAAAGTATCTCCTACAAAAACAACTTCACCTACTAATTTATTATTTCCTATCTGAATCTTATTAACTATTTGATCTGTTAACCAATCTAAGTTATTAGGGTCCATAGCTAATCCTTCATTTGCTACAATTATAAGGCCTCCATTAGCCTTAACCATTACTGAGATAGCATCATTCACTAAATCCATAAGCAAAGCACCACTCGTACTATTTGCAACATTACTAGCTAAATGCCACCCCTCTACTTTATGGTTTCCAATTAATACACCGTTTGGGTCAAACTCTAAAGCTATATGGTCAGTTGACAACTTAAGTTCTAAACCATCGTTATGATTTAATCCAATAGCTTTATCCCCATTAGCTACTGAAGTATTTAAGTGTATTGAGTTGACGCCATCATCTCCTGTTATAAATTCTTTTATAGTAACTTCATCCTCTTCTGATATATCTAAAGAAGTATAATCAACCTTTACATTAACACCATCAGAATTAACCTCTACCCCTTTACCTGGTTTAACATATAAATCATCGTACCCATCAGTATTTGAAGTAATTACTGTTAATCCAGGATATTCAGGATTATCTATTGTTGGAGTAGTATTTAATAAGTCTTCAACATTAACTTTAATTAAATTTCTATCCTCTCCGTCAGTAGGTGTTCCAGGGTCTATTGCTAAACCGTCAGATACGAGTGCATCAGAATCTACCTCTAAATTAACATACCCATCAGAATTAGATACGTAAGAAGATAAACCAAATCCCATAATAGCCTCTGCATTGACTTTTATAGGGGAAGTTTTTATACCATCTACATTAGCAGTACCTTCATCTAAACCATCTCCAAATGTACCATCTTCTAGGTGGGATGCGTTTATAGAATTTAACTTAACTCTTAATTTAAATTCTGAGTCCATATAGATAGTTCCTACTGAATCGACTTCAGTATGCACATAATCTTCCATGTATAATCCAGATTGGAAGTTTGTATAGTATGTACTATTAGGGCTAAGTAAATAATCAGGGATAGCCACATTAAATAGCAATTCCCAACTCTCCCCAGAGCAGTAGTATACTTTTCCTCTAGTGTTTAAATTATCTGTTTTTCTGTAGTCTATTTGATTAGTTCCAATAGCATCTTCTGCAATAAAACGAGTCTCATTACCAACATCATTAGCACCTATAGCTATCCACACATCACCTGCATTACTTCTAAAATTTCCTATGTCTGATAGTTCTATAACTTTCTTACCATCCCCCAAACTAAGCATTAGCTTAATGTTGTTTGCAGTTGATGGCTGTGTTATTGTAGGAGAACATGATGTGCAGTTCTGTACTGTGGGCTGTATTGAATCACAGCAGTCAGGTCTATCTAACCACCACGTAGCTAAATTAATATTCCAACCCGTTCCTGTATCTCCTTTATCTCCTTTAGCTCCTTTTACATTATCCATATCAAATAACTCAACATAGGCCTCATCAACTTCGTCCATATACTTTATATACATTATGTTATTCTCTACTTTAAACATTGGAGTTTTGCCGTCTTTGGCTACTATATACTCAGGGTGTTGGAAAAAGTCATCCCCAGCATGCCTAACTCTACGATATTGATGAGGCTCTATTTTATTACTTAGATTTCGTGAATCCGGATGCTCATATGGGATAAATGTATCTTCCCAAAATGTACCATCTGCTGAATATTGAATCTCTTCTATATAGATATACTTTCCATTCTCAAATAAAAAGACGCCCCTATTAAACTGGTCTTTAGAGACATTTATTATTTTTGCCATATTGCTAAAATTCGATTAAACTTATCAAGTGTGTTGTTAATACTTACTTCATCAGTATTTATACTAACATCTACAAGCATTTTATTATACAATGCAACTACATATAGAAGTTGCTTTGCTTCATTCTCTAATTCTTTATTTAAATATACATTATTTAAAATAGTATCATAGTCTAAATCTTTAGTCAGTTCTACAATACTTGCATCTATTGCAGTTGTAACAACTAATGTTTCTTCAACAGTCTCTACATTATTTATTAAGAATTTTAAATGATATACGCCATCCGGAATATCCATACCTGGAAAAAGTCCCAAGGTACCTGACGTTATTCTAATCATCTCCCTCTCTTGTCTTACCGTATTCATATACTCTAATACGTCTAATTCGACTGTGAAAGGAATTTTAGAACTCATGACATACAGTACAATACTATTAATAGTATCGTACTTTAGCGGGTATGTCTTAGTAGTTACATCTACTATTAATAAATTTTTATTATCCGCTAGTATCGCTTTTATTTCCATATAGATACAAAAAAGGGGAGAACAAAGCCTCCCCATTTTTAAATTTATACATCTATTGCGGCACCAAAGTTAGCACCTGCTGTTATCTCATTACCACCATTAGGTATAGTATTTGCAGTAGCATTGATTACACCAATATCTACCATCAAAGCATTAAGGACAGTTAAAACACCATCTCCTGCAGCTCCTCCAATTCCTGTTCCATTTAAAATGTTGGTTCCAAGTGTTGCAGTTGCTGGAGTTAACAAGGCTTCATAAGTTCCACGTTGTAAATAAATTACCGTAGAAGAAGGCTGTCCGTTTGTCTCGACAGTGTTAATCCTTTCCGATGTTTCGGTTTGAAACATTACAGAACTGTAACCTGTACCTGCATCTGTAACAACCGATGGGTTTTGAAATTCTACAGTTTGTAGAGCATTCCTACCGAAGTAGCTTTGATGTGCAATCTCTCCATTAGCTACAAGTTCGTGGCGTCCACTTCCAAAATCACCATAATCTTCTACTAAGGTAGTGTTGTAAAAGTTACCTGCCATAACATCTATTGTTGCTTTCATATAAGCTTCATATCCATTTTTTTGTCCGTATATTCCCGGTTCTATTTTAATACCATAATTATCTCCAGAAGTAGAAGATGTATCGGCGATATATGCAATAGATACAGAAGCTTGTGTGGTTCCATTATACTCTTTGTCCAATGTAACTACTGAATTAACAGAGTCAATTGCTGTGACAGTATATACTCCAGCAGCTTCAGTTCCATAGATACCTACATAGCCAGGAATTTTATAAGCTCCACCGAGTACAGGAGTTCCACCACCATAAGATACAGCTTTACTTCCTCTAGTTACAGCGGCAGTAGTTAAACCTGCAGCACCCGTAGCATCAGTAACAACCGTTGCTTTTGGAGTAGCTTCATTAAACTGTGTAAAGTTTAAAGATAATAGTTTAACTAATGAATTGGCAATGTTAAACTGTGAGTCTCCAGAGGCTGCAGATGTATAGTTAACCTTAGTTATATAAGGATTAGCATTACCTACAGAAATGTTTGATTCAAACTCAAGTCCAACCATATAGTTGTTTACACCAACAACATCAATAAATCCATTTGTTCCATCACTACCAATAACATAGGAGAATGGCTTAGCTTGTAAGAATTTACTAGACTTGAAAGACTTAACATCTTTTTTCTTATACATTGGAGAATATATTGGCGATTGACCATTAGACCCTTGTACAATTTGGAATGCTTTAGCAGCTTTTGCCTTAGCTTCAGTGTTTATAATTTTACCACCTTGGTCTAAGACTAGAATCTCTCCAGGAGCTAATAACTCGTTTAAGTTAGAATCTAAGAGGCCAACTGTACGTGTACAATTCTTGGCTACAAATACTCTTTTAAAATTTGATCCGTTTGTCATTATTATTTACTTTTAGTTCCCTCTACTTGAGGAGTTTTAGTGTCAATGTCTGATTTTGTATTAGTTTCAGTAACTTCTATTGTCTTTAACATATCAGTTAGCTTACTAACTAACTTTTCTAGGTTCATAATCTTGTCGGTTAATTTACCGATTTCTCTTAATATTTCGTTATTCATCTTCACGCTTTTCTTTATCCGCAATCTGATATTTTTGTAATTCAGGTATGCTTGCTTGTATTACTAGTGATACAGCTATATCTACTATCTCATCATGTACCGCTGGGTGTAGTTCACAGTCAACTTTACCGGCTGGATATATTGTATCTACAACAATCCTTCTAGGTCGTTTTACATATGACATTCTATAAGACTCTACTATAAAATCTTTACCTGGTATTAAATGGTTTATACGACTTGTGCTCAAAGATGTAGTAGCTGTATCTCCAGCAATGACTCCACCTTTAGGAGCTAAGGATGTAAATCCATTAATAGCACTAGCAGGTGTAAAATTACCTGTTTCTATTCTCCATACAGTATGCTTACCTGGATTTTCATATATATTGTTAATATCAGACATATACTTCTCTAAAGGAATTCTTTTAACAGGAACGTTAGTTCTTATCTCCATCCCTCTAGATATAGTAGCATGCTCTGATAGAATATATAAAGCTTCATTTGGGTAGTTGCACATTACGCCATATCTACTTATAGAAGCATCATACTCATATGTTTCTCCTAGTTCAACAGTGTATCCTTCTTCAAGCTCTTGATAATCTAAATCTGGAGTTCTAAAAGCTCCATTATTTTCATTACCCTCTATGAAATCACCATTCGCTTTTTCAAATAGGTATGTAGAAGATATAATAGAGCTTAAATCTAAATCTCTTTTAGTGTCTATACCAACACCCTTTTGTTTTGTATTTGCATCAGCGATTGTCCTTCTCGTTACAAACTCATCCTGCGCATGATTAAGCACAACTGACTTTTCTCTATCATCTAAGTTAAGTAATGAGTAGTTAGAACTTTTAAGTTTCCTTACAAGTTCTTGACCCATAGTATTTCCGTCCATTATTTAATTCTTTCTTTTAGCAATTGTAATTCTTTTTGGTCTTCCAAAGATTCTAGCTTCTTGATGTACTTAACAACGTCTTGAATACTTCTACCAATTACTGTACCATTTGCATAGTTAGCTCTAATCTCACCACTTTGTTTAACAAATGCACCCTTATGTAGTCCTCTATAGTAAATGACTTTGTATTTATAATCTACATCTTTCATAATGTCCAAGAACATTTCTGAGTGGTCTTCTGTATAAGAATAAAGTTGTAGTTTTGCAGCTTCTAAGTTACCCTCTAGTGGTAAGTTAGCTCCTCTACCCATATAAGCAACTAAGAAGAAGTTGTATATTTTAGAAAAACTTACAGACACCTCACTAAATAATGAGAGTACATTAAGTTTTATTTCCATCTTACTGTTAAGAGATTGATTAACCTCTGAACTTTTTTCTAAGTAGAATAAAAATTCTCCACCCTTAGACTCTTCATAAGAAGGAGCAATATCTCTAGAGTTTGCTAATAAAATCTTATAGTGTACGTACTCTAGGGGGTTATTTAAGTTAAGCTCTAAAGACTCAGGATAGGGAATACTTACTACAAATCTCCTATCTGTTTTCCATACATTACCATTAAGCAGTGTATGACTAAGCCATCCAGGGCCTCTACTAGAATCTAAAACCTTTTCTAAATAAACTTGCTCTTCATCTGTTAGCACTTTAACAACTCCGCTATAATTGAAAGGAGCGGGATATGAAGTGGAAGTACCCTCCCACCTCAGATGTCCGTCCTTACCTTCTGGAATCCATGTTGATTTGTAACTATCTGTTACTTTAACTTTTACTGTTTCTTCCGGTAATGTAAACATAATTTAAAATTCTAATATAAAATGTTGGGTCTGTAAATCATAGTATTTTTAGGGTTATTAATAGTAACCATAAATTGTGACATGCGTCGCTCTGACCATGCATCTTTAAGTGAAGCTACACTTCGTTTTACTCCTTCACCTGTTGGTGAGAAAGGACTACGTAAACCCTCTTTAATGACCATAATGTCAGCAGCAGTTTTAACGTAATGAAGTTTAATATTATCTTCACCTTTAGTTTGTCCTAAGTCCATTACATGGTATTCACGTGAACGTGCAAACCCACCTTTTGGATGTTTTACCCTTGTTCGTGAATCGTCATCTAACATTGGTTCTAATCGGAAGTCTACTTCAAAACCTGCGGGGTGGCGATATCTACGGAAAGATTGACCAAAACCTTGAGCCATATTTGTACCATAGATAGCATCATTATTAATGAGTGTCCATCCTTGAGCTTTAGCAGAAATAGCATCATGCGCTTGCATCATACCATAAGTACCTGTAGAAACTACATAACGTATAATATCTGTAGAAGTCTTACCAACACGTAAGGCTAATAAGTGGTCTGAGAATGCGTCAATATCAAACTCTGAATAGTAATGTAAATTACCACGCTCAATTTGTTGAACTATACCATTACCTTCAGAAATCTCAACACCTGACTTTTCGTCAATGTCATCAATACCACCATCTGCATTACGATTGCTACGACCCCAAACTACAGTATTAGCTTTCAACTCACGGAAGTGCATGTCGTTTTTATAAGTTCTAAAGTCTTCCCATGTCCAATCATATGTCTTGTCATCAACTTGCCAAGCAAATGCAACCGGACGGGCTTTCATGTTACCAGGAACATCATCCTGTACTGAAACACTTGACCAATCAAATGTAATAGCATAAGGACTAGAGTAACTTGTCTTAGCACCTTTCATAGAGTCAGTCAACGGTACAGGTGCACCCTCACGACTCCAAGTACTACCTTTTTTCAATTCAGTAGGTGGGATGAATTTAGTTGCAGGGCCGAATACCTTACAAGTATATTCCCATCCACCAGCAGCTTCAAAGCCGTCTGATATGATACGAATTTTGTATCTATCACTCATACCTATAATAGTATGCACATCACTAAAGAAAGGCGAATCAAATACCATTGTAAACTCAGCTTTATTCATACCTACACGATTCATATCATCTGCACGGTAGCTAAGTAATGTTGCGTATTTACGACCTTCACCATATATTTTCATATTGATTGGAGAGTCATCATCCTCATATTTTACTTCTGTTACCATTCTAAGGTATTCCTCGTAAGTGAGAGCCTTACTGTTAGCATTACCGATATAGGTCATTATATCACTTCCCCACTTAGGTTCAGTCATTCTTGCATTAGCTAAATGTTTTGATGTTGTGTAGCCACTCCATTCAGGACCTGGAGAGAATAGCTTACCATCTAATCTTAAATTTGTATCCATTTTTAATTACTTTTTAACCCTGCTGCTAAACCAGCTAATGCAGGAATTGTTTTGCGTGTGTTGGACGAGGAGGGGAGCTTAAAATTAGCTCCACCAAACGCCCCTTTAAGCTGTTCTGTAGCTTCTGATTTTATTCTATTAACTAGAGAATCTAACTTCCCTGCTTTACCTAGAACACCTTTCATATACAAGTAGTTAACTTGTACCCATATACTAGGGTCTTCATTCATTGCTTTTTGGATTTCTAATAACTTATCCTTGTCTGATTTTACCGGAATCGACATTAAAGCTTTTAACCTATCTCTATCTTTAGAGGGCATTTCAATACCCCATGTAGTCTTAGTATCTTCGGCTATCTTATAAAGACTTTCATAGTAAATTTCAATCTCTTTATCTGCTTTTTCTTTATCTTCCTTGAGTCTTTGAATCTCTTGGTCTTTTCTACTTGATACCATCTCTTTCCATTCTTTATAAAGTTCTGTAGCTTCTTCTGTAAGAACATCTCCATCCTTAAATAATTTAACTCTTCGATCTATGTAGCTAGCATCTTTATTGTTGGCTTTAAGTACTTCTTTAATTACATTCTCAGCAACCTCTTCATTACTTAAATCCTTTTCTGTTATTGTTTCTATATAAGCTTTAGGCTTTGTTTGGTCCATTCCATATTGGCCCGTTGCACTATACACTTCTATATCATTCCTAAGCTTCTCTGGGAATGACTCTATCACCTCTGTAACTTTAGCATTTACCTGTTCTTCAAATAATGCTGTTACATCACTAACACTTTTAATATCTCTACCTTCTGGTAAAAGACCACTTTCAACATGCCAGTTATATACAGCTGTAGCTACGCTATCATCAGTAGTTGGCTTAAGGTCTTTTATAGCTGTTTTATCTTCTTCAGTAGAAACTGGTTGCATTCCTTCAGGAACTATTATTCCTGCATTAGAATCTACATCTCCTTCTACAACTTCCTCTATCTTTTTATTCTTACCTTCAGCCTCTGCTAACGCGTTAGCTTCTACCTGCTTGTTGAACTCCTCTAATACATTAGGGTCAACCGTTTTATTTGCAGTTTTTACATCGTCAATAATACCAACTTCTGCCATTCTTAAAAATTTATCTTTATTATAGTATAGCTTTGGGGTGCAAAGTTCAGAAAACGCCTAAAAAGTGTGAAAAACTCACTTTGTAGGTAGATTTTTCTTAGATTTCAGAATTTCTGTTTGAAATTTTAGATTAATCTCTTTATCTTTCATTGCTAATTCTTTATCCTTTTGCATATTAATCATTCTCTGTTTGATTATTTCAACAGTATCATCCACTCCATTTTCATTAGAGTCTTTATAATACTGACTAAATGCATCCGACATAACTTTATCCTCAAGCTTTATTCGTTCAAGTTCTAATTTATATGCTTGTTTCATCTCTTCAAGCCTAAATTCAAAGTCTTGTTCTTTTTGCAATTTTCTATCCTCAACCTCAGCTTGCGCAGTAATTGCTTCCATCTGTCTTTGATAGTCTTGCTCTCTCATTTCTTCTGCTTTAGCTGCATTGGCCGCTTCAAGTTTTTCTTGTGTATTTAACATATCAAATACAGTTCCAGACTTGTAAATACTGGCTAGTTGTGTAATAGTCATTTGACCATTAGGTATTGCATTAACAGCAGTTTGTTTAATTATATTCTTAAGTTCATCATACTTTCTAGCATTAACTGGCAATAGACCAAATGTAGATAGTTTAAAAGAATCAAACGAATCTAATATAACATGGCTAAAGTCATCTAATACAGTTTGTAACCTAGTGTCTGAATTAAGAACAGCTTTAGAGCTTTCTATTATTAGTTCATAAAATTTAAGCAATACAAGCTCAAACTTCTTAAACCAAATCTCAGTAACTAAACTACTCTGCACCATGCTCCTATTAACATTACCAACAAGTTCATGTTGTGCTATGGCACCAAGTCTTTGGTCAGTTACACCAGTAGCTCTTGAAATCATTTGATCAACTACGCCAATCATGTTAAGATATACAGTTATAGATGAACTAGTATCCATATCATCAACTCTGGTGGGGGAGTTGTATTGACCAGCAAGTTTACCTGTAGAGAATCCTTTATCCCCCTCCTTGAAACTGTCTGTAACTTTAATCCTGTGGACTTTAATCATAGAATACCACTTCTCTAGAGACCACCCAGTAGGCATCTTAGACAGGTCTAAATTAATTACTTTACCTGTATTAGTAGCGAGTACATCTTCAATACGTGCAAATAGCATATCTCTGAAATAGATATATGTCTTAACCATATCTATCATTGACCTTGCTTTATTCTTACCTACATTAAAAAATTCTCCTACATAGCCACTAAAAGATTCAAAGGGCATATCAGGGTCTCTCAATTGAACTTCCCTAACTTTAGCATTTAATACCATGTCGCTTCCAACTAGGTCACCTTCGTGCCATTCAGTTACCCACATTGCATTTAATACTTCCCCTTTATCTAAATCAGCTTTATGTTTTTCTGAAACATAATCATATTGGATATCTCCAAACTCATCATTGTACTGTCTGTGGTATATTTTCCTATACCCTTTCCAAGAAGCCTTAGCTACTCTAATGTTTCCATCATCGTCAATGTATTCGTCTATTGAACCACCACCGATCTGTTTCTGTGTAAATCTATTGAGCTCCTCCATCGTATCAAAAACTAGTTCCTTTTTACTCTCAATAGCTCCAGCACTACTTTCAAAGCCTGTGTCTAATATCTTTTTTATTTGAGTCTCCGTTAAGACTTCTGCGTACTTATCTAATATTTTTCCTTTAGGAAGGTATTCTACTTCTACTATTATTTCAGCATCCCTTATATCACTACTTTGCCCATTTCTAACAGCAAATATATTCTCTGGGGATGGCTTTCTAATAACTAGCCTGCCATGCTCTATACCAACATAGAATGTAACAACTGCTGTTATTAGTACCTCCCTAAAAGCTTCAAACTCTAAATAACTAAGGTTATATAGACCTCTGTAGTAAGATAATACTCTATTGGCAACTATTTCAGCTTTACTTAAGAATTTAGCATTACTAAACTCCTGTAGCTGTTTTGTTACCATCTCTTCTGTCAAATCTTTTTTTCCTATCAAATCTACCAACAAACCAAATGCTTTCTTTTTTCTCTCTTCTATTTTTTCAGATATAGCTTCACTATTAAGTGCCGCTATAACATACTCATTATCCTTTTCAATAAACTCTCCAACCAGTTCATCTATCCTATCTCTTATTACAGAAAAGTGATCGAATCTTGGATTCAAGTCTTTATTCTTAAGCATGCTTGTTGTAAATCTTTCTCGTACTTTTTCAGCTTTAATGTCTCCATCGTAAATATCAAAGTTCTCTTTAATATTTTCATTAGAAGGCTTAATGCTATTCTTCTCATTTAAAGCTATATTGACAGCTCCTACTACACAATCCTTAAACCAATTAGTGTTCTTTTTGCTCGAAACCACTTTTTGAGTTGGTAGATTATATATCATATTGTAAAGGTATTAAAAATTGTCCACATATCAAATACGTATTGTTCTAATCTATTTCACCATATAATAACTTATCAAAGAACGAGTCTTCTTCAATTGAGTAAGCCTCTCTTATATTATTTCTAACAACAATATCTTTACGCTCCTCTAAGTGTATAAGTAACATAAACAAAGCTATTATCCTATCAAAGTTATCATCATCGTTATAGTCTATAAGCTCTTGTAGAAGTGCTACGCTTTTGATTGTATGCACATATTCTATGTCTTCATTTTCAAATACTTTTCTTTGTAAGTATTCATTAACTAGTTCTTTCCCCAGTGTAAAGATGCCAGTTAATCCTGGAGTTCCAAACTCCCTATCTATTGTAGATGACTTACTAGTTTTTCTAACTATCTCGGGGGCTGGTAGTAATAAATAAGATTGTCTTTTTCCTACAATGTAGTTTTTAAACCCTAGTAAGTTATTCTCATAGTTAGTTACTGCATTAAAGTACATTAGTAATAACCTCAACTGCTCATAATATTCTGTAGATTTAGAGGGTCTTCCTGTATACTCAGCCACTATTACTCCAGTAACTTTATTAGCTATCAAAGTACTTCCCAAGGAGTCCGTTGTACTCTTATCATGGTCATATGGGTCAGTCCCTGCAAGATACATGAATGAAGGAACCTTACCTTCCCTATCTTTAACCGGTTTTTCCCATATGACAATAGCACCTGTTGATGGCATTGATTTATCATGTGGGTATTCACTTATCTCTATAACATTAGGATCGTATATAAACTCAGCCTTTCCTTCAGATGTCAATGTCATTCTACCTACCCACTTAGCTTCTCTTTCTGTATCATTAGTCTGCAATTCAGCCAACCTATCTCTTAGCTTTTGTATTGGAAAATCTGATACTGCACGTCTTAACAAAGCTTCTTCTGGATGCTTTGGTCTCTCCATCCTCCTCTGTATAATTGAAGCAGGCTCTGCTCTATTAAGCCTCATCTCATCAAACTTATCTTCTTCTATCTCATATGCATTATATATATCTGTATTACCGTTCCTATCTGTAAATCCGTTAATATTTGTATAAGCCGGACAGAAGAATGCTGTTTTTGTTGTAGGCCTTTTAGACCATATATCTGGAATGCCATGAATATTATACGCTCCGGGCTTATAAAACATTTCCTTTAATCCTCTAAACGATTTCATATCATCTCCAGAAGTACCAAAGCCAAGCATTAAACCAAACACTACTGAATCTTGTTCAAAAGACTCCCTTGCTATTTGCCAAGCTTTTACTAACTGGGGGTTAGACCCAGCTTCCTCAAATATCATAAGTTTTCCCCTCTGCCCCCTAACCTTATCAGCATTATCTTTAACAGATAGACCAATAATAGAGGACTTGTAACCCTTCTCTAACTTTTGTCCTTTATATATTACCTCCTTAGAGGCTCTCATATGTAAGGTGGTATTCTTCTTTTGGGAATGCTTGAAGAAAGCAGTATGCTCATTAACAAATTCTCTCATGTTAAAAGCCCTAGTCATAATGGCATCTGAACCATCTAAGTAAGTCTTATCTCCAGCAACAATATAAGTTTTACTGTCTCTTATTAAAAAATAGTTACGCAAGGCCATGCTAGCTCCCTTATATGAATAACCTTTACCCCTTGACTTTAAAACTAGTCCATGCTCTCCTGACTGCTCTGCTTCTTCTATATAGTGGTAAAAATGGTAATCATAATCCCACATTGAAGGAAAAGATACTATCCTATCCCCACTAACTTTTTTACCTTCTCTAATAGCTGCGTGGTCTTCTTCTGTATATACTACTTTTTCAATAGGCATGTAGTTAAGATACCAATAGTAATACCCTGTAATAAAATCTCTACCTATGTGATACCCTTCTAAACATCTTCTCCTCTCTTCTTTCCAGAATGCCATATACTTAGAAGTCTTAAATCTATTTTCTAAGTGCTTTGTGTAAACTCCAAACTCTTTAAAGTGTTGTGAAGTAGCTGTGAATTGATCAATATCTCTGAGGGTATGTGAGAAATTTAATCCAATATGGTTACTCTTTACATAATTTTCATTATAGGGACTAGAGGTCAAACTCTTCCTTTCCACCACCCCTAATTTTAGAATCGTTAAGTACATCACCCTGCAGAACTTTCTTTTCTAAGTCCGCTAGTACTGTTACTGTAACTACAGCTTTATTAATCAAATCAAGAAATACTTTTGGGTCATTAACTAGCTTCCCAAAGTCATCCCTCTCTAATACATCCATCTTATCTAATAGTCCTTTTAGTTTATTCAATGCCGATATATTTGACCTAACATAAGATAAAGCTACCGAATGCCTATCTTCCATTCTAATGTAAGCCCCCAACCCTGCTACTGTTATTGGGTCAACTGGGTTTATGGAAGGTATGGAACTTTGTAACTCTTTTAACCTACTGTCCCTATCTAAAATTCTGTAAGGGTTCTCTGGGTGGGCTGAACCCATAAAGTAGATAAAGGCTAAAATATCCTTAGCCTCACCTTTATCTTCAGACGTATCTCTATCTAAAATATCTTTAAACTCTTTTAGTCTAGAGGCCTCCGCAGAAAGTATTGGGAGGCCATCATCGTTCATGGTAAGTAAACTCATTTCTTATAGTATTTTTTATTTGATTTATTGAATAGATTAAATCCATTCAGCTTTAAAAAACTTATCCATTCATTCTCTACATCGTATATAATTTTCTCATTTACGCTATTTAAAAGGAACATTTTAAGTTCATTCTTTGATTCCATCACTTGGAACATCCAGTAGTATTTAGCTCTCCATATCTTTCTTTTCTTTATCATCTTTTTTATTTCTGTGATGTGCTCATTAAACCTGACAGATATATCATTCTTTGTTACTCCTATATACATATTCATAGGCATACTACCATCTAAAGGCTCTTCATATATAATATAAACGTTATTCCTTTTGGGCAGATACTTAAATCCTTTATCTATATAAAATAAATCTACCCTCTTAGACCTCTCTTTAACGTAATCAATTTTCTTCTGTATTATCAATTCGAATAGATTTATTCCATACATAGCCATACATTTTTTTGCCTGTATCTAATACCCTTAATATAGGTGATACTTTTATATTAGATTTGTTTGTAATTGCTTTCAATAATTGAACAGCTTCGTAAGGCTTTCCAATTTCTTTTATTAAAACATTACCTTCCGCATCGCACATATCTATTAAGAAGTTATGTTTAACAGTAGCTTTACCAACGTTTGGATAAATCTTTTGGGGAGCTTCTCCATCCAAATAATACCAAAGGCGTTTATTCAAACTACCTACCTTATTACTTTTATTGATAAACTCCCCATAAGCTTCCAAAGCTAAACCTAACTTATTTATATTTATGCCACTCTTCTTATGCGCATTGTAGATGTTATTATGAACTTCAATTAAATCTCCATCCATAGTATATTCAGCTACTCTTCTTATTGTAAACTCTTTTAGCATTGAGACTCTGGTAAAGTCTAAACCGTGTTTAGCTTTATCCTTATTAACAATCTCTGCAAATCTAACTTCTGCATTGAAAGCATTATATATTTTATTATCTTGCAGTTTGTATAGTTCACTAGTTTCAGTATTTATAAACATAAAACCATCTTCAACTGTCCAATCAAAATACTTCCAATTATTCTTTTCCAAGTAAGCCTTAGCATACTTAAATTCTTTAGTCAAATCCTCTTCTTTAATTCCTTCAGGATTAAACATCTTATTTCGAAGTGCCCTATGCTTAATTCTAAACTCTCCAATCTTTCCTAGCTTTATCCTACTGATGTATGGCTTTTTATCTATAGAGCCATACATCATTAGGCGTTTAACTGCTAAAGAGTGAAGTAAAAGTATAGATTCTATAGCTTCTACGGGCATACCTTGTTTATAACTTAACTCTTTAACAATTTCCCTCTGTACATAATCAAACTCCAGGGACATCTAAAACACTGAGTGTTTTCTTCATAGGTGTAAGTATTTCATCCATCTCCTCTCCTAAATCTCTAACTACGTAGTGTTGATAACCTTTCTCATACCAATCATCTGCCAATGCTCCATCAACATGAAAAAGTACCATTCCATCAACCTGTATTCCAGTATCTTCTTCATATAGCTTTTTATAAAGATTGAGCTGAATCTCTCCGGAGTGTTGAACACAATTACGCATAGCTAACTTTCTGAAAGGGTCTAACAAGTAACCAGGTAGCTTGTTTTTATGCTGTTCCCTATATTGTTCTACAGTAAATGCTTTAGCAAATTTAAAATCTCCTATAAGTACAGAACCGCTAACTTTATTCCTTAAGACGATGTCTATTGTGTATCCTATGAGGTGTGTCTTATTACCCCTACTGACTTCCATTTCTAATATATCATACTTTTGCACTATGCTAGTCATGAGGGCGTGTGCATTTCTCTCTAATCTACTTTTAGCTACTGTTCCGATTGGGTCTAAGTAAAACATCTCACAGAACTCATGACCTGCTGTACCTATGCAGGCAGCTCTATTACCATCAAGTCTCCAATACCTTCTTATATCCTCTGCAGTATTTAAGTATGCTTTCTTATTTCTTTTATTGTTGTTAGCCATCAGTTGAGATATCATGCCCTTTTCAAAAGGTTTCTTGTACCTTGCAACAATAGTTGTTCCACTAACTAACTCTACACCACCGAGTAAGTATTTATGGGATTGGGGGTCAAACTTAAACCCCTTATTATTGTTTAATTTCTTTCTTACTTCTGGGTCTTTTTCCCCTTGATTCTTAAATGTTAATCCCATATTACCCTACTGTTAATTTTAATTTCATTGTTAATTCGTCTGTCTCATTTGCTATCCACCAATCATTTCCGATTCTTATATTCAACATACCTTCATCATCTTTATAATACTGTCTTACTTCTTCACTAGATACAGATAGAACTGTTTCATAGTATTCAACCTTTGGGTGAGGCATTCCAAGCCTATGTGCCTTGTCTAATTCTTCTTCACTCCTTGTTTTAATTAACCTTACTGTTATTTCCATGACCTTTCAATTATATTTAAAATAGTTAATAATTCCCTTTCACTTTTAAAGATACCTCTAAACCTTACTACCATTACCTTAATATCTTTTCCTACTACTTCAATCTTTACATTTTCTTTTATTGTTATTTTTAACTCATTCTCCTCTATCTCTAATAAAACTTCTACTATCTTTAATCCTTTTCTTAATATATTTTCTATATTCCATTTTCCTTCTTCTATTTCTTTATAACCTTTAAACTTTAATATCTTATAAATAGCTTCTATAAACTCTTTCATGCCTTAGTCTTTTATTGTTACTATGTAGTGTATTATGAAATTTGAGTAGTCAAGAGTATCTTTAATTTGTAACTTTGTGTCCTTGAAAACGAGCTTTCATGCCTCAAAGTTACAAATTAAAGATGACTTTTGCAATACCCAAAATATCAAAAAACTAGCATAAAGAAGAAAGGTAAATAAAATAATATAATAAAGAATAAGAATAAAGAAATAAAGAATAAGAATAAAAAAGATAAAGAATAAGTTAAAAGAATTAGATTGGGGGATAGTTTATATTTAAGTTTAATATAAATTATATCTTCAATGAAGCCATAGAAGAAGACTAGTCGGCGGCTATTGATTAATCCCCCACTTAATACCCCCACGCTTAATACTTAAAGATTTTACAACAATAGTAGTCTTACAGGATTTAATCTACTACGTTAGATTGAGCGGCGCGCCGAACTACTGCTTTCTTCTATGGCTTAAGTGCTAAAATACTTAGAATTTATATATAGGAAAGACACTTGATAAATAACCCCCCCCCTTCCAATAATTCATTAAGAACAATAGATATAAAACAATAGCTACTGGAAAGAGAATAGAGATGAGCCCCTCTATATACTACTTATTGTTGAAAAGGAGGTATTGAAAAAGAAAGGAGAGGAGTAGTGGGGGGGGTTATTATAGAAAAGTGATATAAAAAAAGGAAATATAAGGGGGGGGTATAATGTAAGGTAGATAATATAGAATAGGAGAATGTGGAGGGATATTATGTGGGAGGGTATTATAAGGGAAGGTATCGTGTTGGAGATATTGGGGGGAGGTGGGGGGGGGAGAGGTGGGGGGGGGAGTATAAAAAATTTTTATATAAAAAAAAATTAGTATGTCGGTATATATATAGAACACTTTAGGAGACCCCTACGGTGTATTGGTTGTATTGAAACCCTACGGGGGAGTAAGCAGATACAGCTCGGTTTAAAAGTGAACCGGATAACGAATCACTTCAAATACATTTACAGTTATGGCACAGCCGAAAGCGGAAGCTACATTCAAATCAACGTCTTTATTTAACGGTTTTAAAGTCCGCCAAGACGGTTCAGTTTACATTTCAACATCCTTAGCAGTAACTAAAGCTACTGAGGTAATATCCAAATCGGGACGAAAAAGGATATACAATATCGGCGATAAAATGCCGTTAGCTATCCCAAGTTCTACAAAGTTCATGAGAGCAATTGGACTGGACTGGACACCTGGAAAAACAATGCTGGATATCTTTTCCAGAGAGTTAACAGTAGGCACAGCCTACGAGGGCACAGATGGCAAGGAATTCATCTTCGGTTTAGACAAGGATGGTAATCCCTATGAGGGCAATCCTGTAGGGACTGCTATCGAACGTTTCGAAGCTACGGCTTCAGAAGAACAAGAGGTTAACACACACCTCGTTAATGCAATTGAAACAGCTCAGGCTAATGCCTACCTAAACATGGTTGGTGCAATGGCTAAAGAGGAAACTTCTGCCGACTTGGACTAATAACAAAATCCCCTCACTTAATTGTGGGGGGATACTTGTTAACACCTGAGGGGCAAGGATAGACTCTCACTTAGTGGATTAATACTACCCACTGGTGGAGGGGCTAATCAATGCTCCACATCCAACTCATGCTACTGATAGTGCTACATTACTACGTAATGTTCAGCTCACGGAAAGCCCTCCCATGTAATCTTTTTTACAGGCTACGCAAGAGACCAAGAGGCCAACATATACAAGCCTCCTCCGTAGATTAGATGAATGAATAAAATAACACAACCCCTTAAGAAGTTTTTTCGCAATATCTTATAGGGTAGTCTCCTCCATTCCTAAGTTTAGGGGGGGGAGACAATATATTGTTAAGTTACTAGAGTAGTGGTGATTGTAAGTGGACCAGGTTAATATGGACAGACTCCTAACATACCTCCACCACCCCCCTACAACACTGACTTAACAACAATAGTAGGTCACAAAGTCCTCACCTATGCCTTACCTTAATATGTCATGCTTCTGTATGTCATGCTATTGTAGAGTGTGGGGGGGCAGACCTATGCTAGAGTAGTCTTGGCTAAGATAAGCTTTAGTAAAGTATACTTACTGATGCTTATGGGGCAGTCTGTATGAGGATAAAGACACCCCCCCCCACACATCATACTCACCTCAATTCCCCTCCCTACAATAAAACCGATACTGATTCTTTAGTATTCTATTGGTAGTGAAGGTCTCCCCACCCCACACCCTCTCCCTTACTTTCCTCACTTCTATAAATTAGATAAGATATCTATTGTTTAAGATGAATGAAATTAAGACTACATTTTATTATAATGTGGAGGAAGTATGTATAACATATATTAATACCGTTAAATATACACACACGCTCAATACTCGGCAGAAAACACTAGAGTATAAAACAATATACCCCCAGACTGCAAAGTCAGTAAAAAATAGTAAACTGGGGTTAGCACATCAGACTGTAAAGTCAGGACAAATAGTAAACTGATGTGTTATTTTAATAGTAAATACAACCTCACTAAAGAGTATAACAAGCGTTAAGGCATACCACACCAATAGGTGTAAGGTCCCCACGATAGAGGGAGCAAAGGTATAGTAAATGAGGCAACTCTTATCTTATTTAACCTGTCAAACCTCAATATTGAGAAAGACATAAACCCACAGTTTGGTTAGCTGTATAATCATGGAATAAAACTTATAGTGGGATAATGACCCACCACGCTGCATTGATATGTAGTAAAACAAACGATGGAGTTATAATAACTCCTGCTCCTATTAGTCTCAGGGGGCAAACTAAGAGACTAAATTTAAAACATCTGCAAAACAAGGAATTGCTGCTACGGAACGATGTGTAGTAGCATTGAGAATTTGAGCAGATGTTTTTAATAAACTTAAGCCTCCAGAGGCCACACTTACAACTTGAGACGTATGTCCAATAGTTTGCACAATAAGCATTAGTCCACTTCGTTCAGAAGAAGATAGGTGTTGTAAGTGAAAAGCAGTGAAATGCTGTAATTTAAACTCTAGTATGTTAAATACTAAATCTCTGAAAATATGTGGAAAGTGTAGGTTATGGAGAGTTGAGTAATGAAGGGCTAATACCTGGAGCTTAGATATCTACAACACTATTTAACTTATTAGGGTTTATTTATTAAAGAAAAGCTGCACCCTCCGCAATTAAATACAAACCGGGTTGTAGCCTAAATAGCTTCACAGTGATGTGTGGAGTAGACGAAAGTCTGAGGAGATGAAAGAGCTCTTATTGACAACACCCTTTATCAGGGGCGAAACTCCGCCTGCATTAAGCGTCTCGGAAATTGTCAATATATATATTATGTAGGATGAAGGGGGCTACCGAAAGCTCTCCTTCATACCTATGTATTAAAGCCTCATCGTGGGCATTATCTAGTTCGTCCTTACATCTAATATGTGAGGAATCTACCCCTTAAAGCTGGAGGGATAGTAGGACAAAAGAAGCTCTAAGGTTACCAGATAAGTGTAGGTAATCTTAGTATCAACACTAGTTACTATATGCATGTAGTAGCGACTAATGGAGCAATTTGTTAGTAAATACGTTTAGAGACAACTCTAGTCTTGAAGCGGTATAATGGGCGGTTCGAAACGTTTGTTATATTAAAAAGATGAATCACTACTTATATAGAGATGCTCCTTTAGAGGGGAGTATGTAAGACTCTATAGTGAGGATTCAGATTACTTGGGAAGAGCCTCATGGAGAGCCCTTCCCTCGTAATCTAAATAAGGCTACCCTTAGCCTACTAATAATAAGGAATGGTGCAGAAGATTAGCTCTTCGGTCTATCGAAAGATAGGTTTAAACCCTCTACGAATGTGTAGGTGTGGAGTTCAAACCAATAAATTAAGATATGACGATTATAGAAACAAAAGCCTATCTTAAAGGCTACCTAGCTGCACTGGGGACTAATGTGCAGAATACTAGAGATGAAGATTCCTTATGGAGTCTCAACCAAAAATTAATGTATAACGAGATAGTAACAGAGGTTGGAACCTTGGGATTTACGATCAATAGGGGGATATGCCCTGTTGGTGGAAATGTTACTTACGCTTGTACAAGTCCCGAAAATTCTACTGTAGATATATATCTGGGGTGGGCAGACAACAAGTTCTTTAAAGAGGCCTTTGAAGGACTCGAAATGGAGTTTGTATACCAAGAGACAAGAATAAGCATAGAGGAGCTTGAAAAACTCTTATATGTTTTAGAGATAAAAGACTAATAATATTTAATCTTCAATTAGCGACAATAAGTGAGAGTGTCCGCTTCATTAAGAAGAAGTAAGAGATACTGTTAAAATACTATTATACACTTATAATAAAAATATGATGTAAAATAAATATGAACTATCGAAGAGAAGCTAGAGAAGTAACACAAAACCATTATGGAGGATATTGTGAGATGTGTAGAAAGTTAGGAATTAAAATAGTTCCTTATCATAAATTTACTATGGAATTATATGATAAAATTAAAGAGTTAAGTAAAATAAAAAAAGATTTTAAAAGATAAGCCCTAATTAAACTCCTAACACAGTTAAGACTACCCTCACTAACGCATGCAAAGCGAATAAAGGGAAACGCTGTGGCCTATTGGCAATAGGTGGAGAGTATTAATTGGTATTTAAAGAATTGGAGTGCCTTGCCAAAGCTAGGTAAAATACCCACTCACACTAAGATTCAATAGATACTTGCCAAGGGGCTTTATATTATTAAAGGCAGGCCACCCTTCTGTGGTAATTCTCCCTTATGATATATTAGAATTTGAGGACTTTGGGGAAGTTTTAAACAAAGATAAAGACCTGAAATTACACGTGCCTGAAAGAGCATGAATAAGAATTTATAGTTACTGACTGAACGATACTATATATAGAGGGATAACAACCCCACAGGTATTGAGTTGTCCCCCCCAAACTGTCGTAGTATGGGGGAGCTCAGACAGGACAAGGAAAGTAACGAGAATGATAGACTTAAACTATTAGGCTACTGAATCCTCTACGTAAGTAGAAAGCTTATTGGAAACAATAGGAAGATTGTTACCTCTGACAAGGTAATATAGTGGAGAATGGCACAGGTATGTGAGATAAAGCTCACATCTATCATTACAATCTTAACAAGCGTCAAGCATGAAGCCCTGAGAGGGGTGGAATAGTTTAAATCGATATACAACACTGTCTCCTTTATTGGAAGTGGAAAATGTAGAAGATTGTGACTATGACCTAAACCCTACCATGTTGGAGGGCATGGTGCTAAAATATTAACTCTAATTTAAAGACATGAAAGTAAACATTAATCGCCTTGAAGATGAGGAATACTTAACTGAAATTAAGTTAGGTAAGGAAAGAATAGTCAGGAGGTGGTATAGAGATACACCCCATATTTACGATTACACAAAGTTTTTAAGACTAGTTGATAAGTTAGTCGGCAAGCATGTTAATGTGCTTAAAAGAAAGTTACGTAAGGATAGGTGCTATCAATCTCCAGAACAGATAGTGAGGAGATATATGTTAGTGTTGAATAGGAATGGAGACATTATAAATGAGGACGGCTTAGTATATAAACCTACTCACGGAAGGGCTAACAGTTATTTAGTTAACTCTGATGGTATAATATCTATTACATATGAGAGAGTAGCTAAAAAGCAACCCACACTGACAAAGAGTGAAATTCTAACAAAAAAGATTGATAATCTTAGTGAAGCATATGGATTAGCTTTGAGGCTCTATAAATGCAGACAAGATTGGGGATTAATACCTCCATCAGATAGAAGGAGAGCCATGCGTAATATCCTATACGCATATCAAAGCCAGGCTGATGACCTATATACTGCTTACATGCACTCCAACAATTATAATACTAACAAATTTGATGGAGACAGAGTTAGAAAAATACCACAAAGGTATATAAAGGCTCTAAAAGGTAAGAAAGAGCATGTGAAAGTAAGGAAGGTGGAAGTAATTAAACCCACCCCCATACGAGTAAACTCTCCATATATCCACCTACCTGGAATATGTGGATAATACTGAATTATTATTAACATTAAATATATATTATGAAGTACGTAAAAGCAATTTATGAAAAAGGTCAGCCGATAACAATGGTTGAGAAAGAGGAAGCCACTGAATTGGTATCTAAAGGAACACATATTGTTGTATCTCGCCAAGAGGGAGAGGTCAATAGTAAGCATCACGAAGTTATCCCATGCCTTGGCACAGCCGAGTGGGTAAACGATGCAAACGGTAATAAGGTTAAGCTCAATGTAGAGCAAAACCGTAAGTTCGAGTCAAGCAAAGTATATCCGAACAGCACCAAGATGGGAGCAGGAGCCTCACAGATTGGAACAGTTCGCCGGAAAGGAAAATACAACTATCCTTCAAAAGAGGAAACAGTTGTAGAAACTTACCTCACAAAGACAGGCATAGCTAAATTGGACAAATGCTCTACCAGTGAGGAGGAAAATGCTGTACTGGAAAAGTATAGTAAAAACCGACATCACGCAATATAACATGTTTCCCACCCAAACAGTGAGGGTGAGTCGAAAGACTAAAAGTATCTGAATATTAAGTTTTAAACTTTGCATGTACTATGAAGTTGAAGATTTAAGAAAGTATATACATGGAAACATGTTAATCCCTCGCGCACATATATTGTTTGATTTGATTTGATTTAATACTGCGCGTATACTTTCTATGACAAGGGGGTAAATATAAA
>Ga0193956_1000012_pt1 | contig 79498 bp, 61 predicted proteins | sample BB_7_MG_FD_140358 | JGI IMG/M metagenome (GOLD analysis project Ga0193956, IMG submission 140358) | Microbial mat bacterial communities from the Broadkill River, Lewes, Delaware, United States - BB_7_MG | ecosystem: Environmental > Aquatic > Freshwater > River > Microbial mats | place: USA...
AAGGTTCGGATTAAGAATGAACTTAATTTGTGCCATTATTAACCTTGATAGAAAGCCTATGAATACTAAGGTTGAGGAGAGTTAGATTGTTTTAATTGGACAATGTTTTAGGAGAGGTCTAATGAAAAACCTTATTTCTAAGATATCTGACAGCATTAATTTGTGCTGCTATATCTTTTCTATTTCGCATATGTTTAGGAATATGTGGAAATATTTGTTTTATAAGTTTATTCCATATTTTTTGCTCATAATTACGACCAAATAACATAGTCCAAAACCCAAAACTAAGCTCAGATATGATTTTGTACGGTGTTATTTTATCTCTTGATTTGCTTAATTTATTTTTAGCTTCATTAATTTTATAAAGCTCCTTTTGTTCTAAAAAGCCATCTATCTCATACCATTTTTCAGTTTTAAAATGGGTGGATAATGCAGTATGAATACTATTTCTAAGTGCTACTTCTAAGTTTTGCAATGGAATATATAAACTTTTTGATATTTCACTATTTAAAATGTAGTAAGTAAATATAGTTTTTGTTTTATTTGTTTTCAAGATCTTACTGTATTCTTCAAGTCTATCTTTAGAGATTGCTTGCTCTAGTTGCTCATATAACTTTTGATTCAATTTTTTATCCCTTGTCTTTTTATTTAAATTTGTGTATAATTCTTTTACAGTCCCTGAACAACTCCTATCCTGTGCTTGACACAGTGAAGAATCCAGGGGAAAATTACTTTTTATTTCCTTCAAAGATATTTTTAAGCATAGCCAAAAACAAAGACTTTCCAAATCTTCTAGGTCGTGAAAGAAAAGCATATTTATAATTATCTATCAAATCAAATGCAATTGCTGTTTTATCGACATAGATATAATTTTCATCTCTTATCTCACTCAATGTTTCAATACCTATTGGTAGTTTTTGTAGTTTCATAATGAGCCTTTGTTTTGATCAAATTTATTATGTAATATTTTAGCTAAATATCACTTTTAGTTGGTGATTTAGCTAAGTATTATACTTTCTACTTTATCCAATCACCCCAAAGATTAACCCATATTATGGCACAATACGAAATAATTAGACTATAAAAAAGCAGAGATTTCAATATGAGTACAATAAACAAACCAAATAAATTTTTACCAACAACCAAAAAAGAGATGGATGCCCTTGGATGGGAGCAATGTGATGTGATCCTTATAAGTGGCGATGCGTATATCGATAGCCCATTTATAGGTGTTGCTGTTGTTGGGCGTATGCTCGAAAAACTTGGTTACAAAGTAGGTATGATCGGTCAGCCAGACATTACAAATGATATTGATGTCAAACGATTAGGTGAACCAAAATTATACTGGGGCGTAAGTGGTGGGAGTATTGATAGTATGGTTTCAAACTATACCGCTACTAAAAAGTTTCGAAACTCTGATGATTATACTCCAGGTGGAGTCAATAACAAACGTCCTGATCGTGCTGTATTGGTCTATACCAATCTTATTCGACGTTTTTTTAAAAATACTGTTCCTATTGTTTTAGGAGGAATTGAAGCGAGTTTAAGAAGAGTCACACACTATGACTTTTGGCAAAATAAACTCAAAAAACCTATTTTGTTTGATAGTAAAGCGGATATTATTGTGTATGGTATGGGTGAGATAGCTTTGCGTGAACTTACCGAGGCTATAGTAAAAGGGGAAGATTATCGAGATATACGAGGTATTTGTTATATTGCAAAAGAGACAAAAGAGGAGTTTCATCAACTCCCCTCTTTTGATGAATGTATCAAAGAAAAAGAAAAATATATTGATCTTTTTGATTTGTTTTATGATAACAACGACCCAATAGCTGCCAAAGGATTAGCACAAAAAATAGATACTCGATATGCTATACAAAATCCTCCCTGTGACTACTTAAACGAGCCAGAGATGGATGAAGTTTCTTCTTTACCTTTTACAAGAGAACTCCACCCTTATCATAGACCTGAGGGAAAAGTAAAGTGTCTTGAGACTATCAAATTTTCTATCATGACACATCAAGGGTGTTGGGGAGAGTGTAATTTTTGTGCTATTGGGGTACATCAAGGACGAACTATCCGTACTCGGAGTGAAAATTCTATAGTACAAGAAGCAAAAGATTTTAAAGAATACAAAGACTTCAAAGGAATCATCTCTGACCTAGGTGGACCTACTGCTAATATGTATGGATATGAGTGTAATAAAAAACTCAAATTGGGAACTTGTGATCATCAAAGATGTGTCGACTCTACTCATCTATGTGACTCTATGAAAGTCAATCATGGAAGAATTATTGAGATGAATAAAAGAGTACGAGAGATACCAGGGATCAGAAAAGCTTTTGTCGCTTCTGGTATACGCTATGACCTCATTAATACAGATAAAAAACATGGATATAATTATCTTAAATCACTTGTAAAAGATCATATCTCTGGACAGATGAAAGTAGCTCCCGAACATACAGTACAGCATGTACTTGATCTTATGGGAAAACCTGGGAAAGAAACACTTGTAGACTTTAAAAAACTTTATGACAAACTCAATCGTGAGATGGGGAAAAAACAATTTTTGACCTATTATCTTATAGCTGCTCATCCTGGTTGTGAAGAGAAAGATATGCATGAACTCAAAAGATTTACAACGCAAGAGCTTAAAATGAATCCAGAACAAGCACAAGTTTTTATCCCAACGCCTGGGACTTATTCGGCTGTTATGTATTATACTGAAATGGATCCAATTACTAGAAAAAAAATATTTGTAGAAAAAGACATTAAAAGAAAAGAGAAACAAAAAGAGATAGTAGTCAAAAAAGAGGTGCGCCGTGCAAATGGTTTTTCGAGTTAAAAAATTGAGTCAGTGTAAATTTTCTACAAAAAAAAATATTTTTAAGTTTTCTACCTAAATTTTAGATTTATTCAACTAAGTAAACATATATTTTGATATAATTCTTATATATATTTACAAGGTTTTTTGTCCAATGAATAATTTAAAAATAAAAACAAAACTTATATTATTATTTGTTTTAATAAAAGTTATACCACTCTTATTACTCTCTTATATCGCTATTGATGGTGCCAAAAATCTCAATAAGTATTTCGAAGAAACAACACAAAATACTTTTGATATAAGTAAAAATATCATCAAAAATACAGCTACTACAGCTATCTCTGATAGTATCAAAGCATTAGACCAAAAATCACAATTTACTTTAGAACGATTAAGTTATGAGATCGCCAATAATGTCGCAACATTTTTATATGAAAGAGATCATGACCTTTTATTACTCTCACAACTTACCCTCAACGATAATGTTTTTAAAAAATTTCAACAGATTAAAACAGCACAAGTTACACTGCATGGTGAATATTTATATAACAAAAAGCTTCAAAAATGGGAAGAAAAAATAAGTAAAAAAGAAGAAGAAATATTTTATAAAGCAAATTTAAAAGATAATGAAAACTCATTTCATCAAAATGAATCATCAAAAATAAAATATATAAAAATACCTTTGTACAAAGAGATACAGTTTATCAATCTCAAGGGAGATGAAATATATAAAATTTCAACACTGAACAAACAAAAAATAAATGTTCAAAATAAACAAAATACCTACTGTAAAGCAGAAACCTACTTTGAGAATTTACAGACCTTGAAAAAAGGTGAAATATATGTTTCTAATGTGATAGGAGCATATGTAAAAAGTAATGTAATAGGGACATTTACAGAATCCAAAGCCAAAAAAATGAACACCCCTTTTGCCCCTGAAAATAATGCCTATGCAGGTAAAGAAAACCCTGTAGGGAAAAGATTTGAGGGGATTATACGTTTTGCAACTCCTGTATATAAAAATGAAAAAAAAATTGGCTATGTTGCTTTTGCTTTAGATCATAGACATATCATGGAATTTACAGATAGTTTTGATCCATTACCTGAAAATACAAAACAAGATATTGCTGATGCTAGTTCTGGAAATTATGCTTTTATGTGGGATTATGCTGGACGAAATATTTCGCATGCGAGAGATTATTTTATCGTTGGTTATGATAAAAACACAGGGAAGCAAGTCCCTGGATGGATAAGTGCAGATATCGCTCAAAAATTTAAAAACAGTAAGGTAAATGATCTGAACCAATTTTTAAAAACATATCCTCTCTTTGAAAAACAATCTTTAAAAAAGAAACCTAATATGACACAACTAAAAGAGTTAGGTCAAGTAGGATTAGACTGTAGGTATCTCAATTTTGCACCTCAATGTGAGGGTTGGATGCAACTAACAAAAAAAGGTGGTTATGGTTCTTTTGAGATATTTTGGAGTGGTGTAAACAAACTTACTACAGCAGCTACTATTCCTTACTATACAGGTCAATATGCAAATTCTAAACGTGGTTTTGGTTTTGTAACTTTGGGTGCAAATGTGGATGAGTTTCATCTCGCTGCCAATGAAACAAAAAAAGATGTCGATGTAATTTTAAAAAAACAAGTTGACAATATGAAAACAAAACTTACTGAAAATAAAAATAGTATTTTGCACTATATAGATAATATTAGTCAAGAATTGATAGTAGTAACTTTTTTGATGGTGCTTATTATAATTGCTATTGCTATTTGGATGTCAAATATTGTGACAAATAAAATATCAAATCTACTTATAGGTACAAAAGAATATCTCAAGCACAATTTTAATCATAGAATCGCCATAACCTCCAAAGATGAAATAGGAGAACTCGAACACTCTTTTAATACTATGGCTAAGGCAATCAAACAACATATTGCAATACAGAAAAATACAAATATACTCTTAGATATAAAAGTCAAAGAAGCCAACTCTGCTTTGCAAGCAAAAAGTAATTTTTTAGCTACTATGAGTCATGAGATAAGAACTCCTATGAATGCAATTCTTGGTTTTATTTGGATATTGAAAAAGAAAGAAACAGACGAAGGAAAGATTAAATATCTTGATATTATGCAAAAATCGGGAAATGATTTATTAAATATAATGAATAATATTCTTGATTTTACCAAAATAGAATCAAAAAAAATGGAACTAGAAAATATTGAGATCAATCCTTTTCAAGAATTTAATAAAATATTTCAACAATTTGAAGAAGATGCAAAACAAAAAGAAATAAACTTTACTTTACATGTAGATGAAAAAATCCCAAAAGCTCTCTCTGTAGACTTCAAAAAACTTGCACAAGTAATCAGTAACCTAGTTTCTAATGCTCTTAAGTTTACACCCAAAGGTGGAAATATACACCTAGATATCAAATATCACTCTACAAATAAAGAACTTTGTATCTCTATTGAAGATGATGGTATAGGGATAGATGATGAAAAACAAAATCTTATTTTTGAACCTTTTTCACAGAGTGACACCTCTGCAATAAGACAATTTGGAGGAACAGGTCTAGGACTTACTATAGCAAAACAACTTGTAATATTAATGGGTGGTACCATACAGCTCGATACAACAACACAAAAAGGTGCAAAATTTACTTTTACAATTAAAATAGATCAATATAATTAAAAAATATACCCATTCAAATCTTAATTAATCTTATATTCAATTCATATACTATAAAATGCAATAAAAATATTTATAGGAATACAACAATGTTATATACATGTGGACACAAAATACCTGATAGTGATAGTATCATCTCAGCCATAGCAATGGCATACCTTCAAAATTCTCTTGGAAATGAAGCAAAAGCTGTAAGACAAGGAGATATAAATCCAGAAACACTTTATATCTTAGAAAAATTTAATTTGGAAGCTCCTGAATTAAAAACATCATTTGCGAGATGTGATCTTTTTATGACAGATTACAATAATTATACTGAAGCACCTGATGATTTAAAAGAAGCAAATATAGTTGGAATAGTTGACCATCATAAATTAGGTGGATTAGTTACATCCGCTCCACTTGATTGTTGGATTAGAGCAGTTGGCTGTACCAATACTATTGTAAAAGAGATGTTTGATTATTATGAAGTTACCATACCAAAAAATATAGCGGGTGCTATGATGTGTGCTATATTGAGCGATACCGTAATATTCAAATCACCTACATGTACAAAAATAGACACAAGAATCACTAAAGAGTTAGCTAAAATAGCTGAAATTGAAGATTTTAAGGCTATTGGACTTGAGATGTTCACAGTAAAATCTCAGGTTGAGGGTGTTCCGAGCAGAGAGCTTGTCAAAAGAGATTTTAAAAATTTTGATATGCATGGGAAAAAAGTAGGTATTGGTCAACTAGAAGTTGTTGATTTATCTATTTTTGATACTTTCAAAAATGATTTGATTCAAGATATAAAACTATTAAAAGAGGAAGAAGGATATGAAACAGTTCTTTTAATCTTAACAGATATTATGGCAATGGGATCACAAATTTTGGTGGCAAGTTCTTCATTAGATATTGTTGAAAAAGCTTGGGATGTAAAGATTGAAAATGATCAATTTTGGTTAAAAGGATGCCTTAGCCGTAAAAAACAAGTAATTCCATTTTTAGAGCCTGCATACCTATAATGAAAACAAAAAATAAACTCCTTTACATTGATAAAGAAGCCCTTGCAACTCTAGCGATGGCTAGAGATGGATTACTCAAGCCTGTAACAGCTTTAATGAATGCTATAGAGACAGAACAAGTAAATAAAACAGGATTATACAAAGGAGAAATATTCCCTTTCCCTTTTTTACTTGCTCCCTCAGGAAAAAGAAATAACGAAGTTTTAAAAAATGCAAAACAACATGATACATTAAAACTTATTTGTAATGATATAGAGATTGGTAGTATTGTAGTTGATGAAGTATTTCCTATAGATAAAGATAATCGTGTCAAACAAATTTATGGAACAACTAATCATGAACATGAAGGTGCAAAAGACACAGCACAAAGACTTGGTAATTTAGCTATTTGCGGTGATTATACTATTGAATTTAACGATATTTTAGAACATCAAAAACAGATAAAGGAGATGATCTCTAATACTGAAGCCAAAAAAATCTCTTCTATTATTTTATCAGGAAAACCATTTCATAGAGTCCATGAACGGATTATCAGAAGTGCTTTACAAAAATGTGATTTATTAATTATTTTATTAAGAAAACCCTACAAAGATGATGAGTTAAGCTTTGATGTTCGTTTTAAAACAATTCAACATTTTATAAATCATTTCATTGCAAAAGATAGAGTACTTTTATTACCATTAGAAAATACATATATTTTTGGTGGTGTAAATGAGCTGACTCTCAATGCTATAGTATCCAAAAATTATGGTGCAGATAAACTTTTATTGGGGCAAAATCATACAGGACTTGGAGCATATTGGGATCATAAAAAACTTATCTCAAGGGTAGATACACTCGAAAAAATACATATAAAAATTGAACTCTTTCATGAGTTTGTCTATTGTGAAAAATGTACAACTCTTGTAAGTACAGATGCTTGTCCACATGGAACACATCATCACGTAAAGTATGATAAAAATACACTGATGGAGCTTTTTAGACTAGGTATCATTCCCCCATCAATATTGATTCGTAAAGAGATCTCTTCAATGATTTTAGCCGATCTATTTCCAGAAAGAAGGGATAGACTTGAAAAAATTTACCAAAATATCACTACATCATCTGGTGTTATCGATGTTTTTAAGGCAGAAGACTTTTATGATGGATTAATGGACTTATATCACACCACTTCACTTACATAAATAGATGGAATCTCTTCCTCTTTTTACTAATAATAAAGAGAGAAAGATATTTTATTTAGGTATGATATTTTTATGTTTTTTCTCTCTTTTTACTATCTACCAAAGTTATCAAAAATTTACATTAAATGAGATATATCATACCCATGGTACTATAATAAATATTTACGATAAACCAAATAAAACTCTTTTAAAAGTTAAAAATAAAGATTTTATTTTTTTTACATCAACATACAAAGAAACAGATCTCAAGATATTTGATACGGTTGATCTTTATCTTATTTCTAAAAATATTACTTTTTATAATTATCTCAAAGTTTTATATCTCAAAAGTTTCTCTATACATAAAATTATCACAAAAAAAAGTACAAAACAACTACTGTACAATTCTATATCCCTCCAACATACACACAAAGGAATTTCTAGCCTCTATGCTGCTTTATATATTGCGACACCTTTAACTGCAGAGATACGAAAATTATCAGCAAAATTATCAGTATCTCATTTAATTGCAATTTCAGGTTTTCATTTAGGCGTTATGAGTTTTGTGTTATATTTCATAATTCATATATTTTACAATCAAATTCATCAATCGTATTTTCCCTATAGAAATATAAAATTTGATATACTGATCGTCACAATATGTATACTTTTGTATTATCTCTATTTTTTAGATACTCCACCCTCATTATTACGAGCTTTTGTTATGTTTGTTTTTGCACTCTTTCTTTTACGAAATAATATACAAATTGTTTCATTTGAAACATTATTAATCATTAGTGTATTTATACTTGCACTTTTTCCTAAACTATTATTTTCTTTATCTTTGTGGTTTAGTATACTAGGGGTATTTTATATCTTTTTATTTATAAAATATTTTAAAAATCTACATAAATATATTCAATTTATACTTTTTAATTTTTGGATTTATATGGCTATCAATCCCATTACACATTATTTCTTTGGAGCAACAGCAATAGAGCAACTTTATTCTCCAATTCTCACTATAATATTTACATTTTTTTATCCTATTAGTATCATAGCACATCTTTTTCATATGGGATCATTATTTGATGGATTATTACAGTTTTTAATAAAATTGGATATCGTAAGTGTTGAAGTATATACACCTTTGTGGATGCTATGTATTTATATTATACTCAGTTTACTTTCGATAAAAAGCAAACGAGTTTTTATATTTTTAAATATACTGATGATTGTATATATGATATGGTTATTTCGTTTTGTATTTTAAAAAAATTTGTTTATTAGGATCAAAAGTATCAAAAAAAGCTACTATCTCTTTAAGATCTTTTTCTACAGCTAACATATAACTCTCATCTGTAATCTCAGCACCATTTTGTACTAAAAGAGTAACCATTGGAATATTATTACTTAATATTGCGTAGTCTAAAGCCGTAAAATGAAAAAGGTCTTTGAGATTAACATTTGCACCATAACGTAAAAGAACATTTACAATCTCAAAATTATTTTTTTTTACGTAAGTCATCAAAAGTGTAAAATGATTTTTATCTTTTGTATTGACATCTGCACCAGATTTTAAAAGGGATTCTATTTCAGTCATATCTTTACATCTCTTTATATAAAATTTATTTATGAGAGTCCAAAATAAAAAAATATTTTATCGGACTCTCTATAGTATTTTTTATCCTTGAAAACTTTCAAAAATAATCTTTGCCGCATCTTTTCCATCTGCCGCAGCTCTAACAGCCAAATTAGCACCTCTAACACTATCTCCACCTGCATAAATAGTTGGTTTAGATGTTTGAAAACTCTCATTTGTAGCTATTCCATTCCATTTATCCAATTCAATTCCTGAATCTTGTAAAAATTGTGGTAACTCTTGCTCAAAGCCAAGTGCAAAAATAATAATATCTGCCTCTTCTTTATACTCACTACCTTTAATAACTTGAACACTTTGTCTTCCTGAAGCATCTGATTCACTCATTTGTGTTTTTATTAACCTAATACCACTTGTATCTATTGATACAGGTGATACATTAAAAATAAATTCTACACCCTCTTCTTTTGAGTTTACAACCTCTTTTTTAGATCCTGGCATATTAGCTTCATCTCTTCTATAAAGACACTTAACAGATTTGGCACCCTCACGTACAGATGTTCTCAAACAATCCATAGCAGTATCTCCACCACCAACAACTAAGATATTTTTACCCTTAACATCAATAAAATTTTCAACTTTTTCTTCAAAATTTCTTTTTTGTATTTTTGTTAAAAATTCCATTGCCAAATGAACATTAGGATTCTTTTCACCCTCAATCCCTGGATATCTTCCTTTTGTCGCACCTATTCCTATAAAAACTGCATCAAAATCATTTTCTAACTCAGTAAACGATTTATCTTTTCCTATTTCACAATTTGTATGAAGTGTCATTCCTGCATCTACTAACCAGTTAATTCTTCTTTGTACTCTTTGTTTTTCAAGTTTAAAACCAGGGATTCCATATGTTAAAAGTCCTCCTGCTTTATTTGCTCTTTCAAACATCTCAACATCAATACCTTCTCGTAAAAGATATGTAGCAGCACTAATACCTGCAGGTCCACTTCCTACAACAGCTACTTTTTTACCAATTTTAGTTGTTGGAAATTTTGGTTTTAGTCCATTATCAAAGCCTGTTTCACTAATATGCGTTTCTATAGAACCAATTGTGATAGCCCCATGTGTATCATTGAGTGTACAGTCTCCTTCACACAAAACATCTTGAGGACAAATTCTCCCTAAAATTTCTGGGAAAGGTGATGTCTCATTTGAAATATTAAATGCTAATTCCAAATCATTATTTGCAGTTTGTTTTAACCAAGCAGGAATAATATTGTGCAGAGGACATTTATTGTGACAATAAGGATCTCCACACCCTATACATCTCTCTGATTGTTCTTTTGCTTTGTTGTCATCAAAAACCGTGTATACTTCTCTAAAATCTTTAATTCTTTCCATCACCCCTCTTTTAAGAGGGTTTGCTCTATCAACTTTTGTAAAATTTAACATATTCTAATCTCCATCATCTGGGTTTAAAGGTAAAACTTTCATATCTTTTGGTTTTACCATCCAAAAATTTCTTATTTCTGATCTAAAGTGCTCTAAAATATCACTTGCTTTGTCTGATTGTGTATGATCTACATAGTCTCTGAGTAAATTTTTTAAGTAGATTCTTTCAGATTCAGTATCATCGGTATCTATTCGTAATGCTTCGATTAACTCTTGATTCATATTATCAATAAATTCTCTTTTATCATCATATATAAATGCCAATCCACCCGTCATACCAGCACCAAAATTAATACCTGTAGGTCCTAAAACAACCACAATACCACCTGTCATATATTCACAAGGGTTATCACCAGTTCCTTCTACCACACAAATAGTACCCGAATTTCTTACTGCAAATCGTTCACCTACATTTGCACGCACATAAAGTTTACCACCTGTTGCACCATACAGACATGTATTTCCAGCCCCTGCATATTGGCTCCCTTGTAATTGTGGCTTAATAACTATTTTACCACCATTCATACCTTTACCAACATAATCATTTGCAACACCATCAAGATTGATATTGACACCTTTACTTAAAAATGCACCAAATGATTGACCAGCAACACCTGTAAGATTATAAGTAATAGTTCCATCTGGTAAACCAGCATCCCCATATCTTTTTGCAATTTCACCTGATGTTAATGCCCCAAAACTTCTATTTAAATTAGAAATTTGAGCATCTATTGCTATTGGATGTTTAGGATTTTTAATTGATGATAAAATCTTTTTGATGATAAGCTGTGATTCTTCATTTTTATCAAAAGGATCATTTGATGCAACTTGACAAGTATCAATACCATCAATTCTTCTTAAAATATTTTGAAAATCAAATTTTTGTGCAAATTCATCATCTAACACTTTCATCAAATCACTTCGACCAACAATCTCTTCAATACTTGTATATCCAATTTTTGCTAAAATCTCTCGTACATCTTCCGCTAAAAATTCAAAATAAGAGATAAGTCGTTCAACTGTTCCTGTAAACTTTTCTCGTAAATCATCATCTTGTGTAGCCACACCCACACTACATTTATTTGTATGACAAATTCTTAATATTTTACATCCTAAAAGTGTTAAAACAGATGTACCAAATGCATATGATTCAGCACCTAACATAGCCGCTTTAACAATATCCATACCTGTTTTTAAACCACCATCAGTTTGTAAATGAACCATACCTCTTAAATGATTCGCTTTGAGTGAATTATGTGCTTCACTTAATCCTAACTCCCAAGCATTTCCTGTATGTTTAATAGAAGTAAGAGGGGCAGCTCCTGTACCACCATCAGCTCCTGAAATAATAATTTTGTCAGCATACGCTTTAGCAACTCCTGAAGCAATAGTACCAACTCCAATAGAAGAGACAAGTTTTACAGCAATTGTAGCTTTTGGATTGATCTGTTTAAGATCAAAAATCAATTGTGCTAAATCCTCAATAGAATAAATATCATGATGAGGAGGTGGTGAAATTAACGTAACACCAGGAGTTGTATGTCTCAAAGTAGCAATCATAGGTGTAACTTTAGCACCTGGTAACTGACCACCTTCACCTGGTTTTGCACCTTGAGCTAGTTTGATTTGTAACTCTTCACAATTCACTAAATATCCTGGGGTTACCCCAAATCTTCCTGATGCAACTTGTTTTATTTTAGAATTTTTAAGTGTTTCAAATCTTTTAGGATCTTCTCCACCCTCACCTGAATTTGATTTTGCACCAATAGTATTCATAGCCATGGCAACTGCTTCATGTGCTTCTACTGAGATAGAACCACAACTCATAGCAGCAGATGCAAATCTTTTAAATATCTCTTCTTTAGGCTCAACAGAAGATATTTCTATAGCTTCTTTATCACTACTAAATTCAAAGAAATCTCTAATAAATTTTTTATCTCTATTTTCAATTAAGTGCTTTAATCCTTTAAAATCACTAATATCTTCTTTCCCTGATCCATTTTTATTATGTAATGCTTTTGTAATAGCAGGACTATAATCATGATATTCGGCACTATCTAAATATTTGTAAAACCCTCCCATATCAAGTGGAAACATTGATTTATCATTGTAAAAAGCATTAAAATGTGAAGCTTCGATTTTTTTCTCAATATCTTCATATCCTAACCCACACAAATCACTATTTGCATGTGTAAAACACTCATCACAAATTTGATCACTTAAACCAATTACATCAAATAATGATGAATTTCTATATGATGATATAGTAGCAATACCCATTTTTGACATAATTTTTAATAAACCAGCACCGAGTGCTTTTGTACTATTTTTAAGTTTATTTTGTAATGCCATAGTAGAAAGATTTTTTCTTTCATAAAAAGAAACAATCGACGCATACATCATATATGGATATAAAACTGTTGCACCAAATGCAAATAATACAGCAGCACTATGAGGATCATATATTTCACTCGAAACAATTACTAAAGAAACCGTACTAGAAATATTATCATTTACTAATTGGTGATTGATATATCCTACAGCTAAAGCCATTGGGATAATTTTTTTGTTTTCATTCACATCTCTATCGTCTAAAACAACAATACTAACATTTTCATTTTCTACGGCAAATTTCACTTCTAAATATAATTTTTTAAGTGATTCTTGTAAATTTGATTCAAAAGTTGTACTAAAAGTTTTATTTTTATAATCTTCATCATAACGAGGATGTTTCATATCTCCAAAACTTGTTAAGACATCAAATTTTTCTTTCATCAAAATAGGTGAAGCTGCTTTTAATCTTTTTGAATTATATTCATTTTCTTCTAAGATATTATATGTTCTTCCTATCCCAGTATTTAAACTCATTACCACTTTTTCTCTATAAGGGTCAATAGGAGGATTTGTTACTTGTGCAAATTTTTGTCTAAAAAAATCTGTAAAGTTTCTATTCTTTTGAGAAAAACAGGCAAGTGGTGTATCATCACCCATAGATCCAGTTGGTTCTTTTGCTTCTTCTGCCATAGGTACAATCATCTGATCAAGTACTTCATATGTAATATTTGCATATTTTTGTCTTTTTTCTAAATCTTTGAATATATATTCACTTAAGTCTAAAAATGAGTCTTCAATATATTCTTGAAGATATTTGATATTTGAAGTAAGCCAATCTTCATAATTTTGAGTAGATTTTAAATAATCATTAATATCATCATGTTTTAATACTGTACCATTTTGTATATCAACACCGATCATTTGACCACTTTGAAGTCTCCCTCTATCTATGATATCTTCTTCATCAATTAAAACCGTACCATATTCACTTGTAATAAACAGTCTATCATCTTTTGTAATAAAATATTTAGAAGGCCGTAATCCATTTCGATCAATCAAACAACCGATATGTCTTCCATCTGTTAAACTTACAGCTGCTGGACCATCCCATGCTTCAAATCTAATAGCACAATATTCATAAAAAGCTCTGAGTTCACTATCCATATGAGGAGCATTTTGCCAAGGAGCAGGTACTAAACAACGAGCCGCTTTAAAGAAATCTATCCCATTTATTATTAAAAATTCAAACATATTATCTAAAGAAGCACTATCACTACTTCCTATTTGTAATAATGGGAAAATTCTTTCTAACTCTTCTTCTGTAAATACATCAGATTTAATTGCTTCTGTTTTAATCTCTACATTAAATCTATTTGCTTCAATAGAGTTTATTTCACCATTATGAGCAACTCCTCTAAAAGGTTGTGCTAGTTTCCATTTTGGGAGAGTATTTGTAGAAAATCTTTGATGAAATAAAGCAAAAGAGATTTTAAAATCTTCATCATTTAAATCTCGATAAAATTGCTTAATAGTAGTAGGCATAACAAGCCCTTTATAAGCAATAACTTTTGAAGAAAAAGTTGGTATATAAAAATCTTCTTCAGATTCTAATGCATGCTCTGCTTCTTTTCTTGCAAGATACAACATAGCATCAAATCTCTTAGCAGAAACAAGTGTATTTGGCACTACAAAAATTTGAGTAATCATAGGTAAAATATCTAATGCTTGCTGACCAAGAGCATTTGTATCTATTGGTACTGTTCTATTTAAAATAACTTTTAAATCATTTTTTTCACAGTAAGTTCTAAAAGTTTCTAATTGCTCTTCATTTTTAGAAAAAACCATTGCAATAGCATATTTAGCAGGTAGATCAATATTACTTTCTTTTGCAATTTTTCTCATAAATTGATCAGGAATAGAAAATAATAATCCACTTCCATCACCACTTTTTCCATCTGCAGCAACTGCACCTCTATGCATCATTCTTTCCAATGATGTGATAGCATCTTCTAAATTCTGATGTGTTTGTTTATTTTTCAAGTGAGCAATTAATCCAAACCCACAGTTGTCTTTAAAAGAAGTTAATTTATCTAAGTTACAACCCATTATATCCCTTTATATTTATCTATAATAATTACAGTATAGATTAGCATTATTGTATTTAGTATATCCAAATGAAGTTTAAAAGGGTGTTAAAAATATATTTATGAGCATAAAAAAAGGCAGAGTTTCCACTCTACCTTTTTTGTTATTATAAATTATACTAACAAGAATATGTTGACATAACTTCAAATGGTGTCGGTCTTGACTCATAAGGAAAGATTTGTCTTTCATATTGATAGTGTTGGAATGTATCAATAAAATCTTTAGTAAATACTGGTTGTAAGAAATCATTATCAGCAATTAAACCTTCAACTGCCATTCTTAAAGTATTTGGCATTTGTGGAATATTTTTCTCTCTTATCTCATCAAGAGAAAGTTCAAATAAATCTTCATCCATTGGACCAACTGGTTCCATTTTATTTTTGATACCATCAATACCAGCCATCATCATAGCAGAAAATGCTAAATAAGGATTTGCTGTAGAATCAGGGAATCTCATTTCAAGTCTCGTAGCAGGCGCTCCAGCTCCCCAAGGAACTCTACAAGCAGCTGATCTATTTTGAGCAGAGTATGTTAAGATACTAGGTGCTTCAAAACCTGGAACTAATCTTTTGTATGAGTTAGTTGAAGCATTTGTAAATGCAGCAACAGCAAATGCATGTTTAAATACACCACCAGCATACCATCTTGCTTCATCAGAAAGATTACCATAGTTACCTTCTGTATAGAAAGTATTCACACCATCTTTCCAAATTGATTGATGTACATGCATACCATTACCATTATCACCAAAAATTGGTTTTGGCATAAATGTAGCTGTTTTACCATTTAAATGTGCAACCATTTTAACTACATATTTCAATTTTTGTACATTATCAGCAGCTTCCACTAAAGTATTATATACAATACCTATCTCATGTTGACCTTGTGCAACTTCATGATGTCCTAAAACAACTTCTAAACCAATTTGTTCTAAAATAAGCATAGTTTCAGCTCTTAAATCTACACCTTTATCCACAGGAGCAACTGGGAAATATCCACCTTTTTGTCCAGAAATATGACCCATATTTCCACCTTCGTAATCAGTATTTCTATTCCAACCACCATCTTCTGTATCTACTTTGTAGTGAGATTCATGTGGAGCATCTTTAACTTTTACATCTTCAAAAATAAAATATTCATTTTCTGGACCAAAATATGCAACATCACCAATATTCGCTTCAGCTAAATACTCTAATGATTTAGCAGCAATTGATCTTGGACATTTAGCATACATCTCTTTTTCATAAATATCGTATACACTACAAATAACAATAATAGTACAATCAGCTGTAAATGGGTCTAAGAATGCAGTTTCTACAGATGGTTTTAAAACCATATCCGATTTATTAATTGGTTGCCAAGCATCAATACTTGAACCATCAAAAGGCATACCATTATTAAATAATCCTTCATTTACGGCACTCATTCTGTAACTGATATGATGCCAAGCACCTTTAATATCAGTAAATCTAAAATCTACAAACTCAACTTCATTTTCTTTACAATAAGCAAAAAACTCTTCTGTATTATTAACGAATTTTCCCATTTATATTTCCTTTAATTTTTATTGGTACCATTCTATCATATTGAAATAGAATGTCAAGTAAATAATTGTATAAAATATATACAAAAATTACAATTGTGTCTTTTTACAACAAATGATGTATAATATCAAAAAACTTAGGAAAATATTATGAATAAAGAAAAAGCAGTAGAAAATCTTGATAAAGTTATCACCAAAATAGAATTCGCAAGATTACAAGTGAATAATCATAAAATAGTTCAACTTGTAGCTATTAGTAAATACTCAACTGCAAAAGATATTCAAAAACTCTACGAATCAGGACAACGAGCTTTTGGAGAAAATAAAGTACAAGATTTAAAACAAAAACAAGAAGAACTTGAAGATTTACCAATTGCTTGGCATTTTGTAGGAACATTACAAAAAAATAAAATTAACAATTTAATAGATTTAAATCCAGTTTTGATGCATTCATTAGATAGTTTAGATTTGGCGGAAGATTTAGACAAAAAATTAAAAGTTAAAAATAAAAAAATGAACTGTTTATTACAAATTAATAGTGCTTACGAAGAGTCAAAATCAGGTGTAGATCCAAAAAATGCACTTGAAATATACAATACTATACAAAAAAAATACAAAAATATTACTCTTAAAGGGATTATGAGTATTGGAGCGCACAGTGAAGATCAAGAAGCAGTAGTACGAAGTTTTCAAACAACTAAAAAAATATTTGATCAGTGTAAAGATGCTACGATTTGCTCAATGGGAATGAGTGGAGATTTTGAAACAGCTATTATAAATGGTTCTAGTATGGTAAGAGTAGGAAGTGCTTTATTTAAATAAAGCACTACATTTTATTCATTTCGCAACACATCTAACACATCAATTTGTGTTGCTTTTTTTGCTGGATAATAGGCTGACAAAAATACTATCACCATCGAACCTAATATAATTGAAACAAAATCTAACATATCTAAATTTAAAGGTAATTTACTTGTTCCGTATACATCTGCTGGTAAAGAGATAATATCGAAGTTTTCTAACAGAAACATTCCAAAAAAACCAAAAACTATTCCAAAAACTATTCCAGTATACCCTATAATAATTCCTAAACGTAAAAATATATGTTTTACCTCTTGTTGACTTGTACCCAAAGATAATAACAATGCGATCTCTTTTCTTCGACTCATAACTGTCATCAGTAATGAACTAATTATGTTTAAAGATGCTATCAAAATAATCAACATCAATACAATAAAAAGTGCTTGTTTTTCCATCTCCATCGCTGCAAAAAAGTTCCCATTTTGTTGCCACCAGCCAATGACACCTACACCATAAGCAGGTAACTCTTTTTCTATACGCTCTTTATCTTTAAATGGATTTTGACTATAAATATGTATACCATCATAATAAGTAGATTTTTTTTTCAATATAGTACGTAAAGATTCAATAGAGGTGTACATATAGGCTTTGTCATATGCTGTTAGACCCGATTTAAACTCCCCACTATATACAAATCGTTTCATTTTTGGCATAAGTGAAAAACCACTAGGATTCATAGTCGTAAAATATAATGTAACTTTTTGATTATCATAAAGATATAGTTCATCTTTTATCCCTTGACCAACAATCAGATCATATTTACGAAATGAATCAATATCTTTGACCGCTTTTGCATAGATTGAATTGATAGCAGATTCTTTTTTTGTATCGACACCAAAAACAACTCCTCCACTCATAGAATCATCATTTTGTATCATCACTTGAGAAGTTACATAAGGAGAAAAAAGAAGGTTAGGAAATTTGTTTTCTAAATTATTGAGTAGAGTTTCATCTACCATTCCAGCTATTTTAGGATAGATACTCAAAGGATAATTCATAGTAAAGAGTTTTTTTTCAAACTCTTTTGCAGTTCCATTCATAATAGCCATAGCAATTATAAGAACCATTACCCCAATACCAACACCTAAAAATGCTAAAATAGCACTAATAGATATAAAGGGATTTTTTTTATCAAATCGCAGATATTTTTTTATTATAAAATTTATTAATTTTGTATTCAAATTATTGAGCCAAAAGACCTTTTTTTGGACCACTTTGACCACAACATTGTTTGTATTTTTTTCCGCTTCCACATGGACAAGGAGCATTTCTAGCCACTTTTTTTTCTATTATAGGTGTTTTTGTAGACTCTTCATTATTTAAAGTGATCTCCTCTACTGTACTCGCCATCTCTTTTTTGAGTCTATCCAATGCTTCTTGCTCTTTTTTAGCTTCCTCTTCGTCTCGTAATTGAATCGAAAATAAAATTCTTATAATTTCATACTTTATAGAGTTTATAAGTTCTATAAACATATTATAACTCTCTTTTTTATATTCAACTAAAGGATCTTTTTGATTATATCCACGTAATCCAATACCTGTTTTGAGAGTATCCATAGAGTATAAATGTTCTCTATATGCTTTATCTAAAACTTGTAAGTATAAAATTCTTTCTATTTCACTTCGTTGTTCAGGGGCAGGCATAGACATTTTTTCTTCATACTTTTCTTTTAATACTTTCACTAAGTTTTCTTCAATCGTATCAAAATCATCCGCTATTAATTGTTCTTGTGTAATCTCTATATTCAATTCTTCTTTTATTTTAAGCAGTACACTTTCATAAGAAAAATCATCTATCATTACACTATTGCTAAGATCTTTTGCATTGGCAATAACTATAGTCGCAAACTCGTGAATATTTTCATCTATTTTAGCATCTATATCAAATGATTCATCAAGTAAATTATTTCTAAATGTATAAATAACTTTTCGCTGTTCATTGGCTACATCATCATATTCCAAAAGATGTTTTCTACTCTCAAAGTGCATATTTTCTACTTTTTTCTGTGCATTTTCTACAGCTCGTGTTACCATACCAGATTCAATATGTTCACCCTCTTCAAGACCCAATCTACTCATAACACCAGCAATTTTATCACTTCCAAAAATACGCAAAAGATTATCTTCTAAAGATAAATAAAACTGTGATACACCCACATCTCCTTGACGTCCAGCTCGACCTCTTAGCTGATTGTCTATTCTTCGTGATTCATGTCGTTCTGTTCCTAAGATCATCAATCCACCAAGCTCCAAACACTCTTTTGGAAGTTTAATATCTACACCACGACCAGCCATATTCGTAGCAATTGTCACAGCACCTTTTTGTCCAGCATCTTCAACTATTTTTCCCTCTTGTTCATGCTGTTTTGCATTAAGAACTGTGTGTGGAATTTTTTCTGCTTTTAAAAGTCCATGAAGATGTTCGGATTTTTCTATAGAAGCAGTCCCTACCAAAATAGGCTGACCTGTTTTTGAAACTTCTTTTATTTTATTGCAAACTGCTACAAATTTTTCTCTTTCTGTTTTATAAATAAGATCATTTTTATCATCTCTTTTAATTGGTACATTTGTAGGGATACTCACTACATCAAGATTGTAAATCTCTCCAAATTCAGTCGCTTCTGTTTGAGCTGTACCTGTCATACCTGCTATTTTATCGTACATTCTAAAATAATTTTGAAAAGTAATATCTGCTAATGTTTGAGATTCATCTTGTATCTCTACACCTTCTTTGGCTTCTAATGCTTGATGTAAACCATCAGAAAATCTTCGACCCTCACTCAATCTTCCTGTAAATTCATCTACAATAATAATTTCATTGTTTTGAATCACATAATCAACATCTTTTTCAAAAATATTATTCGCTTTTAAAGCTTGATCGAGATGATGAGAAAGTGATGCATTTTCTAAAGAATACATATTGTCTACACCAAAAAGTTTTTGAGCATTTACAATCCCTTCTTCTGTCAAAAGAACTGCTTTATTTTTTTCATCTACAGTATAGTCTCCACTTACTTGATCTTGTTCATCCGCTTTTTTAGCTTCAATTTTTTCACCTCTTGTAAGCTCTAATGCAATTTGATTTGCTTTTGCATAATCAGTACTTTTATGGCTCGTAGGACCAGAAATAATCAATGGTGTTCTTGCTTCATCAATCAAAATAGAATCAACTTCATCAACAATAACAAAACTATATTTTCGTTGTACTTTTTCATCTAATGAGTAATGCATATTGTCTCTTAAAAAATCAAAACCAAATTCATTATTAGTACCATATGTAATATCTGCATTGTACTGCTCTTTTCGAAAACCATCTTCAGTAACAGCACCTGTTAAGATACCCACAGAATATCCCAAAAAGTTATATAAAGGTTCAAGCTCTTGAGCATCTCTGGATGCCAAATAATCATTGACCGTAACTACATGCACACCCTCACCTGACATCGCATTAAGAACTACTGCCAAACTTCCTACAAGTGTTTTACCCTCACCCGTTTTCATCTCTGCAATTCGTCCCTCATGTAAAACAAGTCCACCTACAAGCTGCACATCATATGGTCGCATACCAAGTACACGTTTACTAGCTTCTCTTGTGATCGCAAAACTTTCATTGAGAACTTCATCTAAAGTTTTTGTTTTTTCTTGAACCTCTTGCTTTAATTTATTAAAATTATCTTGAAGTTCTTCATCGCTTAAATTACTAAAAGTATCTTCTAATGCACTTATAATAGCAGCTCGTTTGTTGTACTTTTTTACTTCTTTATCGTTTCTGGTTCCAAAAATTTTTGAAAAAATGTTTATCATCTGTAAATATTCCTTAATTATGTATTGAGTAGAGTTTATATTAATTGATTATTATATCCAAAATTAACTGAAATCGTTTTTTTCATCGGGTATAAAGTACATGACTGTCTCAAATATCCCCTCCATATAGTGTCTTATATATATTTTATAATTTGAATTTATTGCCAATACTTTTTGTGGTACCCTATACCAATCTTCTGCTTTATGATAAATGCAAATAGCCAAAATAGGATTTTGATCTTTTATAATATTGTATGCACCCTCAATAGTATCTTGCTCGGCACCTTCTATATCTAGTTTTATAAAATCCACTTCTTGCTTGATAAGATTATCTAAAGTATTGATATTATCTGCATGATATTCATGTGAACAATTATTATCTTTTTTTTCTTTTGCTGTTCCTAAATGAACTTTATTCCCTAAACCACATTGTATAAAATCTATATTTTTATACTGAACAAAATTTCTTTTTGCTATATTAATATGTAATTCATTGGGTTCTATACAGTATATTTTTTTGAAATTTGGAAATCTTTTCATTATGGGAGCGAGTGAATCACCTACATATCCACCACCATCAACAAAACAAATATCATCTTTATCTTTTATCAGTTCTGTATCAAAATATTGTTCTTCATGATTATTGGTAAAACCTTTCATAAAATTGTAATCAAAAGATATTTTAAAATTTAATACTTTCTCAAACACTTTTTTTGATTTTGAATCTGCTAAAAGTGAGTAGATCTCTTCATATTTGTTTTTATTATTTTTATAATCATTTTCAAAATCTACTATAAAAGGGGGATCAGCTAAATCAAACGAACTATATTTATAAAAACTTAAATAACTTATATGAGTATACCCCATATCATCAAGAGTATTGATAACCTCCAAAGGGCTTCCTGTAGATACCCATAATATGATAGAATCTTTAGGTACTTGCTCAATTTTGAGTATCTCTTTTTTTCGTGAAGATTGCACTCGTGTAAAATCATCAATAATTCCATCAACTTCGATATATTTCAAAACACTTTTAGTGAGTTTATTGATCCCTAAAATATATTTTTTAATAGTTTTTGAATCTATATAATCATCTACTAATCTCTTATCCTTTAAATTCTCATATTTTTCAGAAATAATAGTATTTAACATCAAATAATCATTTCTTTATCAGCATAAAAACTTCGAATCTCTAAAAATTTATCAAGATTTTCAAAAAAAAGATCTATTAAATGAGGATCGAATTGTTTCCCTCTTTGCTCTTTAAAATGTTTGTAGATTCGTTCTAATTCCCAACCTTTTTTATAACACCTATCACTTCCTAAGGCATCAAAAACATCACACAATGCTGTAATTCTTCCAAATATATGTATTTCATCTTTTTGTAAACCTTTTGGATATCCTGTCCCATCCCATTTTTCATGATGCTCTAAAGCTACAATAGCCGATGTTTTGAGTATATCTCTTGTTGAACCTTTTAACATCTCATACCCTAAAAGAGCATGTGTTTTCATAATTTCGAACTCTTCAAAAGTTAATTTACCTGGTTTATTTAAAATGGCATCAGCAATACCTACTTTTCCTATATCATGCATAGGAGAAGCCAACTTTAACAACTCTGCTTCTTCTTCACTCAATCCAACGAGTTTTGCTAAAATATAAGAATATTCTGCAACTCTTTTTACATGAAAACCTGTCTCTTTACTTCGTGTTTCTCCAATTGCACCCATTGTAAATACAACTTCTTTTTGTGTATCTACAATATCTTTAACTGCAATATCTAATTGGTTTTTCAAATCATTTTTATACTGTTCTAGTTTTGTAACATCATGCCGTATACCTAAATATTCTATAATATTATTATTTTCATCAAGAAGAGGTAGTATAACAGAATCTACAATATATTCAGAACCATCTTTTGCTCTATTTTTAATCACACCTCTCCACTCTTTTTTTGCAGAAATTGTTTGCCACATATCTTTAAATATAATTGGTTTCATATCAGGATGTAATATAATATTGTGTGTTTTTCCTATACACTCCTCTTCTGAATATTGAGATATCTTGCAAAAAGCATTATTTACATAGGTTATTTTTCCTGTTTTATCTGTTTTGGATAAAATAGTACTTGTATTGATTGCATGTTTATATTGTTTGAGTAATAAATTTGCAAGAATCCCCTTTTTTTTATCGTTTATAATTTTTAAACACTCATTAAAAATCTCTATAAATCTTGCAATATTAATTGGTTTTTCTACAAAATAATGTACTTTTAACTCTATAGCCCGAATCAAATCTTCTCTACTATCAAGTCCTGTTACCATCATAAATAATTGTTCTGAATCTATTTTTCGTATATTTTCAATCAACTCAAACCCATTCATAATAGGCATAATTATATCAGTAATAACCAGATCAAATTTATCATTTTTATATAATTCAAAAGCTTCTTTCCCATTTTCTGCAAATATAACATTAGAAATATTATTTCTTCTAAATATTATTTTTACAAATTCCCTAATAGATTTTTCATCTTCAGCATAAAGTATACGTATATCATTCATTCTGTTAAGTCCTTTATTATATTTATATTATTATACGAATTATTTTTTTCTTTTTCACTCTGCTTTGGTAAAAATTGATTCAATACATCTATTAAACTTTTTTTGGATACTGGTTTGCTTAAATATTGATCCATACCAGCAGCTAAAAATTTTTCTTTATCTCCTTCTAGTGCATTCGCTGTTAATGCGATAATAGGAGTATGTGTTAAATTATTTTCTTTCTCAATAGTAATTATCGCTTGAGTAGCCTCTATCCCAGACATATTTGGCATATTTTCATCCATTAAAATTGCATTATAATGATTATTTTGAAAACTTTTCACCGCTTCCAATCCATCACTTACAATTTCAAATTCTAAATGAAGTTTATCCAATAGTATTTTTATAAAAGCTTGATTGGCTTTGTTATCTTCAACTACAAGTAGTTTTCCTCGTAAAATTATTTCATCATATTCCGTCACTTTTTTTTGTGGCATATTCTTTTGTATGGGGACAATGGGAATTGTAAAATAAAACTCACTCCCTATTCCATATCTACTTTGCATCTCCAATCTACCGCCAAATTTTTCTACAAATTTTTCACTAATAGACAAACCTAAACCAGCACCGTCATATTTTCTTGTAATACTGCTATCTGCTTGTAAAAATGGTCTAAATATCAACTTTTGTTTCTCTTTTTTGACACCAATACCCTCATCTTTGATACAAAAATAGAGTTCTTTTTTATCTTCTATATATTTTACTATAAAGGTGATGTTTTTATTATCTTTTGTAAATTTTATCGCATTTCCTAGAAGATTTATCAAAATTTGTTTTATTTTCATCCCATCTATAAGTATATGTGTAGGTAACTTTTCATCTAGTTCGACATTGAGATTGAGTTTTTTCTCCTCTAACTTAAGCGTAAACACATCAAATATCATGCGTAACTCATCTACCAATGCAAATTCTTTGTTTTCCAAAACTATCTCGTTATTTTCAATTTTACTAAAATCAAAAATATCATTAATGATTTCGAGGAGGTTTTCACTTGATTTGTGTATAATATTTAAATAGTGTAATTTCTTTGAATCTTGTTCCTTATTTTTTAAAAGACTACTAAAACCTAGTATCGCATTTAAAGGTGTTCGTATCTCATGAGACATATTTGCTAAAAATTGAGATTTTATCTTATCACTTTTTTCAAGTTCTCTCTTTGATTTTTGTAAATCAATCGTTATTTTCTTATTTTTAATATCTCTTGATATAAGTTCTTCAACCATATGATTAAATTTATCTGCAATTATTCCTAATTCGTCATTGGATTTTATCTCTATTTTTTGATATTGAGAAATACTATTTTTTGAAATAAATGAAACAGCAGAAGTGATATCAGTAAGTCCATTATGAATACCCTTAAAAATATAAAAGATAATAAATAAAAAAACTAAAAGAATAAAAAAAGTAATATAAATAAGCGACAAAGCCTCTTGAATCATTTGATTCTTAAAATCTGATGACTGATTAAGAAGTTTTTGAGATATTATTTCTGAAATTCTATTTTGATCTTGTATTTGAAGACTAATTAAACTAAACCACTCTTTTGGACTCAAATTAAAAGAATAATCACCTTTTGAAAATTTCTTTTCAATTATTTTTATCTCTATACTATGTTTTGTTCGCATCATGGCATTAAATTTTTCAAATATTTCATCATCATTTGAAAATTTCAAAAATTGTTTTATATCTACTTTTCGAAGTAACATAAGATTATTAAAATTAAATATATCTTTATTATTTATATTTTTTTTGATAATAATATTTGTAATAAATGCACGTTCAATTCCTGTTTTTTCTTTTGCAGATAAAAAATTTGCATATGAAAAAAGAATTTTAGACAACTCTCTGTTTTTTATATCATCTTCACTATTATATATAAAATCTAAAAGCCTCTTAATATTCATAGAATAAAATGCAAGTAATTCCTCAGAACTTAACTTAAATTGAAACATATCTTTGCGTACATTCTTAAGTTCTTCATGAAATATTTGTAAATATTCTACAAAATCTTGAAATTTATCCTCTTGTAAAGATTGTGCATATTCTAATAATTTTTCATATGTTTTATGTGTATTTTCTACATTATCTTGTTGTTCTAAAACAATAACCCCACCATTTGAAAGAAGATAAGAGCTACCAAACCCTCTCTCTTTTTGTAAATAATCAACAAATAATGCTATTTTTCTATTTAATATGTTTATTTTTTCTATATTTTCTGCTTCTATTTCTACAATATATTTACTATGTATATTTCCAAATGACAAATATAATATACCTAATATCGGCAATAATACAACACAATATAATTTTATTTTAATCGAACTGTTAGTAAATAGATCACCCATAAAATAAGTTGTCAATTTTTAGTTTCATATAAACTTTCTCTACTTTCATTTTATTTTTCTACTGTATACATTAAGTTTAATCTATCAATGGAGTTTTTCAAAAGTTCATACTCACTAAGATAATCTATATCATTCAACAATTTTGCATCAATTTCTATTTTTCTTGCCTTATTTGAGATAAAATCTAAAGTTAAATTTGCAGCACTCCCTTTTATGGAATGTGCAGCATTATACATAGTCTTACAATCATGAGAATCAATTGCTTTTTTTAAATCATTCAAAGAATCATATGCACTTGAGATAAATATACCTACTAACATCTCTATATCTTCTAACTCAAAACCTAATTCATCCGCAATTTTTTGCAAATCTATTTTTTCATTCATTAATATCTCCAAAAAATACTGCTATACATAAATTGTACATAATTATCAATTACAAAAGAGTTAAATGAAACTTATACATTACATTGATCATTCTTTTCTTTTTATACTTTATTAATAGCAATTTGATTTCGACCATTATTTTTACAAAAATATAATGAATCATCAGATTTTTTGATCATTTTTTCCAAAGTATTTTCAAAACCGTAAAAAATTCCAATAGAAATAGTAAATTGCACACTAAATTCATCTATTTTCATCCTTGTTTCTTCAAATATTTTTCTTACATTTTCAAATAATTCTTTTACTTCTTCTATTGATATGTTTTCAAGTAAGATACAAAATTCCTCACCACCAAATCGTGCCATTAAATCATTTGAACGTAAATTTTCATTTAAAATATGCACTACCCTTGTGATCACAACATCGCCTATACTATGTCCATAAGTATCATTTATATTTTTGAACTTATCTATATCTAACATAACTATACTAATATTGTTTTTTTTATTTTGTATTTTTTGAACAATATTTTCTGCTGATTCATAAAAATATCTTCTGTTATATGCTCCTGTCAAAAAATCTCTATTTGCCATATCTTTTATCTTTTCAAAAAGATTAATTAGTTCCAAATTTGAGTTAATTCGAGTAATAAGATCAGATTCACAATAAGGTTTGTTTAAAAAATCATTTGCACCCATACTGATAAATTGTGATGATAATTTTTGTTTTTCATCACCACTCAAAACAATAACACATAATTCATCTTTATCAAATTTTTCTCTAATTTTTAAAGTTAAATCCATTCCATCCATTTTTGGCATATTATAATCAGTGATAACCATAGAAAATGTTTTTTCACTATTCAATAAAATACCATATGCTTCCATCCCATTTGAAGCAGTAACAATATTTTTTAAATGCATTTTTTTTAAAATCTTAATCGTAATTGCTAACTGAACAGCAGAATCATCTACAAGTAAAATAAATCGATCTTGATTTTGAAGCTCTCTTTCAACTCTTGCAATAGCTGCATCAATCCCTTTTCTTCCATCTTTTACAATATATTCTAAAACTTTATTTTTCAAAAGAATTGCTTTTAAATTTTGATTTACACTGACCGTTAAAACTATAGAAGGGATATTTTTTTTCAATGCATATTCAACAATTGCACAGTTCTCAACCTCTGGCAAGTTTAGATCAAGAACTGCTACAGAGATAGTTTTACTTTTATCTAAAATATGTTTTACCGCTTCTTTGTAAGATAAAACGGCAATAATATTTATATTTTTTAACTTTACATGTAATTTATCTTTTAATATATTTAAAATGATTGGATCATCATCTACTATTAATACTGTTTTTTTTTCATTCATTTATATTTTAATCCCCTAAATTCTCTTGTAAAAGAATATTTAATATATAAAATTGTATCATATATATCTTGAAATCTAGTTAATTTAAGAAATCAATCTAATCAAACTAATTAAGTTATCTAAGTTTATAAATATATATAAAATGTTATAATAAGATTTGTTTTTTTAATGATACTAAGGTTGTACTAGTTTAATGTAAAAATAGAAATTGATAGAGCATAAAGGAATACTTTGAACTTAGATAAATATATACAAGAGTGGTCACATATGAGGTTTGATAAAAATAGTAGAATTATACTACTTATAATCTATGCTGTTATTATGTTTATAACAATTCAAAATGAGCTGAACACTATCATCTTTATACTTTTATTTGCAGTTACACCAATCTCTGTATATTTTTTTGTAAAAAAAAATTTTCCTAACAATGAAACTTAGTTACAAAGTTTTATTTATGAAGTTTCTAATATGTGTTTAATAGCAGGAAATAAAAAAGCTTTTGTAAGTGCCTTAAAAAATAAAGTAAAAAAAGCATTAACATCAAATATCAATAAAGTAAAATTTCCAAGTTTTATTTTAGATGCCCATGAAGACATGTTCGAACAGCTTGTAATTGAATTATCAAATAAGTATGCTTCTAAACCTTACAAAAACTTAGAAAGAGAAGATCTCTATAAAAATAAAGAGTGGAGTGATTTTGAACTTTTATGTTTACTGATGTTTTTTAAAAAAGGTTGGAGTATAAAAGTAGAAAATAGTAAACAATATTTCCCAAGTTTCGTATTTACTTATGATATGAATACTCTGGAAAAAGAGATTGAAAATACTATAACAAAAGCAATACAGATTATAAACCCACTTAATTTAGAAAGTATATTTAAAATACGAAAATCTTTCTCTGCTTTGGATATCACATATCTCTTATACTACTTTGAATTGAATTATATTCAAACAAAATAGTATAACCCTATTCTTCTTTCTTATATTTTCAAGTAAGATATATTTATTGTTATTTTGAATCTTTCAAAACCAAGATTAAAATTATGCAACTAAGTCGCATTTAAGATAGATAGATGTATGATTCGTTTTTGATAGTTCATATCAATATCTAATACTAGGAATTATAATGAAAAATATAATAAAATCTGAAGTAGCAAATTTACCAACAAGATTTGGTAAGTTTAAAGTAAAAGCATACAAAGATAAGTGTCAAGAACATCTAGCTATAATGAGCGAAGATTTTTTTGAATTAGATGATCCATTTGTTCGTATTCATTCTGAATGTCTAACGGGTGATACAATGGGAAGTTTAAAATGTGATTGTAGTAATCAGCTTGATTTAGCACTTAAAATGATAGCGAAAAATGGTGGTCTTGTAGTATATCATAGACAAGAAGGTAGAAATATAGGTCTTGTTAATAAAATTAATGCATATAAATTGCAAGATGAAGGATATGATACAATAGAAGCAAATTTAAAACTCGGCTTTAAAGAAGATGAGAGAGATTATAATGCTGTAGCATTCATACTAAAAGATTTAAATATTTCAAAACTCAAACTTATCACAAACAATCCTAGTAAAATAGTTTTTGTAGAAAATTTAGGGATTCAGATAACTCAAAGAATTCCAGCGATAACATCCATAAATAAATACAATAAAAATTATATCGAAACTAAAAAAGAGGAGATGGGACACTTATTTTAAAAAAGTGTTCCAAGTAGCCGTTAACCTAAAGGCGGCCCTAAAAGCCAAAGTGCTACAGTCAAGAAAACAACGTTAGGAGTTGCAATCTCTTCTTTATCCAAAAGAGAGAAGTACTACACACAATTGTAATTACAATCAACCGTATAAAAACAGTATCGGACCCAAAAAATAGGAAAATCCCGAACTACTTAGAACGGTGGAATTATATCAAAAAATTAATTAGAAAGAGGTATATCTATTATACTTTTTATTGTTTTTATATTCTCTAATGAAAACTTATACGACTTTTTAAATATATATCGAATAAATTTTGTTTCAGCAGCTGTAAAACCTTTTGGATCTTTGTTCGAAACTACAAGTGTTGTGCCATTTACTTCAAGTTTTTTTAATTTATCTCCAATAATTTTAATATAATAAATCAAGACATAACTCTCTTTCGTTTTTTCAATCGTAACAACTATTTGATCATCTTGTATATTATTTAAAGCAATATCTTCAGAAATAGTCTCTATATTGAGATATTGAAGGAGTTGCACAAAAATTTCTGCATCTACATGACCTATATAAAATTTACTAAAAATTTCAAAATATTTTTCTATTTTACTTGTTTTTAAAAAATCAAAATCTAAAACTTTTTGAGTATCTCTGCGTACATTTCTTAATATCCATGAGATTGTATCAAAATATTTAAAAGTAACTAAACGTACATCACTAGAATGTTGTAACTTTTTATCTCTATAAGTGATAAATTTTTTTCCACTTTGAGTATTATTATACATAAGATTATGAATCAATTTTTCATTTTCTAGTGCATCAGTTACCCAAACTTTACAATATTTTGGAAATACATTTACCCCCATAGCTCCTTCACTTAAGATAATAAGTGCATTTATATGTAATTTTGGAAACAAAACCTCAAGTAAAGCTTTTTTCTTTTTCAATCTTTTTCGTAAACTCGTAGTGGTTTTGACAATTGTACTCTCCACAAAACACACACTCTCTTTTGTGAAAAATAAAGCATCAAATTCTGTTACATCTTTATAGCCAGCTTTATACACTATTTGAGAATTTCTATCTATCATCAGCCCATTTTTCAAGTTTTCATAATGATCTTGATGAGGACCTTTCAAGATAAAACTTGTGATCTCTTTTGTTTCTATAGCATATTTAATGAGGAGTTCATAGATAATATTTTCATAAACTTCTCCAATAAAACTACTATAAGTACTAATATAATGAGGGTCTTCTTTGTCCATATTATTTGTTTGTATTTTTTTCAAATATTTACAATGGTAGGAATAAAAGTATAAATTATTTAGGATCTCGGTTAAGTCTAATTTTTTTATATTGCTTGGTAATTTTAAAAAATCTATTTTGTTCATATATTCATTTTAGCAAAAAATTACTTAATTACCTTATTGTAACCAATTTATAAAGCACTTTTAGATACACTAGGTACAAAATTATAGAAAAGGTTTTCATATGGGAAAAGGTAGACAAATCATCAACGAAGAATTTAAAGACAGTGAAGAGTTAGACACTCATTCAAATAAAAAGCATATTACAAATAATTTTAAAAGAAAACGTAAACTAATGAAAGAAAAAGGGAACAAAGTTCAAATTTGGGTAAAAAAAGAGACTTTAGAGTATGAAAAAGAGCTTACTTTACTTCAAATTGAACTCTTAAAATTTCAAAATCACGTAAAAGATAAAGGTCTAAAAGTTTTAATGATTTTCGAAGGTCGAGATGCAGCAGGAAAAGGTGGAACAATTAAAAGAATCACCGAGCATCTTAATCCTAGGGGAGCTAGAGTTGTTGCTTTGGAAAAACCTAGTGATACAGAAAAAACACAATGGTATTTTCAAAGATATTCACAACATCTTCCAAGTGCTGGTGAGATTGTTCTTTTTGACAGATCATGGTACAACAGAGGTGGAGTAGAACCTGTAATGGGATTTTGTTCATCAGAAGAACATCATGAGTTTTTACGAGAAGTACCACAATTTGAAGATATGCTTGTAAAATCTGGTATTATTCTCCTCAAATTTTACTTTTCAGTATCTAAAAAAGAGCAAAGTGTAAGATTTAAAAAAAGAGAAACTGATCCTCTAAAACAATACAAACTGAGTCCAGTAGATAAAGAGTCTCAAAAATTATGGGACAAATACACTATTGCAAAATTTTCTATGCTTATGGCATCAAATTCAGAGGCAAGTCCTTGGACTATTGTACGAAGTGACAATAAAAAAGCAGCTCGTTTAAATTGTATACGTCATATATTAAATAGAGTAGATTTCCCAGATCAACTCAAAAGCTCTTCTTTGGACGAAGATAAACAAGTTATCATTTCTGGATCTAAAGAGATTGAGCTTATGGAAGAACAAAATACATTTGCGAAAGTTTTATAAGCATGAATTTGAATGATTTTGAAAAAACTAATTTTGTGGGATTATATAAAGCCAAAGTATCACATCCAACTTTTGGAAAAAAATATATAGCACGATTTCAACTCTCTAAAAAAAGATACATGAAAGTATTAGGGTATGATAAAGCCGATAATCTCACAGATATCAAAGCCTACTCTCTTTTAGAAAATTACAAAACAAGTTTATCAAAAAATATTAAACAAACAAAAATAGTTTCTAAAAATACAAAAAGTTTAGAAACTATAAAAAATATTGAAAATCCAGATATAGCTAAATTAAAAGAGGAAAATACCTTTTTAAAATCACTTGTTGGGGATTATAAAACTGTTGATTTGTTAACACTTCAAGAGGGTATTCAAAAAGTATATGACAATGCAAAAATGCAAGAGTATCAAATAGAACTTATTAAAATGCAAGATCATTTAGAAAAAACTGGTAAAAAAATGATTATACTATTTGAAGGACGAGATGCGAGTGGAAAAGGGGGAGCTATTAGAAGAATGACTCGGTATATGAATGCCAGACATTACAAAGTCGTAGCCCTTGGAAAACCAACAGATACACAAAAAGGACAATGGTTTTTTCAAAAATATATAGAACATTTTCCAACAGGTGGAGAAACTGTTTTGTTTGATAGATCTTGGTATAACCGTGCTATGGTTGAGCCTGTATTTGGATTTTGTACCGATCATCAGTATGAGATATTTATGGAAGATGTTGTCAATTTTGAACATGATTTAGTTCGTCAAGATATAATCTTAGTAAAATTATATTTTAGTGTTTCAAAAGAGGAGCAACAAAAAAGATTTGAGAGTAGAAGAACAAATCCATTAAAACAATGGAAACTCAGCGAAGTAGACCTACAAGCACAAGACTTATGGGATGAATTTAGTGAAAAAAAATATGAAATGCTCAAAAGAACACACTCCAGAAGTGCCCCTTGGAATATTATCAGAAGTGATGATAAACACAAAGCAAGAATGGAAGCTATAAAAATTATTTTAAATAGTGTTGATTATGAGGATAGAAATTATTCATTAAATTTTGAACCGATGGAAAACATCACTATTTCTGTACAAAAAGAGCTTACTAGAATGAGAAAGAAAAGAGATTATTAAAAAAGCGTAAAATAAACTGTCTGAATACAGCAGTTTATTTTAATAGTTATCCTTTTTCTTGAATAATAAGATTTTCTTTTTTTATCTTATCAATTATCTCATCTTTAATGAAAATTAAGTTTTTATAAATACCTTGTAAGTCCTCTATTTTAGTACTATCAAAATTGTCAGATACAAAATATTGGTATTTGTCTTTTCCAAATTTCTTGAGTATTACAAAATTCCAAATAGCACCCACTATATAAGCACCTTTTATTATAGTTTCATCATTTAACTCTACTGCGGATATTAATTCTGCTAATAGTTGTGGTTCAGGATCTGAACTAACTTTACCTTTTTTAAATTCTTGGATAAAAAAATAAGGTTTTTCACTATATTCTAATCCACGAGATATAACAAAATCTGTTTCACCATTAAAAATAAACTTATCTGTTGTATAATTTAGTATCTCTTCATAAAATGGTGACGTTTCAAATTCTATTGATAAAAAATCAACTTGATTTATAATCGGTATAATAAAATTTGCTTTTAATGTTTCTTCTTTATAAGACTTAATAAACTTACCATACTTAGCTAATAATTTTTCTAAAAAGACTCTATCATCTCTATCTAATTTCTTTTCATCATCAAACCAATCATTAAAAACCATATCCTCAAATGATCTTTTTATATATACACATTTTTTCAAATCATTAAGTGTAATCTTACTAAAACTATAAGTAGGTATACCATTTTTATTTAAACCTTTTAGTTCCCTTATCTCTTTTTCTAATTGTTCAATTCGTTCTAATTCACTCATAATTTATCTCCATATTGTATTAATTTCTAATTATTTATTTTTATTAGTAAAGAAAACTCTTTTCTCTACTTACCTTACTTTGTTAAGTAATTGTAAACTCAAGATTTATTTCTAAAATAATATTCTTAGTTTTTTTAATTTCTGCTAGTATTTCATCAGTTTCACTTAACACATCTATATCTAAAATATTCTCAGAAATATAAACAAACAATTCTTCTTGATTATTTATTTCTTCCATTACATAATCATAAGTAAAACTTTTATCTATATTAGATATTCTATCATTTAATAATCCGATATACACTGATGTAGGTATTCTATTTTTAGTTAATAAAGTAATTATCTCTTTATTTAAAATATTAGTGTCTAAAAAGTTAAGAACATCAACCAATAACTCTTTGTATTCAGCTTTTATTGGTATTACCTTGATAAGTATAAGTATTTCTTCTTTATTATTATTTTTAATGAGTTCATTAATGTATTTTTCAAAATATTCTTTTTTTAACCCACTAAAAAAATAGTTAATATCAATTTTATAATTTATTGGCACTCCGTCTTCGTTAGCTTCTGAATAAGTAAAATTACTATAGTAATCAAGAACTAATGAAATAAACTCTTTATAATCTTCATGTCCTTTAATATAATCTTGTATTAAATCACACTCTTGAATTTTATGCTCTTTCTTATAATTAAAAAATATTACTTTTGAAAATATTTTTAAGAAAATTCTTGCAAAAATATCATCTATTTTGTAGTCTAAAAAGTGAAATAATTTTAATAAATCTTCTTTACTAATTTTTATTTCTTCTAAATCTTCTCTATAAGAAGGAATATAAACTATTTTTCTAAGTTTGTCTTTTACAAGTTCAAAACTTATATTATTTTTCACTAAATATTCTAATATAAAAGTTAAATGGATTGGAGGAGTAATTCGATGTTTAATTATCAAATCTAATAATTCATGTATATACGGTCTGTATGTGTTAATATCAGTGCCGTTTTTTATTGTAAAATATATATTCGTAAAAGAGGTATCTATAAACCAAGATATGTTTTCTTTTTCTTCTGTTTTAACTAATATTAATAACTTCTGATATAATTCAATGTTCTTATTATTAAACGAATGTCTTACATATCTAATTAATTCACTAATTTCTAATGTTACATCAATACTATCTATATCTAAAGTTGTAAGTCCTGAATTAAATAGAAAATCACCAATAGTTTTAGATGCATCATTATTACTAATATTTGATATACCTTTAATTGCTAACTCTTTGAATAGTTGGGGTTTTTGTTCGTACCAGTAATTTAGTAGTTTAGTAAATTCATATGAATTAGTACTATTTTCAATAAAATATAATGAATTAATAAAATCGATAAAATCTTCTGTAGTTATATAGGTGTCAATAAAATAATTATATAAATCTATATCATCCTTTGAAGCATCAAAATTGTGTTTATTAGAATATTTATCAAATATCCATTCTTTTACATCTTCTTGTTTAGAGTACTCCTCTATAAATTTATCCAAATTATAAACTGTGAATATTTGACCAATAAGAAGCTGATTGAATATAAAAACTGGAGTTCGTGGAATATCTGAAAATAATGCAAAGGCTTCATTTTTATGCTTTCTAAAAGCCATTGCACTTAATAGTACTTCATCAAGTTTTGACAAGAATTTATAATCATTAACTTTAGTTAGTTGTTCTTTTATATTAGCATATAATTCAATTGTTATCTCATAATAGTATTGTTCATTTTTAGCTCCCAATTCTTCATTAATACTATTTCCTATTTCTCTTAATATATCCAACGCACTACATTTTAAATCAATATTAGAGCTATTAATCATTACCAGTATTATCTCTTTTGCTTTATCTAATACTTTTGAAATATTTTCCTTTGTAGTATCAAACCCATAAGTCTTTTGATCGCTATGCTGTCCATATTTAATTGTCCCCTCCAAGAGATTAGATAAAGAACTTTTTATTATCTCGATTTTAGTTAAATTTAGAGAATGATCAGTTAACCATTTTTTCATTACATCTAATGCTTCAACTATTACATCATTATTTTTTGATTCAAAAGGAACTACCATATTCCGAAAAACAACACTAATTTTATGATTTGCAAAGTGAGGTTCTTCGCAATCGATAATTTTAGGAGAAACTAAAAAATCTATTATATATTTCATTTTTAATCTGCCTAATTCTTTTTCATTTTTTAAATTAGAAATTAATTTATTAATTATAGGAACTATACTTCCTAAGTTTATATGTTCATCAGAGTTATTAAAATCTACTTCACAGACTTGAGCCATCAATTCAGAAATACCACCAAGTTTTTGATGCCCATTTTCCTTTATAGATAAATTATCTGTTACTTTTTTTAAGTACATAAATGACTCAAAAGGAGCATAGTTTACAATTCTATACAATATTCTTAAATTTGAACTTTTATAATCTTCATCGTTTGTCCATCTTTTAATTCTATCTTTGAAAAATACTTCTAAGCTATCGTTATCTTCATATGCCAATATATAAGATAAATTAGTAATAATAAACTCTAAATTATCTTCCATATACTCAAGAGCTATTTCTTTGTATTTTTTTTCATACTTTTCTACAAAACTAGCTAAATATAAGTCACCCAATACATCAGGATTAAATCTAATTTTATTATTTAATTCTCTTAAAACACCAACTTTTATAAGTTGATCAATTTTGTCCCTATCTTTACCATCTATCAAATTTCTTGGACATGGACTTAATAAAGCTACTCTATACAAAAGCCTTTCTATCTCAATTTCGCTAATTTCAAATTTTTTCAATGCTCTAACAGAATCTTTTAAGATATTTTCAGAAAAACTCTTAATTTCATCAATACCACCTTTTGCTAAAGCGTGTGTAATTAAATACGGATTTGAATTAAATTTAGCATTAAGATTGTCAATTCCATAATCTGTTGCTTTGGGATTTATCAAAAGAATCAAATCTTTTATCTCTTTTTTATTCCAAGTTATATATAACTCTTGAGTTTTTAATGCATTAAACCTTAAAATCTCTTCTTTTACTAAAGGCTTTGAAGCAAATCGATAAGAAATAATTATTTTAAAACCATTATTAATTATAGTAGAAAAAATACTATTTATACTTTTATCTAAAAACCTATCAATATCATCGTAAATAAACAAATATTTTTTAGTGTGGTTTAAATATTTTAAGTCAGCTTCAACATTGTCTTGCTTTGTAAATACAACAGGAATATAGTCACTCTTTAATGAAGCTAGATGTTTTAATAAGTGAGACTTTCCATGTCCTCCTGTTGCAAAAACCTCTAAAACATTATTATTAGATTTTAAAAATTCTTCGAAGTCCTTATCATAAGAAGAGAATTTTTTAGTAGTATTGTTATTTAACTGTGTTTCAAATTTGTTGAAATGATTTTTTATATCTAAATTATAAGCCTTACAGTCAAGTCTCTGATGTAGAGTGTAATATATATCATTACATTTTTGTTGGTCAGATTTTGCAATAGCTATGATAGTATCAAGGTCTAATAAATCTTCTTTTTCAATTCCTCTTGCTTTTATATTTGCAAGTTCTTTAACCGTAAAATCAGCTGAACCTGCAATATAACACATTTTTAACTTAAAATGTTTGTAATTCTGTAGTTGTTTATTCTCGGCTTTCTTTTTAATAGTAGAGTAAATTTTATCTGTTGTCAGTGTTGATGTTACTTGAATCAATAATTTATTTTCTTCATCAATTAAATCTATAGCAGGAAAATTATCATAAAATACTTCGTTTGCATTACTTATTTTAAATCCATAAGCACTATTTAAAAGATGCTTAAATATATCTTCACCATATTTATTAATATCATACAATCCACTTTTAGTATCTTGTTCAACTTTTAATTTTATAAATAGTAGTTTTTCTTTTATATATTCTAATTGTGTTATATAGTCTATCACTTAAATACCTCTATATCAAACTTTTACCAAATCTTCTAGGTCTTAAAAAATATAAAAAACTTGCTTCATCTTCTATCGTTTGAAGAAATTTAGTTTCATATATTTTCCCCGTAATTATCTCAAATCAATTTCCCAAACGCCTCTACAATACTCTTAGATTCTAACTTTTTTATATCATTTTCAAGCTGTTCAACTGTACAGCCCTCTTCTATTTTCAGAGTATTTTGTAAGATAAAATCACCCTTATCATACTCTTCATTTACAAAATGTAGAGTCACTCCTGATTCTTTCTCTTTAGCTTCGATGACACTTTCATGTACAAATCTTCCGTACATCCCTTTGCCACCGTGTTTGGGTAAAAGTGATGGATGAGAATTGATGATTTTATGCTCAAAAGCTGAGATGAGTTTTGATTCTAATTTTTTCATATATCCTGAAAGAAATATATAATCACACTCATACTTTTGTAATAATACTGTTATCTTTTCATCCAAATCATCATTTGGGAAAAGCTTATTGTTGATGATATGTACTGGTGTATCTCTACTTTTTGCAGTATTTATCACATTGGCTTTGCTATTGTTGGTAACTACTACGACTATCTCTGCTTTTAATTGTCCTGATTTACACGCTTTGTCGAGTGTCACATATCCACTTCCGTTATGAGAAGATAAAATTCCTATTTTTTTCATTGTATTATAAACTTTTCTACACCTCTATGAAGATTTGTCAAAATCTCATAGTGTACCGTATCGTGTACTTTTGCTAACTCTCTTGCATTATTAAAAATACAAATCTCAGCATCATCACCCTCTACACTCAAACTATCCATCGAAACTCGTCCTAAGATAGCTTTGTTTTTTGCGGTTTTTGCAGTTTTTCGTTCATTGAGCCTAAAAAACCCATCGCTATATCCTACATCATAATTCGACACTACAAAATCATCACTATTTACTGTATAGGTCGCTCCATAGTTGATAGTATCACCTTTTTGTAATACTCTTGTAGATATTTTTTTGGCATGTAAACTCAACACAGGTTTTACACACTCTTTTACCTCTTCAATATCTAAGTATCCATACAGCCCTATTCCCACTCTAGCCATATCATATAAGTCATTATTTATTTTATGAACAGCGGCACTATTTGCACAATGTATACGAAACTTTTCATTATGAAGAGATTGAATGGTAGCAATAGAGTGTAAAAATAGTTTTTCTTGAGCATAAGTAATACTATCATTTTCATCTGCACATGAAAAATGGGTAAATACACCATTCAGTTGTAAATCTCGATTTTTGATGATTTGTAAAGCTTCCGATATTTCAGAGGGTAAGATACCATTTCGACCCATTCCTGTATCTATTTTGAGTTCGATTTTACAGTTGCTTATACATTCATTTAAATCTTGTAAACTATTCATACTAAATATATAATTTTCTGGATATTTTTCTTTTGCTATTTCATACAGTATCAATATTGATTCAAAGTTATATTTTGAGGCTCTTGTAGCTTCACTGATATTTCTCACCATTGTGTGTTTGATTCCATACTCTTGTGAGAGTTTTGCCATGGGTTCTATCCCATGACCATATGCATTGTCTTTTAAGGCTATACAAATTTTACTCGTATCTCCTAAGATTTTTGAATAATATTCTGCATTATGGAAGAATGATTGTTTATTTAGATTGATATATCCCATTTTAAAGTCTTTATTTTAGAGGTATGCTCCACTTTTTATAATACGCTATAACTCTCAAGCCAACACCTATGATAAAAATTATTGCAATATTTATAGGTATGATTATATCAAACATATCTAAAATATAGACTAAAGATCCAACGACTAAAGAAACTGTACCATAAAATCCAGTTTTAAACACAAATGGTACTTCATTTATGATGACATCTCGAAGTATTCCACCCCCTACAGCTGCTGTAAATGAGACAGTCATCACACCTGCATAGTTAAAATGATGTTCTAAAGCAACCATAGCACCAGTAATCGAAAAAGCAACCAAACCAATAGAATCACACAATATAAAATAAAGCTTATCTTCTATCGAATCTCTTCTATGTACTTTAAACAAAATTAAAAGTAACAACACTACAAATACAACCAACGCAGGTGCTGTATGTGAAAAAGTATAAGGAGTAACCGATACAATAATATCTCGTAATATCCCTCCGCCAAGTGCGGTTAAAAATACAGCTATCAATACCCCCAAAAGATCCAAATTATTTTTTGTCGCAATTGAAAAGCCACTCAATGCAAATGCAATAATACCTATAAATTCTGCCGCTTCATACATTTGTACATCCCTTGATTATATTTTTTGAAGTATATATAAAATTACTTTAAAAGTAAATATTTGGTATTCTACGCTTTAAATTAAACTAGATTTAGGGATATAATAATGGCAAATATTCAAAGCCTTCGAGGTATGAAAGATATAATAGATAACGACAGCGAACTCTTTACCTATTTTGTAGAAAACTGTGCAAAGATAGCAAGTAGATATGGATACAACTATATAGAAACACCTATTTTGGAAGAAACAGCACTTTTCAAACGCAGTGTAGGTGAAAGTAGTGATATAGTGAGTAAAGAGATGTACAACTTTACAGACAAAGGAGATCACGAAGTATGTTTACGACCTGAGGGTACAGCTGGAGTGGTTCGATGGTTTGTACAAAACAAAAAAGACAAAGCAGGTGGTCTAACAAAAGTATTTTATCATGGACCTATGTTTCGTTATGAAAGACCTCAAAAAGGGAGACTCAGAGAGTTTCATCAGTTTGGATGTGAGTCATTTGGAGAGGTAAGTGTCTATGAAGATGCGACAATTATTTTGATGATAAAAGAGATTTTGGACTTTTTCAAAATTGGTTACAAACTTCAGTTAAATTCTTTAGGTGATGAGACTTGTATGCCTCAATACAAAGAAAAATTAGTCGAACATTTAAATACTTTAGACCTTTGTGATGATTGTATCAGAAGAATCAAAACAAATCCTATCAGAGTTTTGGACTGTAAAAATGAATCGTGCCAAATACAACTCAAAGATGCACCAAAAATCACAGATAATCTTTCTGAAGCTTGTGAAGCAGACTTTACAAAACTAAAATGTATATTAGATGGCAATGGTGTAGAGTATGAAGTAGATTCAAATCTCGTGCGAGGACTAGACTACTACACAAAAACAGCCTTTGAATTTGTAAGTGACAATATCGGAGCGCAAAGTGCCATAGCAGGTGGTGGACGCTATGATAGACTCGTAAGTTTTTTAGGAGGTAAACCAACTCCAGGGATTGGATTTGCGATAGGTATCGAAAGACTTTTAGAACTGATCGTAAAAAACGAAACAAACGAAGAGATCTTATATATCGGTGCTATGTGTGAAGATGCTACCGATACTGTTTTTTGTATGGTAAATAAAAAACGAAAAAATACAAAAGTACTTACAGACTATAAAGTAAGAAGTTTTTCAAAACATCTTAACAATGCCCAAAAACAAAAAGCAACATTAGTCGCTTTAGTAGGTGATGATGAGATGGAAAATGGAACTGTTTGGGTGAAAAATCTTGAGACAAAAGAGGAGAGTAAGGTTTCAATAGAGGAGTTTTAGTCTTATATAGTTTTGGAATTCTACAACTGTAAATTTAGCTTATTTAAGACTAAATTTACAGCCAAAAATTCTTATTTTTTATTTCTACATACTCAATTGTATTTTATTTGTAGCAAATTGATGTATCAATATTTGAATTAAATTTTGGTATGGAATAGAGTTTTCCAATGCTTTCTTTTTAAGTTCATAAATATCATTTTCATTTACCCTTAATGAAATAGCTTTTTTCTTTTGATTTTTAATATAAGATTGTAACTCTAATAATCTATCATCAGTATTATTTTTACTTTCCCATTCTCCTGCTTCTACACTTTGTAATATATCGTGTTCGTATTCATCTAAATTAGTCATTTGAAACTCCTTTATTATATTTTTTATTCATCTGCCTTGATGGAATTATTGTTTTTAAAAATATTGAAGTTGTATCTTCAACATAAGGAACTAAATAAACATAGTTTTTAATTTCAATTAAAATAATGAATATATTTTGATTAGGGTATTTTTCTTTATTTGGATGTTCTATATCATCTAATAATTTACCACTTTCAAGTGCTAATATAACATCTTCAAAACTAATATCTCTTTGCTCTTTTAAAAGTTCATTCTTTTCAAGACTATATCGTATAGTTTTGTTTTTAATCATTATTAATAACCTTACTTTTATATATACAATGTATTGTATTATAATTATTTTGAGTTGTCAAGTTGAAAGTAAGCATTTTCATATGTAACCTTTTCAAAACTAAATTTTAAAAAGCTGCTCCCTCATCAGTATACTTTTTATTTACAAATACAGGTTTAATAAATTCTTTTTTGAGAGGTTTTTCATAGGATTTATTCGCTTGTATCTCTTTTGGTTTCTCAAGCTTACTTCTAGTAGATTCAACATCACCTAGTATTGACTTTGCAAACTCTTCACCATCAAAACTGCTACTATTTGTATCTTTTTTAGTAATGGTTTTTTTAATAGGTTTAGTCCTCTTCTCAGGTTTTTGTTCCACTATTTTTGGTTTTGATTTTAGAGATGGCTCTTTTTTAGGAGTGATTTTTTTAGGAGTTTCTTTTACATCATTCTCTTCAAGCTCCTCGTCATCTTCCTCTTCTACATCAAGCTCCCACAAAACTGAAACTCCATAGGTTTCATCAAGTGCAATATATTTTTTATATTCAACTTTTTTTTGATAACTATACATATGTACAATCACATCCTCCCCATCAAGAAGTTTCTTCACCTCTTTTGGTCCAATAAACTTTTTGCCCCATCTCTCTAGTGAGTTTCCAAATATCTTAAATGAACAAGTAGAATCTTCTGTACGCTCCCAAGATTCACCCTCATCCACAGTAGTCACTTTATTGTTTGAACAACAATATACTTTGGTTTTTTTACCACGAACATTTTTAGACTCATACTCAACGATACCATCATCACAGTATATACATTCCCCTACTCTAGTACCCATACTCAAACCTCTCTTAAGAATCTATCTCTATTGCATACGCATTACATATACTCGCTAGTCCACTTACAAAACCTGTCCCTACTGCTTTCAAACGCCATTCATTATTTTTCAAATAAATTTCACATAGTGTAATAGCTGTTTCATTAGTAAGGTCATCTAGCTTATACTGAACAGTATTATCACCATTGAGTGTCATATTTAGATCCGAAATTTGTCCGAAATTTTGATATTCTTCTATAGAAAGAGTAAGGATAATCTTATCTATATCACCAGCTAAATTATCAAGATTAAATTTAATCTCTTTAGATGTATCATTATCATCAAGTATTACACTCTCATTCATCCCTATTGGATTATCAACAAAAATAATATTTTCATCATTTGTTAGTTTTCCATTTAATAGAAAAATATTACTATCAATTGTATAATTATTATGACAATTCCATTCTATATTTATAGTAAAATCTAAAAGATTATTTTGAGAAAGATTAAAGCGTTCACCTTTTTTTATTAACATTTTGTGTCCTTGTATTGTTATCGTTTATGTTATTAAATTGTTTTGCATACCACTTGTATCTACATATATTAGGAGTTTTTTAGTCCTTTATAAAATTATTAATAGGTATTATTATAACAAATGATGAACTATATTTTGATTAAGCAATGATATTTAACTATATTATAGTATAATAGATTAACCGACTTTACTATAATGGATATACAGGGAAACGATTTAAATCTATGAAAAAACCTGATAAACTGTATCTATCTAATACAACACTATTCTCATCACTTTGTTTAGAACCACAAATAGCTACTTTAAGAGAAAGTTTTTTTGCTTCACAAATAAGTGTAAATAGTTCAATCTACTATACAGACAAAGGTGATTTTTTAGTAGATGAAAAATTCACTTTTGAAATAGGTGGAAAAAATAAAGGTTTTGAACAAATAAAAGATATAGAAAATTCATATGTAGTCGCCGATAGTATAGAGGTTGAATTTAAAAATAAATTACCTTTATGGTTATTTGGGTTTTTATATTAAGATATATTATGCCGATTTTATTATCAAAATCTCTATTTTAATCGAGACAAAGCAAGATGACCCACTTTAACCTACTTTCAAATCCCCATTTGATATAATTCGAATATCTAAAATCCTTGTAATACAAGGGATATATAAGAACTATTATTTTATTATACATCTAATTGTACTGTTATATAACCTATTCCATACCTCCAAGGTTTTATATTTATAACAATAACTCTTCAAAATCACTTCTAAATAAATCTTTCGCTTTCATATTATAAAAAGGCAGTCCAAGGATTTTGTATCTGTTCGTTTCATAAATGGTAGTTTGTAATTTATCATCTTTTGTAGATTCTAATAATTTTAAATTGTCCGTACTTTTTGTAATATCTTCCAAAAATTCGTTTTTCCATTTATCTCGCTCTATTCCTCCATCACCTTTTGGCTCTATAAATATTTGATATTTATTCGTTTCATCTTCCAATATCAATATATAATCAGGTTCAAATCTATTCCCATTCATATCCTTAGCAAATGTGTATATATGAAAATCTCTTTCATTTCTTATAAGTTTTACATATTTGTACTTTGTTTCCAACTCCTGTACTTGTCCTTCAAAAAAAGTCACAAATGCAAACTCTTCACTTGTACCATAATGTTTTTCGTATGCATACCAGTTGGCATTTATACTTATTTCACTCGCACTCTCTTTATAGGATAATTCTGTATCATGTTTCAATTTATTTACCATTTCAGGATAAAATTCTTTTGTTCCTCTATGTGTGATATTATTTTTTGTGATTTGTCGCTCTAAGTCTTCCAATAAATCTAAAACCAATAATAGTTTATCTTCATCACTTAAATCTTCTATTTTTCTTGTACTGTGTATCGCAAACTCCACTTTTCCTAAATATCCATTATTTTTTATAAAATCATTTTTACTTTTCAAGTTAGGAAATAACTCTTTTAAATTTGAAAAATAATAAAAAGGTATTTTATTCATAGCCAAATGGACTAAATCTCTATCAAAATCTTTTAATTTGTAAGTTTTAATCAATTTTTCCGTTGTATCTTGGACTAAAATATTTTGATTATCTTCAAGAAGTGTAATCTCATAGCTACTATTATCAACAAATGTAACTCTTGTTTGATAATCTTTTATGTTGTAATCTTCAATTGTATTGATAGTTTTTTGTTTATCGATTTTCACTCTATCATTTACAAAAATGACACCACTTTTATATAAATCTTCATTTAAAAACTCTTCTTTCAGTTTTAAATTATATGTTTTTTTATTCTCTTCAAATATTCCAAAACTGTTTAAAGATGTTTTTAATTTTTGGATATAGTCATTGTCATATTTACTATAAAAATACATACTTTCAAGTAGTCTAAGTGGGTTGCTTAAATCATCATCAAATTTTCTTTTATACCTATCATTGTCTTTATAATCAAATGGATTATATCTAGCACCACGACCAATAAGCTGTGCTTCACTTGTTGTACTTTTGGCATTTGGATTTGTTTCATCTAGTTTCACTATATCAAATAAATTTAACACATCCCAGCCCTCATTTAAAACATTTACAGCAAATATAACTCGTATATCGTTACTACTACTTTCAAGGCTATTGAGTAGCTTCAAAGTTTCCTCTTTATCTTTTTGAGTGTTGTATATTTTTATACATACATTTGCTCGAAAAGAATATTTGAGCCTTTTTACAAATCCATTTAAATTATCTCCAATAAAGAGTTTCAAATCATCTATTGCTTTTAATTCTTGAGAGAGATTAAATACCTCATCTATATCTTTTACACTTAATTTATCAATTAAATTATTGAATAGAGTAAGATTTTCATCTACCTCTTTAGTAGTTTTATTTTTAAACATAACGACAGGCTTTAAAGAGATGTTTATATCTTTGTGTGTAGCTACTATCTGCCTATATTCACTTATCATTATAGCTTGTAATATTCTTTGATTTTGAGACAATCCACTATGTACCAACGATACCCTTTTAGAAAATCCATCTTCATTAAACTGTGCAAATGGATACTCGAAGATTGTTTTATCATTGTAGTGTGCTTTTATCTCTTTTTTGGCACTTTTTTCAGCAGTTGCTGTAAACTCCAAAAGAATATTATCTTTATTTTGTTTGAGCAGTGTATTGGTTGTGAGTCCCCAACTTGCATTATGTTCTTTATCTGCTTTTGTTTTCGTTTTTTTAAGTTCACTATTAAGATGATGAGCTTCATCTGCAATCAGCACTACTTTTCTTTTTTCAAATTGTGTATAAGTAAGTGAATTTTCACTGATATGCGTTTCAAGACTACTATGAATCTTGTGAGTAGTCATAAAAGCTATATTGATACAATTCTTTTTGCTATCATTAAAATTATTTTCTATAACATTGATTTTTACCTCTTTATTTTGTATCATAATTTTTTGTTTAAAAAGATATTTAATAGCATTTTTATTTGCCAAATTATCTTTTGTTTTTGTGATAATATTCATAGTATTTACAAAAAATATAAAATCTCTATACCCTTTTTCGTATAGATATAAAATACTACTCGCTATAATATTCGTTTTTCCACTTCCTGTAGCCATATGAAAAAGTAGATGCTTGTTTGGTATATTTTTATATTCCGTATCTTCCATATAAAATATAAAATTTTCTAAGGCATCTTTTTGGTATTGTCTTGGTGCTTGTTTTATATTGTCTATTATACTTTTTGGTATCTCATTGTGTAAATCTCTTTTTTTAAGAACTTTTATTTCAGATTCTATATCTTGATAAAGTGGTGTTGGTTCACTACTCATCATCTGTACCATAAAACTTTTTGTTTATCTCTTTTTCTTTTGCATCTATTTTATAAGTTTCATCAGCTATCTCACTATAAGGAACATATCGCATATCGTATTTAAGATTTTCTATTTTGCTATTTTTAAACTCATCTGTTTCTTGAAGTTCGGCATATACAAAACTACCGCCACCTTGCCAATCTACTGACTTACTGATTCCCCCTTGCTCACCATCTATAACTTTTTTCATTCGTTCTACTGAAATATTTTCAATATAATCCATTTGTTCTATACCGATATATCTTCTTCCCATTTTATGAGCCACTGCACAAGTTGTACCACTTCCTAGATGAAAGTCCATTACTAAATCGTTTGGATTTGTAGTCATATTAATAATTCTATATAATAACTGCTCTGGTTTTTTTCCTGCTGGGAAGCTTACTCCCCCTTGATTTTGAGTATTTTGAAAATCAATATCATTCCAAAAATCACATACTAGATTTGAAATATCATTTTCTATATTTTGTCCTATAAAAACTGATTGTATACTTTTTGCTATTGGCTGTAACATATCATTATTTAGATACTTATTTCCATTTTCCTCATAAATTCTATTTATATATTGATTATTACAAATTTCTTTTATTTTTTTATTGTCATGAGTACTCTTTCTGACGATACTATCTCCATTATCTACATAAAACTTTTTATGATTTTTATTTTTTACATCAAAATTTTTAATTGATTCAGTTTCATTCAGTATTTTTTCTCTTTTCAATATATTTACTAAATTACACAATTTATTGTTTTCAATATAAAACATATAATGTGTGTCCCATTTTTCTTTTTTGCTGTATTGAGGATAAAGCTTTATATTCAATTTTTTATATGCCAATATAAAATCTTGAGATTTTAAAATTTTTTTACTTGCATGAGCTGTTTTAACACCACTTGGTGTAGATGATTTCACAGATATAGTATTGATATAATTAGTAATTCCAAATATCTCATCCATTAAAACTTTTAAATACGATTCTTCATTATTATCACATTGAATAAAAATTATTCCATCATCACTTAAAAACTCTCTTGCTATTTCCAACCTATTTTTCATAAAAGTGAGCCAAGTACTATGATTAAAATCATCGTTATATCCAAAACTATCATTTCCAGTATTATATGGAGGATCTATATAAATCAATTTTACTTTTCCACCATATTTCTCTTTTAAACTATGTAAAGCTATAAGATTATTTCCTTTGATGATAAGATTATCATCATCACTTATCTCTATTACCTCTTTTTCTCCATCTTTATCAAATCTTTTAAAATTTGTTAAAACTTTGGGATCTTCCATCCTATCTATTTTGTTTGATTCTACGATGTAGTTATTAAACATCTCACTACTTTTATCATCATCTTTTGTTTGTCCACCTTGTAGCACACAATCTTTATAAGGAAATGCCAGTACAACATCATCATTTGTTTTGATAAAATCATCTTTTTTGATAAGTCCTATTTTATTCTCATAGTCAGTAAATGAACCTTTTATATACTCTTTCATAGTCATAAGTTCGGCTAGTTTAACTCTATTAAAAATAAAACTCTCCCCTTGCATTTCAAAAAAGTGTTCTTTTGCTTTGTCATCTTTTAGTAAAAATAAAATAAGATTTATATCCATTTTATCAATATCTTCAAATATCTTAGCCGTATAAAGTACACCCTCTTTATCTGTATATTTATCATTTGTTTTAAAGAGATTTTTTATATATTGTATGAGTGTTTCTTCTTGCATTTTCATTCCTTACATAGTAATTACTAGTTGATGAAAGAATTATAACCTAATAGAATTTAATAAATAGTAATTACTAGGTAGAATATGAAATTAGCTGAAGATATAGAAGATACACAAATTGATGAATATTATAAAATAATTGGTGAAAATGTAAAAAAGTTTAGGAATAAAAAAGGTTTGACACAACTCCAATTATCTCAAAGTTTAGGGCATAAGTCTGTTGGACTTGTGTCTCAAGGTGAATTATATTTAAAAAAACAACATTTTAATTTAAAACATCTCTACTATTTGACATATATTTTAGATTGTGAAATGAGTGACTTTTTTACGGGTATTAAGTATAATTAATTACCTATCAAAATATATTTCTATAGGCTTTTATTGAATCTAAAATCATATTTAAAAATACTGCTTAAATAAGTTCCTTTTAAAGGAATATTTCATAAAATACTACTATGAATATTATTAGTAAAAGAACTATAGTTAAATTTTATGAAAAATACACACAGTCCAAATCGGCTCTTGAAGTTTGGTATGCTGATGCAAAAAAATCTCAATGGGAAACACCCGAAGATATAAAAAAAGTATATTCAGATGCTTCTTTTTTAGCTGATAATCGTGTAGTATTTAACATAAAAGGGAATACTTTTAGGCTTATAGTACATATAGATTATATTAGAAAATTTGTAAGGGTGAAGTTTATAGGTACACATAGCCAATATGATAAAATAAATGCACAGGAGATATAAAAATGTTATTGAAACCAATAAAAAATGAAATAGAATATGATTTAGCCTTAGATAGAGTAGATGAGCTTATGGAGATGAACTTGGATGTAGATACACCATTAAGCGATGAATTAGAGATACTCGTTATCTTGATAGAAAAATATGAAGAAAAACACTGGCATATTAGCGAACCAGACCCTATAGAAGCTATCAAAGTAAGAATGAATCAAATGCATTTAAAGCAAAAGGATCTTATACCATATATAGGGAGTGCATCTAAAGTATCAGAAGTTTTAAACAAAAAGATAAATTTATCTTTAAATATGATTATAAAACTTGCAGATAGTTTACATTTACCTCTTGATATTTTAGTGCCTAAATTTTGCCATACTAATACCTACACATCAGATGTAGCTCCAAGCGAGCCAGCATAGTATTTAGCATACAAGTTATTAAATATATTATTTTTTATAACACTCCCAACAACATCTCCCTATCTTTCCACTCCTCAATCACTCCTTGAGAAAAAATAACTTTATTGAGATCAAATTCAATCATCTTCATATCTTCTCTAAATGCTTCAGCATAACCTGTCTTCGTTTCATGTACTCGTACAGAAGAAACTTGTACACTTCCCTCTCCATTGGTAAACTGGGTGTTTTTCAAAATAAGATCGATAAACTTCAAAAACATCAAACTATATGATTCTGCACTAGGTGATAGTGGTATCTCAATCCATCGTTCAGAATTTGATTTGAAAAACTCTTTGAACTCTTTTGATTCCCCTGACCATAAAGTATATGCATGATCAAAAGAATCTATAAGATCATGTATATGTTTTTTTGTTAAACCAAAATCAACAATCATATAACCATTATCTAATTTGTTAGAAGTAAAAAACACCTCGACCTCATAAGAATGCCCATGGATAGATTTTTTACATCGATCTGTCGAACAATTTCTTACTATGTGAGCACCTTCAAATTTAAACTTTTTTCGAATAATCATCTAGTCAAGACTCCAAAACAATGTTTCACCTGCAAATAAAGGGACAACTTTTTCATCATTATGCTCATAAACTTCAGGAACTACAAAATCCTTTTTGTGTAATTTGATAGGTTTAGAGATTGGCTTCATATTGTACACTTTCTGTGCATTTAAACTCAAAAAAGCATTTAGATTATTAAGTTTTCCATATTTATCAAATATTTGTGTTATCACTTGCAATGCAATTGGAGCTGTAAATACACCAGCTGCTCCATGATGACACTCTTTCGCTTCTTTTTGATGTGGAGCTGAATCCGACCCAAACATCACTTTTGGATGTGCCTCCAAAGCCAGCTGCAACAATGCCTCTCTATCAGTAGGTCTTTTTACAATAGGTTTACAAAATGCATGTGGATTTAACATACCACCTGCTAAATCATCTAAAGTTAACATCAGATGATGTATTGTGATAGTGGCATAAAGGTTTTCATATTTATCAAGTAATGCAACCGCATCAGCTGTAGTAATATGCTCCATAACAATCTTCAATGTAGGAAAATTAATTGCAAGTGATTCATAAATAGGTAAAAACTCTTTTTCTCTATCCATCACAAACCCTTGAGTTTCACCATGAACACATAAAGGAATATCGAGTTTTAACATCTCATCATCTCTCAAGTGTAGATGCATATCTAATGGTGAGTCTATTATAATATCTTTTATATTTTTCAATTCAAATCCTTTTTAATTTCTATTACAACATAATATCAAAATGCAACTTAGTCGCATATAGTTTTAAAAATTCTATTTGAAAAAAATATAGTGATGTTTATTTGTAATTAAAAGAAAAAAAGTGTATAATAACATCAATAGTTGGGACAAAATAGAAGAAGTTGCTGCTTCTTCTATTAGGTTTTTAGTACAATCGTTCTGCTAAGAGCAGAATAATTATAACAATTAGAATTGTGGTATTCATTTGTTACATCCTTTATCAAGGCTGACCCTGTCCCAACCATACACCTCACAAATCAAATCGCCAACTATTGAACCAAAAGTATAACTAAAGAGGACTTAAAAAAGTACTATCCTACCAACAAATATCTAAAGTGTACTATTTGATTTTTAAGTAAAAAATAATTTACCTATTAAGTATAATGAAACATTATATTAGTTAAAATTTTGAAATTAAAATAAGATTATTATTCAATTTTATGGGGTGTGACTTGCCATAGTTTGGCGAGAAGGTGTAGGAATCGAACCTACCGAGATTTTGTCAGCAAAACCTCCAATCAGGGTTGAAACCTGTGGTGTCCACCAGGATCACATACCCCCCATTTAAGTGATGGAAGTCTACACAATTAATCTTTAGATTAAACTGAAAGGGTAAAAAATGCTTTTACTAAAATCAATACCAAAGGTGGATAAGTTTATCCAACACATAGCCTTTAAAGAGTTCTCTTTAAAACTAATAACAAAACTATCAAAACAAACTATCGAAAAACTACGAGCCGATATATTGGCTCAAAAAGTGAGTTCTATTGATGAGCAGAGTTTGGTGCAAGATGTGATAGAAAAATATAATGCTATTATATCGCCCTCTTTACAAAAAGTGATTAATGCTACAGGAGTTATTGTCCATACCAATCTAGGGCGGAGTCTTATCTCTCCTCATACATTTGATGCTGTTAAAGATATAGTGACATCGTACAATAATCTTGAATATGATTTAGAAAAAGGGAAACGAGGCGAACGATACTCACATATCTCCAATGTTATTTGTGAATTATTGGGCTGTGAAGATGTTTTGATAGTCAACAACAATGCCAGTGCTGTTTTTTTGGTTTTGAATACTTTTGCACAACAAAAAGAGGCAGTGGTGAGTCGTGGGGAATTGGTAGAAATCGGTGGAAGTTTTAGAGTGCCTGATGTGATGGCTAGTAGTGGTGCGATTTTGAAAGAGATAGGGACTACGAACAAAACGCATCTAAGAGATTATGAAAATGCTTGTGGAGACAATACGGCTATTTTGATGAAAGTACATAAGTCCAATTATACTATAGAGGGCTTTACAAATGAAGTATCGCATGAAGATATAGTCAGCGTAGCCAAGAAAAACAATCTTATCGATTACTACGATATGGGAAGTGGGCATATGGTAGATTTACCTTACAACCTCAATAGCAATGAGATGAGTGTTTTGGATATTATGAAGTATAATCCAAGTTTGGTGAGTTTTTCAGGGGATAAACTTTTGGGTTCTATTCAAGCAGGTATCATCGTAGGGAAGAAAAAATATATTGATCAGCTCAAAAAAAACCAGCTCTTACGAATGCTAAGAGTTGATAAAATTACACTTGCTATTTTAGAAAATACGGTCACATCTCTTCTTTTGGGTCAAAATGATGATATTCCTACTCTCAAAATGCTTTTTACTCCTATAGAGATTTTGACACAGCGAGCGGTAGGTGTACAACAAAATCTTCAGAATATTTGCATAACGCAGTTGATAGAAACGACAACAGTTGTAGGGGGTGGAACAACTCCAAATAAAAAGATACCTACTATTACACTTGCGATCTGTTTTCAAAATTATAAAGCGAATAAACTCGAACAGCTATTTAGAAAACATAATATCATCGGTAGAATCGAAAATGATAAGTTTTTACTTGATTTTAGAAGTATTCGTGAAGAAGAACTCACTTTATTAGAAAATACAATACAAAAGATAGTCAATGACTAATTATATCATAGGGACTTGTGGACATATCGACCATGGGAAAACAGCACTTATCACAGCACTCAATGGTTATGAGGGAGATAGTACAAATGAAGAAAAACAAAGAGGTATCACGATAGATTTGTCTTTTTCCAATATGACACGAGAAGATAAAAATGTCGCTTTTATAGATGTTCCAGGGCATGAAAAATTGGTCAAAAATATGATAGCAGGTGCTTTCTCTTTTGATGTGATTATGATAGTTGTGAGTGCTAGTGAAAAAATAATGCCCCAAACAGTTGAACATCTTGAGATATTAAATCTTTTAGGGATCAAAAAAGCGATTGTTGTTATCACTAAAAAAGATTTGGTTTCAGCAGAACAATTAGAAAATAATACTCAAGAGATACTTCATTTTATCCAAAACTATGATTTTGAGGTGGTGTATCATCATGCTGTTTCTATTTATGATAAAGATTCTATAGCGATTTTAAAAGATACTCTTTTTGATCTTCAAGCTGAAAATAAACTAGAAGAAAACTTTTTTCATTATTATATAGATAGAGTTTTTTCTACCAAGGGAAGCGGTACAGTTGTCACAGGAACAGTTTTGGGCAAACCTATCTGCCTAAAAGAAAAACTTTTTATTTGTGATATTAAAAAAGAGGTAAAACTCAAAAATATTCAAGTCCATGGGCAAGATGTAGAAAATGCCAATATCTCTAATAGAACTGCTCTTAATATCCAAGGGATTGATGCAAAAACTCTTAAAAGAGGGATGATACTCTCCAAAAAAGGATTTTTGAGAGGTTTTAGACAAATAGATATATCATACAAAAATCTACAAGAGAAAACTTTGGTTCACAATGCAAACTATTCTGTTTATTTAGGATCTCGTAAAATTGAGGCAAAAATACTCTTGTTTGATCAATACAATAATCCAAATGAAGGTTTTGCAACACTTAAAACAGATGAAAATATATTTGCGATTTACAATGAAAAACTTATCATACGACAAGGAAATGATACTATAGCAGGTGGTAAAGTACTCAATCCTATCCTAGACCCTATGAAAAAACCACAAAAATTACAACTTTTAAAAGCACTTGATACACAAAATATCACCCTAGCATACCAAACACTTCTTCAAGCACACAAAAAAGGTCTAGGTCTTATCTCATCTACCCAAAGATTTGCGTTGAGTCATAGTGAAGCTTTGGAGTTCGCAAAGAATTTGGAAAATACTTTTATCGATGAGAAAGCTTTGGTTATTTATCCTATGGAAACAAAAGAACTCATAAAATCAAATATCTTACATATCTACAATAAAAATAAATTTGCCCTCCTTTCAAATACCTCTATAGCTTTACGATTAAAATGGGCAAGTGAAAATTTTATAGATGTTGTTCTCGAAGAGTTAACACATGAAAAGATTTTGACAAAAGATGGAAACCTCTATAAAAATGCAAATATAGTCGAAAATCTTCAAGATACGCTCGAAAATATAATTTTAGATAGACTAGAAAAAGAAGGATATGCTCCAACTGCCCCGTATAATATTTATGATGAACTTGATATAGATAGAAAATTGGGTGATACTATTTTGAAAAACCTTACAAAAAAGAAATTGGTTATAAGACTACAACACAATCTTTTTATTCATGCAACTGTTTTATCAAGTTTAATAAACAAAATGAAGGAGATCATCAAAAATGATGGATTTATTGAGGTGCAAAACTTCAAAGAGAAATTTGTTATGAGTAGAAAATATATCATCGCCTACCTTGACTATTTAGACAATACTCCTAATATTGAAAAGAGAGAAAATAAAAGATATTTACTCATTTAAAGTAATTGCGCTTGAGGTTTTCCATAATAATACCCTTGCGCATAATCTACTCCTATCTCTCTCAATATTTCATCAATCTCTTCATCACTTACATATTCAACAATAACTTTAATATCTGATTTTTGTGCAAATTCTACTATTGATTTGATTACATCTAAAGTTCTACTATCTGAAACTATAAGTTTTGTAATAGAGCCATCAATTTTAAGATAATCAGCTTGAAGAGATATAAGATACTCATAATTAGAATACCCACTTCCAAAATCATCTATTGCGAGTTTTGTACCTTGTTTTTTGAATTTTTGAATTACCTTAGAGATATGAGCATTGTCCTCCATCCCTTCTGATTCTACAATTTCCAAAACCATTCGATCAAAAACACCTCTTTTCTCTGCATACTCGTATAAAAAAGATACAAGCTCATCATTCATCAAATCTTCTATACAAAGATTTATTGAAAATTCCAAATCACTATTACTAAATTTGTCCAAAACTTTTTCTATCATTTTATGTGTCAGTTCTGGATACAATTTTGTTTTTTTAGCAATATCTAAAAAATCATTTGGATAAATAATTGTATCGTCTTCTACAATTCTCATCAAGGCTTCATATTTATCCACCTTTCCCGTTTTATAGTTATAAATTGGTTGAAAATGAGGGACTACTTTATCTTCATTGATTGCTTTGTGTAGTCTATCAACCCATTGAATATTATTTTTGAAATAATCTAAGTTTTTAAGACTATCATCATATTCAACTATTTTTCTTTTCTTTTCTTTCGCTTCTTTCAAAGCAATATCTGCATATGCAAAAAGATTCTTTTTATTTGAAGCTATTCCACATGTATATGTTATAAAAGAGTTTTGATCTTCCATAACATATTTTTCTTTTCCTGTTGTCAGCATAAATTTTTCTATATTTGCTTTTATCTCTTGACTTGAGGCTTCGTTATTCACAATAGCAAAAATATCGGCCTGAACTCTAAATAAAAAATAATCTTTATCTTGGAAATAATCAAATAATCTATTGGCAAACTCTTTAATAACATCATCACCAATCTCATGACCAAAACTATCGTTGATCTCTTTAAATCTATCTATAGTAATCAAAGACAATACAACATCATAATTTTTAGCAATATAGTTCAAAAGACTTACTCTGTTTCCTAAACCAGTGAGAGAATCTGTTTTAAATAAATTTTTTAATTTTGTTTTATTTTTAATATGTTTTGTTATATCTATGGAAGAAGATATATATCGTAACACCTCCCCTTTTTTATTTTTAATAGGTATGATTGTTAAACTAGCATAATAACTCTCACCATTTTTTCTTTTATTTTTTAATATACCTTTCCAAATTTCTCCGTTGATTATGGTATTCCAAAGATTTTGGAATTGACTTTTGGGCGTATCTGGATGTTGAAATAATGCATGGGTATTTCCAATAATTTCATTTTTAGTGTATCCACTTACCTTTTCAAAACTTTTATTGACATAGGTGATCACTCCATCTTTATCTGCTCGAGATACTACAGAACTTTCATCTAATAAATGACGATATTGTTCTAGGAGATGAAATTGCTCCTCTTTATCTCTCTCTATAGCTCTTATTTTTACAAAAATATAACGTGATATGATTAAAGTCAGTACTATAAGTATGATTATGACTAAGTAAATCTTTTGTAAATAATCAGATGAAATTTGTTTTAAGTTTTCTTTTTCTTGATGAATCATTTTTTCTAATTCATCCACATAAAATCCAGCTCCTATAACCAAATCCAAATGAGGCAATAATTGAACATAAGATATCTTTTTATTTTCTTTTTGAGTAACAGGATTTAACCATTTATATCCCAAATATCCACCATTAGCAAAAGCTTTTTCAAATATAACATCAGCTAAATTCTCACCATTTAATGCATATAAATGATCAATATTTTTACCTTTCAATTGAGGATGCATTTTCATAACTTTATCTAATCCTAAAATCCAAAAATATCCTTTGTCTTTATTTCCAAAATGATCTTGTTTGAACTCGCTAAAAATAAGGTTTTTGATCTCTTCATCTATACTTTTTTTGTACACCCCAACAGCAATATAAATATCATGTTTCAAATCTTTTTTTACATATACATATTTTGTTTGTAGTGCATCTATTTGATCATGTGGATTTTTCCATTTATATGAACCCAAAATATCTTTTTTTGAGAGTGCTTTTTTTATAAAATTTGCAAACTCCTCATTTGTTTTACCTAATTCCATAAATGATTTTTTAGCAAATTCTTTATCTCCACCATAGTATAAAAACTTGCCACTTTTATCAAAAATATAAAAATATCTTGATTTGTCATTTCCATTAAGAAGACTTAAATCTTTTTTATATTTTTTCAAAAGATCTTTTGTATTTAATAAAGAATCTGTAGATAATAAATTGTGAATAAATTCTACTTTTTCTTTGATAATACGTTCATTATTATTAAAAATAATCGCTTTTATAACTGCACTTCTTTTGACTGCTCTTTGTATCTCATTTTTAATAAGAGTTTTATTCGTATTATAATAATCTTTTTCAAGTTCTATTATTTTTTGTTGATATAAAGTATCTGTAAATTTATATATAAAAGAACTTACTATAATTGAAAAAGTAATTATTACCGCAATAATATTTAAAAAATTAATTTTTGAAAGACTTAAGTTCATATTTTTCCTAGAGTATATAATGTAACATAATTTGTTGTTTTATAATATATCAGATATTTGAATATTATAATTAGAATTGAGGCATTGTGGAGAAAAATTTGGATAAAAGTATAAAAAAGTAACAATAAGAGATAAAAATCTCTTATTGTTTTGAAAGAGTGGTAAAATAGTTACACTTTGAGTTTGGATAAACCTCTTTTTTTTGCAGCTATTGCAATCACTACAAAGACCATCGCTGTTAATACATATACCCAAGTAGGAATTGGTACAGGATCTCCTGTAGCGTATGAATGCATTCCTGATAAATAGAAATTTACTCCAAAATATGTCATCAAAATACTTGAAAATGCAAGTGTTGAAGCAACTGCAAATATATACGGAGTATTTGCTTTTGGAATCATTCTCAAATGTAAAACAATTGCATAAATTATGATTGAGATATATGCCCAAGTCTCTTTTGGATCCCATCCCCAGTATCGACCCCAAGATTCATTTGCCCAAACTCCTCCTAAAAAGTTACCTACAATTAATGCTGCCAGTCCTAAAATAAGAGCTGCTTCATTGATAGCTGTGATATGTTTAATCGTAGCATCAATATGTGGTTTTTTCTCATCTCTAAAAATAAATAAAATCAAAGACATAAAACCAAGCATAGCACCAATAGCCAAAAATCCGTATGACCCAGTGATAATAGAAACATGAATTGTTAACCAATATGATTTGAGTACAGGCACAAGATTTGTAATTTGTGGATCAATCCCTGATAAATGTGCTGTAAACATAAATACACCTGCCATAATAACAGTAGCACTTAAAGCCATCAAAGATTTTCTAAAGAAAAATAATCCAGCAAACATAGCAGACCATGCTATATAAACTAAAGACTCATAGGTGTTACTCCACGGTGCATGCCCACTTATATACCATCTATGCCCCATTCCAAAAGTGTGTATAGCAAATAAAATAGCTAAAATCACAAAAAATGCAGTATTTAATTTTGTTGAAGACCAGTTTTTATTAAATACTGTTAAAAATGAGATACAAAAGATAACAATACCTATAAGAACATATGCTAGTGTAAGTTTAGGAAAAATTCCCAATTTATTCAACAAAATCTCAGCATCCAAATTACTTCTAGTAGGAATAACATCTTTTCCTACTTTTTCTTGATACTGAGAGATCAATCCAATAAATTTTGTTGCTTCTGCATAGTTAGCATCGACAAGATTATCTATAAAACCAGACACAAGCAATTTTATAATTTTGCTATCTTTTTCTTCAAACTTATTCATAGCATCAACTGGGCTGAACCATTTTGTAGAATCTAACTGTCCCTTATCATCAACTGGTTTTGGAAATATTTGGAATAAATATCCATAATAAACCATATAAGCGATATTGAGTCTTTCATCTAATCGTAAAACATCTTTTTCATATGTTCCTCTTGCATTTGCATTGACTGCATTAGCAGTATTTACAATATCTTTTAATCGATATGCTCCTGATTCTGTAAACATTTCACTAAAAGCAACATATTTTCGTGTACTGTCGAGTCCTAACTCTTTTTTTAACTTAGGAGTTGTAATCTTTAACATTTTTATATTTCGCCATATTTCAGGTCGACTTATCATCCCTAAAACAACTTGATTTGGATTCATTCCCAAAAATTGACTTTTTCTAGTAAGTTTATTCAAAATATCTCTATTTAAACTATCTATTGGTTTCATACGACCTGCATTTGATTGAACTACTAAATGAGAAAAGACTTCTGCAGTTTTCACAGATTCTGTCTTATACTTGTCTAAATAAGTAATCGCATTTGAGATCTGCTCGGATGCATTAAAATCAGAACTTGCATTTGCATTGACATTGATAAAAGTAAAAAGTATTGCTATTACAAATGCAGCATTAAAATTTTTTGAATATTGGATAAGTTTTGTAAATCTTGATTTTTTATCAAACATATTCATAAGGAGTCCTAAAGTAAGTAAAAAATACCCTAAATATGTAGGGATTGTTCCTGGATCTTTATTGACAGAAAGCACCGTACCTGTTTCATCTGGATCATAAGAGCTTTGAAAAAACTGAAATCCACCATATTTCAAAGTAGAATTCATAAATATTCTATAATCAAACGTAACATCATTTGCTTTATCTATTACTGTAACTTCACTCGCATATGATGAGGGAGACATACTTCCTGGATATCGATCAAGTTGAAAATCATTGAGTTTTATAGCAAATGGAACGCTTAGAGGTTTTGAACCATATGATAAATAGACCATAGTTTTGTCTTTAAATGTTATATCTCTAGTCAATGCTGCTGCTTGTCCTCTTTGTCCCACAAGTTTTACAACATGAGATTCATCTCCCAAAGTTACTTTTGTTCCTATAAGATTCATAGTAGCTGTCCCTTTTTTAGCGAACTTATAACTATCTAATGAGATTTTTAACTCTTTATTTTCAAACTCTACAATATATTTAAAATCATTACTTCCTATAGCAGAAAATTCTTTTTGAAAGTCGGTATAATATTGTTTGCCATTAGAGAGAATAGTCACTTGAATAAAAGGCTCTAGTGAGCTCATTTGACTTTGAGTCTGTCCTTCTTTTATTTGCATAATACCCTCATAGCCAATATAGCGAGTCATTCCAGCACCGATCAGCATCACTACAAATGAGATATGAAAAATAAACTTTGCTTTTTGTCTCCACATCTTCCTTCTATTTATGATACCTAATAGATTAACAATTGATAAAACCAATGCTAACTCATACCATATACTATTATACACTAAGACTCTGGCTGTTGATGTTCCAAAATCATTTTCTAAAAATGTAGCGACGGCTGCTCCACCTGCTAAAAGAACAAAAGCGAACATAGTTGTCCAATAAGAGAACACTAAATCCGCTGTTTTTTTAACAATACTTGTTTTTTGCATAGGCAATTCCTTTGATGATAGTAGTTTAGATTATAACTAAAACAGTTTAGGCTTCTATACCATTTTGATAAATTAATAATACTATAGAAGCAATATTAAAGGTTATCTAAACCTTTAGTATATTGAGTGATTTATGAGTGAATAAGCTCACTAATAAATTCTGTCGCATAAGAGCCTTTAGGAAGTTCAAAATTGAGCTCAAACCAAGCTTTTTCTTCTTTGTATTCACTACTTATCTCCGTAGGGAAAATCCAAGCAAATCGTCTTGCACCATCTTCTTTTGTTTCTTTAATAAAATCTTCTTCAAATTTTAGAGCATCTTCGATAGCAAATTTTGTTTTTTTACCACTCAAAAGTCCTGTAGGTACTCTATCTCTATTTGCAAATTTTTCTGACTCTTCCTCTAAATTTTCTATATGAAATAATCTTCCATAAGGATAGTGAGAAAAAACATCTCCTTGCATCACTTTAAGAGGGTGTCTTTGTGCTTGCATCTGCTTAATAGTTTCGACACTCAAGTTCAATTTTTCACTTATCTCTTCCGCTTTAAAACTATCAACAATTTTACTAACTTCAATTCGTTTTGAAAGCCAACCATTAAAAAGATTTGATTGGTATGCATTTATATACATTTTACGAAGTTTTCGATCTCTTACTTTTAAAGTTCCAGCTATGAGAGCTTCCCCTTTTTTGTAGTTATCTCCATCGAGTCCAAATCTTTGAAATCCAAAATAATTAGGTATTCCAAATGTTACTATCTGTTGCAAAGCAGATTCAATTTTCATACGATGCATAGGTTGTACCCGTTTGAGTCGAATAAAAAATTTATTCCCTTTGAGATGCCCTATTTTGATTTTGTTATTATGATATGTTTTTTCCAAAATTTTAATCTGAGGATGATTAAAATTATTGATTTTTTCCTCAAAACTTTTGTGTATTGATATATATTGAATAGTCATCGCATTTTTATCTTTGAGTCCTGCATATCCTATATCTCTATTTTTACAGCCAACAGCTTCAGAGATGATTTTTAAGGCATCCCAAGTAGCCAAATCTTTTTTACGTATTTTTAAAATAAGATGCTCACCCTCTCCACTAAATTCATATAAAGGTACCTCGGTAACTATAAAATCATCCTTACTTTGTTTAAAATAAACATCAATTTGACTATGGCTTAAATAGTGTTGTTTTATCATATATTTTCTCTTTCTTTTTTTGTTTTGTTGTTATAATTATATCTAAATCTTAATTATTAAAATGAAATTATAAATAATGCCCCTGTTTCTACTTTTTTATCATTTAAAACAGATATTGTACCATTGTACTTTTCAACTATCATCTTACTCATATAGAGTCCGATACCAGTACCATTCTCTTTCTCTTTTGTTGTGAAATTTGCTTCAAAAATATTTTTTATTATATTTTCAGGTATTCCCCCTGCATTATCAAGGATAAAGATCTTTTTCTTATTATCTTCGATTTTTGTTTGGATGTTTATTGTATTAGGACTTTGTTTTTTGTGTTTAAATATATCTTTTGCATTGTTTATAAGATTGATGATGACATGTTTAAATTCATTTTCTATAGCTTCTATCAAAAAGTCATCTTCTATATCCATATTTATTTTGATCGAATATTTCATAATTTCATCTTTCATCAAAAGTAAAACACTTTCCAAAGCAGTTTTGATTGAAAAAGGTACTATCACTTTATCTGGTCGGAAAAAACTCCTAAATTCGTTGAGAGTATGATTCATATGAAGTACTTGAGTAAATATATCTTTTTGAAATTCAGTGATATATTCTTGATTGATAAGTTCATCCTCAAAATCATATTGAAGCATCTCTACATTCATATTGATTATGTTGATAGGCTGTTTCCATTGATGGGCAACTGCATCCATCATCTCACCCATAAGTGCCAATTTTGATTGTTGTAAAAGCATCTTTTCACTTCGTGTTCTTTTGAAAATTTCCTCTTTGACTTTCTGTTCCAAATTGGTTCGGTAGTGATAAAGTTCTGCTTTATTTTGTATTTTTTCAATCACTTTACTTACAATACTTGTAAATTGTGCTATCTCAATTGGTTTTAAAATAAAACCATCTATGCCTAGCTTGATAAGATCAACAAAATAGTCAGTTTGAGTAGAAACCACTAATATAGATATATCTTTACTCACTTCTCGTATCTTTGTAATGAGTTCAATACCACTCATTTTGGGCATTTTCATACTTGTAATAATTAAATCATACTTATTATTTTGAAAATATTGATACCCATCTTCACCATTCACAGCTATATCAATATTATGAAAAAAAACATCAAATATATCTTTCCTTAACTTTTCATCAGGTTCTATATATAACACTCGTATCGTTTGCCCTAGTGTAATCAAACTATCCCATTTCATATCTTTCATTTTGTACTCTTTTTATTTAATCATATTGAAAATGATGACTCTTACACTCATTTGTATAGTTTCCATCAATTGCTTTTGCAAAAATATTGAGAGGAACAGCATGTTTTTTAGCGATCTCTGATATTTTTTCTACCTCTTTTGGATCAAAAGTAAAAAGTATCTCATACTCCTCTCCACTACACCCTATTTTTTTATCAATTGTATCAAAAAAATCAAATCCGATCATATTTGCATCACTTAATCTCTCAAGTTCACAAAATAATCCATCCGAAATATCCAAAGCACTATTGATAAAAGGGGTTATCTCATAAAAAAATTCTGCATGAAGTTTTGGCTTGATAAATTTTGATTTTTTACTTATTTTTTTATTATTTAATAAACGATCCAAATCTTTTTTAACAGTTCCTAACTCACCAGTGTAACATACAAAATCACCCTCATTTGTCCCTGTACGATAGATAGCCTTTGAAGTTTCAGAGATAATAGTAATAGATATATCCAATTTTTCATTTGCAATTGTATCTCCACCTATTATCTCTATATCAAATTGTTGTGCAATTTTTTGGAAACCCTTCGCTAATTGATCCAAATCATCTTTTGTAAAATGGGAAGGAATTGCCACACTCAAAAGTGCATATTTAGGAACAGCATTCATAACAATAGCATCACTTATATTGACAAGCATCGCTTTTTGGGCAATCTGCTTAAGACTCATCCATGAAGTTTTAAAATGCACATTTTCAAAAAAAGCATCCATACTATACACATACTTCCCTACAACAGCACCATCATCACCTACAAATGTTGAATCTGTAAATTTACTAATAAAATAATTTTCTTTATTGATCTCTTTATTCATAAAAAAGATTATAACATTTTAATCATTTATTTATTATTGACTTTTAAAAGGAATAGTGTATAATTCCTCTCTAAATATACAACAAATTTAAAGAGAAAGGGGAAAAATGAATAATCAATATAAACTCACAAAATTCGTACAAGCAGCGGGTTGAGCGGCAAAAATGGGTCCGGAGGATCTCAAACAAACAATTTGCCAATTAGCACCAACAAATAAAAATGTACTTGTAGGATTTGAAAATAGTGAAGATGCAGCTGTTTTTAAAATAAATGAAAATGAAGCACTCGTACAAACACTTGATTTTATCACTCCTGTAGTTGATGACCCATTTGTCTATGGTAAAATAGCTGCTGCGAACTCTTTGTCTGATATATTTGCAATGGGTGCAGAGGTAAAAACAGCTATGAATATAGTAGGTTTTGATGCGACTAATTTTCCAAAAGAGGTTTTGACAGAGATGTTAAACGGTGGAAATGAGAAGATAAAAGAGTGTGGTGGAGTTTTGATGGGTGGTCACACTATCCAAACACCAGAGATGTACTATGGACTGAGCGTAACAGGGATGATACACCCCTTGCGAATACTCAAAAACAATGGAGGAGATATAGGAGATATATTAATTTTAACAAAACCTATAGGATTAGGGATATTAACCACCGCTATTAAAAATGATAAATTAGATATAAAAGGGACACAAGAATCTATACAAATTATGGAAACCTTAAACCACAAAACATCACAAATTTTATCAAAATACAAAGCAAGTGCTTGTACCGACATCACAGGATTTGGTCTTTTAGGGCATACTTTGGAGTCTACAAGAGATGATATTACTTATTTACTCAATAGTGCTGATATTCCTATTATGAATAATGTACAAACACTGTGTGAACAAAATGTAGTACCAGGGGGAAGTAAAAGAAATATGAAATATCTCGAAGATAAAGTATCTTACGACAAAAATATTTCCAACACTCTCAAACAGATTTTGTGTGATGCACAAACATCAGGAGGATTACTCATAGCCATCGACAAAAAAGATGCAAAAGAGTATCTCAAAGAGATTCAAGAGTGTACTTTTGGATATGCAAGTATCGTAGGGGAGATTATTCCTCGTAGGGAGAAGCCTATTGTAGTCTTATAGCTATTTCTTTTTAGAGAGTATTTGTAAAAGTACTCTCTATCTTTTTAAATCAATTGATTTTTTATAAATTGATTATAATGCCCATTTTGATTTTCCAACTCATTATGAGAACCCTCTTCTACAATTTTACCATTTTCAAGTACATATATTTTATCTGCATTTTTTACGGTGCTTAGTCTATGGGCTATGGTGATAAGTGTTTTATTTTTAAGTATTGGTTCTAATGCACGAAATAATTTTGTTTCTGTATGGACATCCAAAGCCGATGTTGATTCATCAAATATCACCACTTTTGGATTGGCTATAATCATTCTAGCGATTGAGATACGCTGTCTTTGACCTCCTGAGAGTCGTATACCGTGGCGACCTACAATCGTATCTAATTTTTCAGGCATTTTCAAAACTGTATCATGAAACTGTGCTATCTCTAAAGCTTTATAAATCTTCTCATCACTGATATTTTCATCTCCCATTGTGATATTAAATCGTAAAGTATTATTAAAAAGTATAGGCATTTGTAAAACCAAAAAGATATTTTGTCTTAATGAGTGTTTGTTTATATCTTCTATTGTTACATTGTTGTACTTGATTATTCCGCTATCTTTTTCATAAAATCCCGATATGATTTGTGCTAGAGTTGTTTTACCACTTCCACTTGCTCCTATGAGTGCGATATGTTGTTTGGAGTGAATTTCTAAACTAATATCTTCTAAAATTGTTTTTTCTTTTGTATATGAAAAAGATACATTTTTTAGAGTTATATCAAACTCTTTAGAACTCTCAAGCGTTTTTATCCCATCACTTTCAAGCTCTAGGTCAAGAATAGTATTGATTCTTTTTAAGGCACTTTTGGCACTAGCATAAGTATATTGCATACTCAAAATATTTTGAACAGGTGTCATCATAAACCAAATATACCCAAACATCGCAAACATCATCCCAATACTGAGGTCACTATAAGCCACCATAAGTAAACCACTCGCACGCAATATCTCAAAAGCCACTAGAAATATCGTAAAAGAAAATCTTTCATAAGCAACACTTTTATACGAAAAATCATTTGAAGTGGTTTGAATCTTGTGTGCTTTTTCTATAGAGTCATCAAAAAAGTATTTTTCTTTATTACTCGCTTTTATTTGTCCAAAAAGTTCAAGAGTCTCCCCTAGATTATTTTGAAACTCCTCTATAGCTTGATTTTCATCTTTTTTGAGTGTTCCTGTATATCGTGCAATTTTTTTGGATAAAAACATTATAAGAGGCTGTACCACCATTATCATTATCCCTAATAGAGGATGAATCCAAATAATTACAATACAAACAGCCAAAAGAGTTAATACAGAAGAGATAAACTTACTCGCACTTGTGATGATAAAACTATCAAGTGTATTGACATCGGTGATAAGATTTGAGGTGATTGCCCCACTTCCTAATGTTTCATACTCATTCATACACACTTTTTCAAGATGTATCAATAATCTTTTTCGTATCTCAAATGTAACAAATTTTGCAATATAAGTAAATATTTTGGTTATCACAGCGTTGAGTAAAAAGTGAAATACTCGTAAAAATATCACAGCTAATGCTGCAATGGATATATAATAAAAAGCATCCCCTGTACCAAAGAAAGCATCGATGCTATGCACTATAAAATCAGGCTTGTTTAAAAGCACTTCATCGACTAAAATCGGCAACATAAGGGGAATAGGAATACTCACAGCAATCGCAATAAGTGTAATAATCTGTCCCCAAATTAAAAGTGGTTTTTTGGATAATACGAGGGCAAAGATTGTTTTAAAGGTTATTTGATTGTTTTTCATAGGGCATGATAGCTTTTTTGCAGGGTAAAAGTAAATGATTTTGTAAAAAGTCTATAAATTATAATTGACTTTTTCATTTTCATCTGTTATAATTAATCATAAAAGATTATTTGTCACATTCTGTCGTGATTACAGGGCGTACAGTGAAAGCAAGGGATTAATTACCCCTTGCTTTTTTTATGCTGTTCGTCCAAAGTCACGACACAAGGAGGATAAAGTGTCAAATAATCTTTTTATAATACTTCTAGTCGCATTTATTGTTACTAAGTTGTATTAAAAAGACTTTGGGAAGCGGTCTTAAAATGCTTCCTCCTCCTTATTTATAGCACACTAAACAACTCTTTAAAAGCCTATTTTAAGCATATTTATATATGATAAAATCAAAAATACAAAGGTTACAAATGATAATAGATTATAAAGATATAAACGATTTAAATAGATACAAGATTATGTCAGATACAGTAGTACCTCGACCAATTGCGTGGATAGTCACTGAAGATGATGGTGTTATAAATGCAGCTCCATTTTCATACTTTGTACCACTCTCTTCCAATCCTGCTATTGTGGTAGTTTCTATAGGTCAAAAAGAGAAAGATGTTCCCAAAGATAGTTTACATAATATTTTAAAGCATAAAAAGGCAACCATCTGTTTTGTTAATAAAGACAATACAGAAGATGTAAAATTATGTGCTACGATGTTAGCAAAAGATCAGAGTGAGATAGAGGAGTACTCTATAGAAGTACAAAAACCACTTGAAGATTTTCCACCAATGATACGATCAACACAAACAGCACTTTTTTGTGAATTTTATAATACAGTAGATATTCCTGGCGTTACAACACCTGTACTTTTAGAGGTAAAAAAACAGTATATCGAAGATGGTAGACTTGATGAACGATCACATGTGCATGTAGAAAATATAGGGCGAAGTGGTGCTTATTTTAAGGCGATGGTGAATATTTAGATAATCTATTGAAGAGAGATAGTTCCTATCTCTTCCAAATTAGCAATGAATACATTATAAAATTGTACAAATAAAATCTCCAGCACGAGTAACAATACGCATACTTTGAGATGGATGTTTTTTTATAATCTCTTTTCTTTTTTGGACACTTACTTTAAAAGGTAATCCAAGTTCACTATTAGCATATTTTGAAGGAAAATTCTTAATAGAAAGTCCTACAACTATATTGATAATTTCATCACTCAATGCCGCTATAAGTGCTATTTTTTCATCTTCTTGAACTTTTGTAAAAAACTTTTTAAATAGATACTTAAATAAAGAATCATCAATGTTTATCATCACAGTCATTTTTGAATCATTTGTTAATGTTATCAATGAATTGTGTTGAGAATATTGTATCTCTTCAATTCTTTTTATTTCTAAAATATCAACACACATATCATTGCTCAAAAATAATGCAGTACTTTTCACAATATTATCTAAAATTGTTTTCATAATCCTACCTATTTTTTAAATATTTTTTCAATAACATTCTTAATTCTTTCTTCATTTAAAGGTTTCAAAATAAATCCTTTTGCACCACTTGAGATAGCATCCATCACCAATTTTTCTTCCCCATGTGATGTAACCATTACAACTATAGCATTCTGATATTTTCCCCTAATGGCTGTCAGTGCTTTTATACCTGACATTATAGGCATAGTAATATCCATGGTAACAAGATCTGGTTTGAGTTTTTCGTAGAGATCTATTGATTCACGACCATTTTTGGCTTTTCCTACAACTTTGTGTCCTAACTTTTCGAGCATCTCTGATAATACTTTTCGAATAACTAACGAATCATCTACAACTAATACAGTTAACATTTTTTTTCCTTTGTACTTGTAAGTGGTAATATAAATATAAATTTTACACCGAACCCTTTTTTATTTTGTATGATGATTTTTCCATTACATTTATCAACTTCTTGCTTGATAGAACTCATCCCTACTCCTCTTCCTGATGTTAAACTGATATTATTCTTTATACTCAAACTATCTGCAAATATTAAAAATAATTTTTCATTTTCATCCATATTGACTATCTCTTGTTTCGTACAAATACTATTTTCCACAGCACTCTCTACTAATTTATCAGTATCTATCCCTCCACCATCATCGCTTATCGTAATACAAAATGTACTGTTTTCAATAGTATAATTACATTTAATCTCTCCCATTTCATTTTTTTGGTTTTCCATTCGAGTTTCTATATCTTCAATTCCATGCTCAACACAATTGTTAAAAAGATGGATGAGTGATTGACAAAATGGTTTCATTTTCAATGGTATTGTTAAGGTTCTATCTCCTATAATTTCCAAAGGATTTATATATTTTTCTAAATTTGTTGCTAACTTTTTAACAGCTAATGGATAATTATTTAACATGGTATAGATGCCTATCTCTTTTAATTTTTCCAAAGAAGATGCCACCTCATCTAATTTTAGCATATCCTTATTTTTCGATAGATCCAAAATCTGTTTTTCTATTTTTTCAATTGATTCTATCTTGACTTGAATAGTATTATCAGTGATAAAATAATCTTTTCCTAAGATATTTTCTATAAGTTGCAGATCTTCCTTAAAAGCACTTTCTAATTGTGAATCTTCAAATGTTTTTTGTATATTATAATTTTGATTGTTAAAATCTCCATTTATGGTGGTCTCTAAATGGTGAATAGCACCAACAATATTCACCATCTCTTTTTGAGCAAAGACACCTTTATATGTATGTAATTCTCTTAATAGTGGAGTAATATCATCGCTTGGGTGTGCCATAAAGTATTCAAAATCATTTTTTAAATCTACAAAATCATTTCTATTTGAAGCTACAGCAACAATCATACTTTGTATTTTAGATTGTTCTTTGATTTTAGATTCTAACTTTTTAGTAGCTGTTATATCTGTTAAAATAAGCATAAATTTATTACCTTCAAGTAGCTTATAAATAATTTTTATATTTTTATTTTGAATACTATGTTCAGTAGGAAGTAAAGATAAAAAGAGCTCTTTACTCATCTCATCTTCACAGCCCAATATACGAGACATCCCCTCCATAAAAAGGTCTTTGTATGTAAAATTATTTTCAAAAAGTAACTCTGCTATATCTAAACCTACGAGAGTCTCTACTGCAAAAATATGTAAACACTCTTTTGAGTATCCTTCCATAACTTGCATATTATTATCAAATGAAAGAAACCCTTGCCCTGCATTATTTAAAAGATTTGTTACATCTGCATTAAGTTTTTCAACCTCTTTTTGAGCTGTTATATCAATTCGTATTGAATTATATCCTATGTGTTTCTGATTTTTATCAAAATAGGGAGCGACATATGCTTGTACCCAATAAAAACTCCCATCGGCACGCAGATTTTTGACATCACCTTTCCATAATTTGCCCTCTTTAATTGTATTCCACATCTCTTTAAATATCGCACTTGGCATATCTGGATGGCGAACTATATTGTGTGGTTTTCCTAAGAGATACTCCTCTGTATATCCAGATATAATCTCATATGCCTTACTTGCATAAGTTATTTTCCCTTTTAAGTCAGTTCTTGATGCGATAACATAGGTATCAAAATTATCGACTAAAGCATCCAATTCATTATTTAATTTTTGTATCTCATTATATTTGTTATACTCATAATTCTTTTCTAGGATTTTACACATAATTTTATTTAATATTTTTGTTAAGGAGTGAAAATGGATAGGTTTTTTTAAAAAATAAGATATTCCCATATTAAGTATCTCCTCTATACCCAAAATCTGGTTTGTATCAGAACTCACTATAATATGTTGACTATTATTGATTTTAAGTATCTCTTTTGACATACTCAAACCGTTCATTTTTTTCATCTGAATATCGGTCAAAACGATATCATATCTTCTATGATTTTTTTTATACTTTTCTAATCCCTCCGATCCACTCTCAGCAACATCAATCGTATTAAAAAATTTACTTAAAATCTTGATTGTATTTTCTCTTGATTCAGCTAGTTCATCTACAAGTAAAAGATTGAGTTCTCTTGTTTTTTCTACTAAAAATTTGAGATCTATCACCTCTTCCCTTGCACTTAACTGTGTTTTTACACGAGATACAATCTCTAATGGATTAAAAGGTTTCGCAACATAATCAGCACCCCCAACAGTATATGCTTTGTCTATACTCTCTTTATCTGTTTTAGCAGTGATAAACAAAACAGGTATATTGTGTGTATGGGGATTTGCTTTGAGTTTTTTACACACCTCATATCCATCTATATCGGGCATCATAATATCAAGTAATATCAAATCTACTTTTTCATGAGTCACTATCTCCAATGCATCCATACCACTATTTATAGCTATCACATCATAATCATACAATATATCTACTAATATATCCAAATTTAAAGAGTTGTCATCTACTGCTAAAATTGTTTTATTATTCATCTCTTATCCTAAAACTTTTATCGCATCTTTAAAATTATATTTTTGTATAAGTAGTTTGACTCTGTTAAAAATCTCTTCACTTACCGTATCTAATCTATATCTTTCTATCTCTTCCATAACCAACCTACATTTTTGAATTCTTCTACTATTTACACTCTGTTTAAGCTGCACAAATAACTCTTCTTTTTTTTCATCTGTTATTTTTATACCTTTATTATCAAAAGATACATTTATAATTCCAGACTCTTTTAACTCTTTCAGAATTTTTGATAACTCTTCTTGAAATGTTGAGTACAATGTACTCTCTTGTTGTTTCTCAATTTTTTCAGCAATTATCCCTAAACTATTTATTCCTAGAGTAAAAGACAAACCTTTTATGGTATGCATTATCAATTGTAACTCTTTGGCTTCCAATTCACATATTTGTAAATCTTTATAATTGTGATAAAAATTATTTAAGAGAGTGAGATACAACTCTTTATTTTTTGCTACAAAAGATAAGCCTAGTTGCGTATCTATACCTGTAAAATTTGGAAGTTCTACTATTTTTTTATTTTCAAACATATTAGAGTCCACTTTCTGTAAAATTATAAACTAATACTACCATAATCATACTTTTTTTAAAATGACACTCTAAAAAATAATTAATTTTATGATATACTTGTAAATGATGTATATCACAAAAGTTAATCAACTCTAATAGTTTAGTAACTTTTATGAATAGTAACAAAAGAAAGAAAATATTACTTAATGATTTATTATAAAATAACCATACATTTCATCCTTTTATCTTGTCTCTTTATTACAACTCTTTTTGCAGATCAAGAGCAAAAAGTTACTTTACAGCTCTTTTGGAAACACCAGTTTGAATTTGCTGGATATTATATGGCAAAAGAGAAAGGATTTTATCAAGAGTATAATTTGGATGTGAATATTAAAGAGTTTCAATCCAATATTAATATCGTAGAAGATATAAAAAATAAAAAAACCACCTTTGCAATAGGAAATCCTAGCCTCATCATAAACCAATCAATTGAGGATAATTTACTGATATTAGCAGCAATTTTTCAGTCTTCTCCAGGAACAATAGTCTCCCTTCAATCCTCAGGTATCAAAGAATACAAGGATTTTAAAAATAGATCAATTATGATCCAAAATAATGACCCAGTTGGCAGAGCAGCCTACGTATTTTTACTCAAATCAAAAAACATATCGCTCGAAAAAGAGATGACTTTGTTAGAACACTCTTTTGATATTTATGATCTTATCAATAAAAAAACAGATTTGATGACTATTTTTGCTTCAAATGAACTGTATGAATTAGATAAGTTAGGGATAAAATACAATCTTTTTAATCCTATAGATACAGATATAGACTTTTATGACGATATTTTATTTACAACCCAAGAGCAGCGTAAAAATGATCCACAAATGGTAGAGAACTTTACAAAAGCATCTCTAAAAGGGTGGCAATATGCATTTGATCATATAGATGAAACAATTGAATTAATACTCAAAAAGTATAATACTCAAAATAAGACAAAAGAAGCCCTTCTTTATGAAGCAAATTTTTTAAAAAAACTAGCCTATAAAAATACCAATACTTTAGGAAAAATAGAAAAAACACTGATACAAAGAATATATGATATGTACAATCTTATAGGGTTAACTACACACAAAATAGATTTAAACAAATTTATTTATGATAAAAAGTATACTCTATTTTCAAAAGAAGAGAAAGAGTACTTACTCAATAAAAAAAAGATAAAGATGTGTATAGATCCAAATTGGATGCCTTTTGAAAGCTTCGATCAAAATGGAAAACATAAAGGGATAACTGCAGATTATTATAAAATATTTAGAAAATTTATAAATATAGATATTGAGGTGATCCCTACAAAAACATGGCAAAAATCACTCGACAACGTAAAAGAGAGAAAATGTGATATATTATCTTTAGCAATGCCAACAGCAGACCGAAAAAAATATCTCAACTTTACTGATCCTTATCTCAATGTACCACTTGTGATTGTTACAAGATTAGATGTCCCTTTTATAAATGATTTAAGATCACCTCAAAACAAAATTGTTGGTATTCCAAAAGGCTATGCTTTTATAGAGGTCTTAAAAGAAAAATATCCAAATTTCCAGATACAAGAGGTAAAAAATGTTGAAGAAGGACTAAATAAAGTAACGCAAGGGGAGATTTTTGGATATGTAGGATCTATCGCAACAGTCAGTAATATGTTTCAAAAAGGGTATAATAACCTCGTCAAAATATCAGGGAAATTTGATGAAACTTGGAAACTCTCTATAGCCGTACGCTCTGATGATAAAATACTCCTCAATATTTTACAAAAAACTCTTAACAATGTAGATCAATCAATGTACCAAAAAGTACTCAATAATTGGGTGCCAATCAAATATACGAAAAATGTTGATTATACATTAGTCTGGGAACTCATTGGTTTATTTATATTATTCGGATTATTGAGCTTCTATTGGATGAGAAAAATATCAAAAGCTAAAAAAATTGCAGAAGAATCATTGGAAAATTTTCAATATTTCTTCAATAACACTATTGAAACAATTGGATTATTTCAAAATCAACGCTGTATCAATATTAATGAAGCGGGAATGAAACTTTTTGGAATAAAAAACAAAGAAAGTGCTCTAGGGATGTCCCCATTAGATTTTGTCGCCCCACAATCTCTTGAAGTTGCTCAAGAGCAAATACAAAATAACAATTTACATTCTTATGAAATATATGCCATAAAACAAAACGGTACTATTTTTCCTGTCTTGATACAAGCATACAATAAAAAACTATTTGGTATAAATACACGTGTTATCTCACTTATTGATTTGACAGAGAGTAAAGAGAAAGAAAAAAAACTAGAGTTCGCAAAAAACAAAGCCTTACAAGCATCAAAAATAAAATCTGAATTTTTAGCAAATATGTCCCACGAAATACGAACACCTATGAACGGTATTATAGGAATGTCAGCATTGGCTTTGAAAACTTCTCTTAATAAAGAACAAAAACACTTCATCGATCAAATAGAGGAAAGTGCCAAAAATCTGCTACTTATTATCAACGATATTTTGGATTTTTCTAAGATAGAAGCTGGAAAATTAACTATCGATAAAGTCAATTTTAATATGAAACACTTGGTAACTTCCATCATCAATATAGTACAATTAAAAGCAGACAAAAAAGGCTTGGATTTAGTGGTCTCTTATGAAGATCAACTTCCTTTAGATCTCCATGGTGATAGCTTAAGAATATCTCAAATCTTAATCAACCTACTTAATAATGCTATAAAATTTACTCACGATGGATATGTTCATCTCTCTATCACATCTCAAAAAAATATATATACTTTTATTGTTACAGATAGTGGTATAGGGATAAGTCCAGAGCAACAATCAAAACTCTTCCAATCATTTTCACAAGCAGATGGAAGCACCACAAGAAAGTATGGAGGTACTGGTTTGGGTTTGAGTATCTCGAAACAACTTGTAAAACTTATGGGTGGTACTATATCTGTAGAAAGTACACTAGATAATGGAAGTATATTTTCTTTTACCCTAGAATTGGAAAAATCAAAAAAGAAGATGGAGGTATTTGAAACAAAATGTATTAGCATTGACACTATAAAAGTGATACAAGATTGTACTATTTTACTCGTTGAAGATAATCAAATCAATCAAGAGATCGTAGTAGGACTTTTAAAACATCCTGCAATACATATCGATATAGCTTCTAATGGTGAAGAAGGAGTACAATTATATAAGGCTAATCCTGCAAAGTATGACCTTATTTTTATGGACTTGCAAATGCCAATAATGGATGGATTGGAAGCTACAAAGATAATACGAACACACAATAAAGATATACCTATCATCGCTCTTACTGCTAATGCTATGAAAGAAGATAGAGAAAATACAAAAAGATTGGAGATGAATCAACACCTCAATAAACCACTTGGCGTGAAAAAACTTTTGGAAACTCTTCTCCAATATATACCCAATAAAATACAAAATACAGATCACACTTCTCATGATACAAAAAAAGTAAAAGTTTTCAATAAAAAAAGATATACTCATATAGATAAAAACTTAGGACTTTCACATATGGCTGAAAATAAAAAATTGTATAATAAAATACTCAATGATTTTTATATAAAATATGATGATTTAAAACTAGAAGATATGAAAAGTGAAGAGTTACAACGAACTCTTCACACCATCAAAGGATTGGCTGCAAATATCGGTGCTCTCTCTTTAAGTGAACTTGCTCAAAAAATAGAAAAAGATCAAGACTCTACTCTTTTTGATCTTTTTAATAAAGAGTTACAACATGTTTTAGAAGAGTTGATCCAATCAAATTTGGAGCAAGAAAATCTCGAAAAAAGTTATCTTGATCTATCTGTTGTAAAACGAGATGAATTATTTTTACAACTCAAAGAGTTTGCAAAAAAAAGAAGAGTACAAAAATGTAATGAGATCATAGAAACTCTCAATCAATACAAACTCGAAAAAAATGACGAACACACCTTACTCCAAATAAAAGAGTGTTTACACAAAAGAGATTATAAGAAAATAACGGAGATACTATAACATGAAAACAAAAACAATTTTAATCGTAGATGATACGGTAGAAAATCTTGATATTTTAGGTTCGCTACTAGAAAAATATGACATTATAGATGCAATAAGTGGCAAAGATGCTTTGGAGATACTTGAAGAGGAAACTATAGATCTCATTTTGCTTGATATTATGATGCCTGAGATGAATGGATATGAGGTATGTGCAAAAATTCAAGAAAATCCAAATACAAAGAATATCCCTATTATATTTATCACAGCAAAAACAGATGAAGATAGTATAGAAAAAGCATATGATATAGGTGGTATTGATTATGTTAGCAAACCTTTTAAACCAAAAGAGTTATTGGCAAAAGTTAATAGAGAACTTACTTTACAAGAGTTACAAAAAGAGCTTCGTATCATGGCAACAACTGATTCATTGAGTGGTTTATACAATAGAAGATACTTTACACAATCAAGCGAACAAATTTTTCATCTCTCAAAACGAGAAAAACAAGAGTTGTCTATTATTATGATTGATATTGATAAATTCAAATCAATAAATGATAATTTTGGACATAAAATTGGTGATGATGTTATCGTATATTTTGCAAATGAACTCAAAAAAATACAAAGAAAAAGTGATCTATCTTGTAGATATGGAGGGGAAGAGTTTGTATTGTTACTACCAAATACTTCACTGGAAAATGCTACGATAGTAGCAGAAAAACTCCGATCTAAAATAGAACTTTCTTCTTTAAAAATCTCTTCAGATCAAGAGATACAGTTTACTGTTAGTTTAGGTGTAGCAACTGTAGATTTTATAAATGACGCTACTACAGAACCATCTTTAAAAAAGGCAGATGAAGCGATGTATAGAGCGAAAAATAGTGGACGAAATAAAGTATGTGTAAGTAAATAATTAACTATTTATTTTACACTATAGACTAAAACTCCAAACCCTCCAAATAGTTTCTTATACTTGGAATATAGTTTTTTCTACATACCAAACAAGTAGGAATATAAGCAGTTTTTGCATTAAGTTTTGTGATTTTTAGATCATCTCTAAAACCTAATTTGTCTACTAGATTTGTAGGTAAAAGTGTTTTACCCATACCTGCTTTGACACATGCGAGTATCGTCTCTAAACTTCCAAACGATAAACTTTTTTCAACTTGTATCGATTGTTTTTTATAATAATTTTTTAAAAACTCATCATATGCACACCCCTCTTTAAAAGAGAGTATTACATTGGGTGCGTTTTCTTTTTTTGGTTCGAGTATCGCTATCTCCTCTTCATATTTTTGAAGTATCATCAGCTCATCATCTTGTGGCTCGCCACTAATAAATGCAATATCTACTTGATAATTCAAAACCATTTGAGTAATATCACGAGTCGTTCCTGTAAGCAGTTCGAGTTGAATATCTGGATAATCTTCATGCAATTGCATCAAAAATGAAGAGATACGAACCGCCGCATTACAATCTGTAGAGCCAACGATGAGTTTTTTATGTTGGTGTATATTTTGCATATCTTCAATAGCATCATCAACTTTTTTGACTATCTCTACAGCATGTTTGTAGAGTTTTTCCCCCTCAGCATTTAAAAGCACCCCTTTAGGCACTCGATGAAAAAGAGGAAACCCTAAACTTTTTTCGAGTTGTTTGATCCGTGAAGTTACATTCGATTGTGCAAAACCCAACTCTTTTGCACCCAGTGAGACACTTTTATTGTTAGCTACAGCCACAAAAACTTTGAGTAAATTTGAATCCATATCACTTTTCCTTATATCATCTATCGTGATTTTATATTTGACATTATATCATAATTAGTGATAGTATACAGGATATTAAAAAAAGGAAAAATTATGAACTTCAATTTATTAGATAAAAACAATAATGCTTCGATACTCATTGCAGGTATTTTATCGGTTATTATAGCCTTAGGTGTTGCTAGATTTGTATTTACATCTCTTTTGCCCACAATGCTCGATGATTTTCTCACTGTCTCTTTTGCTGGAGTTTTGGCTGCTGTTAATTTTGCTGGGTATTTAAGTGGTTCAGTACTCTCAATGTTTATAAAAGATATTAACCAAAAAGTGATACTTTTTAGAATAGGTATCGTTTTATGTATCGGAACTACTTTTATTTTAGGAGTGACTACCAATGAAACTATTTGGTTTATCGCTCGTATCGTTGCTGGACTTGGTGCTGCTTTAGCATTTGTAGTAGGGGCGGCTATTGTGATGACAAAATTGCAGTTTGAAAACAAAACAAAAGCGATGGGGATACATTTTTCTGGTATTGGGTTCTCTATTTTAGTCACAGATTTGATCAATCGTGCGGTATTAGCTAATGGTGGGACATGGCAAGATTCTTGGAAAGTATTAGCAGTTTTTGCTTTTATTGCATCTTTATATTCTATGTATATTTTGTCTTTCGATAAAAAAGTGGAACAAAAAGTGGTAAAACATAAATTTGACAAATCACTTTTTAGCTTTTTTGTAATACTTATCATAGCTGCTTATTTTACAGAAGGGGTTGGTTTTGTGGTTCAAGCGACATTTTTACCTGATATTGTAAATTCACTTGAAGGTTTGGAGGGCTATGGAAGTTTGACATGGACATTTGTAGGACTAGCTGGTATTCCATCTTGTATCTTTTGGATGACTCTAGCTCATAAATACGGAAGTGTAAATATCATTATCATCACACTTTTAGTACAAATGGTAGGGATACTTATACCAACATTTACAAATAGTATGTATATGAATCTACTCAGTGGAGTTTTATACGGAGGTACATTTGTAGGGCTTGTAGGGATGTTCATGAATCTAGGTGGTAAATTAGCAGTACACAATCCTGTAGTCCTTATGGGAGCTGTCACCACTTCATATGGATTGGGGCAAGTGGTAGCTCCCTTGTATTCTGTATATTTTATAGAACAATATAGAAGTTATGATTATGCATTGTATTTAACTGCTGGTATTGTTTTTGTAGGGGTGTTACTTTTGGTTTTTGCGAAAACTATTATGACAGAAGAGCAAAAAAGTCTATAAAAAGGCTTTTTTCAAATAGATTTATTTCCAAAAAGAATATCCTTATGTATGATTATAAACCATCTACTTCAATGGATAAAGTATTGCATGAAATACTTTTAAAATATTAATAATTGTAAACCATCGACCGAACTGAAAGACAAGTGATTTTAACTTCTTCACTGAGTTCTTTTTCTTAGCACTAAATGACACTCAAAAGATGCTAAAAAATGCCCTTATCACTTGTTCATTTCCTGTATTTTGTTACCATCTTATTTAAAAATTCAAATTAGAAATTTTGACAAAGATTTTGAATAATTATTTTATATTCATCATTTGTAATTTTAGCTATTTTTGAAGTTACTCTTTTTTTAGATATAGT
>Ga0193956_1000013_pt1 | contig 76070 bp, 79 predicted proteins | sample BB_7_MG_FD_140358 | JGI IMG/M metagenome (GOLD analysis project Ga0193956, IMG submission 140358) | Microbial mat bacterial communities from the Broadkill River, Lewes, Delaware, United States - BB_7_MG | ecosystem: Environmental > Aquatic > Freshwater > River > Microbial mats | place: USA...
ATCCCACTTATAATATTTTTCCAATAGCTCTTTTATATCTTCTAAATGTTTCATATCTTTTACACACTCTAATCTTTTCTTATAAGTTTACCATAATTTTTTTGCTTTGTCGTGGAGTGAGTATAAAAGTAAACACTTCTACCTAAAATTAAAAAAGTCCCATATCCCATGGGTTATCCTCTACGCAGATGAGCCCTACAAAGAGCTCAGTGACCTGCCCAAAGAGGTGCAGTTTGAGATGTTGGAGTTGATGGATAGTATTGAAAAAGAGATGATAGCCTTTTATAACCCAACCAAAATTAACGTGGCATCTTTTGGCAACTATCTTCCTAGGGTACACATCCATATCATGGCACGATTTGAAAGTGATGGCTACTACCCTGAACCGATGTGGGGAGAGCAACAAGAGGAGATTAAACTCAATCTACCACCTATTGAAACATTTATAGAGAAGCTTGTAGAAAAACTAAAAACGACACATAAAGAGAGTGTTACCTATATTCCTGTCAAAAAAAGCAATACCCCACCACTTACATAGAAATAGACCCTATAAGAACTGTAGCAATCAAAGTAAGGTTGTGAAAATTTGGGAGATATTCTATCTCCCATTCATCCTACTTCGCTATAATCCCACCAAAAAGAGTCCTATAAACCATGAATAATCTAATAACCCTACTTTCTACTAAAACACCTCTAAAATCCAATCAAATCAGCAATATTTTAAAACTCCTTGATGAGGGATCAACCATCCCCTTTATCGCGCGTTATCGTAAAGAGATGACGGGTGGGGCAAGTGATGATGAACTGCGTGATTTTTATGAGGTTTACCTCTCTGCCAAACGACTGCTTAATCGTAAAGAAGAGGTTTTAAATCTATTGAAAGAGCGAGAGGTGTTAACTCCCAAGCTTCAAAGTGCTATTGAAGAGGCTAAGAGTATGACAGCTCTTGAAGATATCTACCGTCCTTATAAAGAGAAGAAAAACACCCGTGCATCCACGGCGATTGCTAATGGGCTTGAACCCTTTGCCAATATTTTGCAATCGGGAAAACTTGATAAACAAGAGTTGATGCAAAAAGCCAAAGGGTTTGTCAAAGGTGAGGTCAAAAGCATGGAGGAGGCGATTAAAGGGGCTCAAGATATCGTCGCCGAACGCTTTGCGGATAACCCCAAAGAGCGTACCATTGTACGGGAGATGACGCTAAAGCACGGTACGATTGAGGTCAAAGCAGGTAAGAGCTTTGATGAGAAGGGAGTCTATAAAAATTACAAAAGCCACTCTGAAAAGGTCGCCTTTGTTCCCTCGCATCGATACTTAGCTATTCGTAGAGGAGAGAAAGAAAAAGAGCTTTCGGTTAAAATCGTGATTGATTTTGAACGCTATTTAGAGACCCTCAAACGCTACAAACTGCGTGATTTTATGGGCTCATCCAAAGCCCTGCTCTTTGATGCCTACAAAGATGGTTTTAAACGTCTGCTCTTTCCTTCCATTGAGCGTGAAGTAGCTGCTATCCTTAAAGAGCGTGCTGATCTCTCAGCCATCAATGTTTTTGGCAAAAACCTCACCCAACTGCTGATGACCCCACCCGTGACGGGCAAGGTACTGCTAGGAGCAGACCCCGCCTATAAAACGGGATGTAAATTGGCTGTGATTGATACAAACGGAATGTATCTTGATGATGCGTTGATCTTCCCTGCTCCTCCTAGAAGCGACTTTGAGGGTTCACGCAAAAAGGTCTTGGATTTAGTACAAAAGTACGGGATTGATGGGGTTGCCATTGGTAACGGTACGGCATCCAAAGAGACCCAAGAGTTCTTTGCCAAGATCAACAAAGAGTTGCAAGGCAAACTCAAATATACCGTTGTCTCCGAGGCAGGGGCTTCGGTCTATTCGGCTTCCAAGGTCGCCACAGAAGAGTATCCCAATCTCGATGTCACGGTGCGTGGAGCAATATCTATTGCAGGGCGTGTGCGTGACCCGATGGCTACGCTTGTGAAAATCGACCCCAAATCCCTAGGCATCGGGCAGTATCAACACGATGTGGATCAAAAGCTCTTGGAGCGAAAACTCCATGAGGGAGTCGAGGCGTTGGTAAACCGTGTGGGAGTCGATGTAAACTCTGCTTCGGCTTCACTTCTTGCCTTTGTGGCAGGAGTAGGGGTAAAACTAGCCAAAAGCATCGTAGCGTATCGAGAAGCCAATGGAGCCTTTAAGAGCAAAGAGGAGCTGCTCAAAGTCAAAGGCTTAGGAGCTAAAGCCTACGAGCAGATGGCAGGATTTATCCGTATTCGTGAGGGTAAAAGCATTTTTGATAATACAGGTATCCACCCCGAGAGCTACGCAATTGCTGAGCAACTTCAAAGTATGAATGATGTGAGCAATACCAAAGCCTTGGCAGAGAAACTCAATATTGGTGAACTCACTCTAAAAGATATACTCAAAGAGTTAGCCAAACCAGGCTTTGACCCCCGAGAAGAACTCCCCTCTGTACCTTTTAAAGATGACCTAACTGACATTAAAAAGCTTCGTGAGGGCTCAGTGGTATCGGGCGTGGTACGCAATATCGTAGACTTTGGAGCTTTTGTTGATATTGGACTCAAAAACGATGGACTCATCCATATCTCCCAAATGAGCCAAAAACGAATCGGTCATCCATTAGAGGTGCTTTCATTGAATCAATATCTACCTCAAATAGAGGTGATTAGCGTAGATGTAGAGAAAGAGAAGGTTGGGTTAAGGTTGGTGGAGGTTTAAAGTCTACAAACACCCGTAGGTCGGCAGTCCCCCCGACTCCGACTTTTAAGATATTCCATTCGTGCTGAGCTTGTCGAAGCATATTGAGTTCGAGACCCTTCGACAAGCTCAGGGTGAACGGTTTTCACTCGTACCATAGCTCCAGCTGTGGTACGTCCTATTGGAGTTCAAAATCTCACTTAACCTATAAACCACCAATAGAACACTACGAAGCTGGAGCTTCGTAGCGAGCGAAAATATTAGAGCTTGTTCATTTTCCATTTTTTGCTATACTTAGAGTTAAAAAATTAGGGCATACTACTAATGAAAAAAATTATATGGATACTCTTTATGATGTTGTTAAGCACGCTTGATGCCAATGAAAAAACCATTCTATTCTTAGGCGACTCTCTGACCGAAGGGTTGGGGGTAAGCAAAGATGAAGCCTATCCTATACTTGTGCAAGAGTTGATAGCAAAACAATTGGGTAAAAATATCACTGTAATTAATGGAGGAGTGAGTGGCTCAACCACAAGTGATGGATTGGCACGGCTAAAGTGGTATCTTAAACGACAACCCTCTATTATCTTTATCGCTCTTGGTGCCAACGATGGATTGCGGGGGCATGATCTAAACAAATCCCAAGCCAACCTTGAAGCGATTATCGTTCATGCCAAAAATTCGGGAGCCAAGGTGCTACTAGCAGGGATGCTCGTACCACCTAATTACGGTGATGAGTATGCCAATCAATTTAAAGCGATGTATGCAACTTTGCAAAAAAAGTATCAGCTTAAAGCGTTGCCCTTTTTATTGGAGGGCATTGCAGGGAAAAAAGAGTACAACCAAGCCGATGGCATCCACCCCAACGCCAAAGGGCATCAGCAGATGGCACAAAAAGTTTTTGACTTTATCAAAGAGGAGCTCTAATGTTAACTCTCCAATCCCTCACCAAATCCTACCATCAAGGCTCACAAGATATAGAGATATTTAAGCATCTTGATTTTGTCGTAGAGGATGGGCAACACATTGCCATTATGGGCAAATCGGGGAGCGGTAAATCGACACTGCTTTCACTAATTTCTGGCATTATCAAACCAAATTCTGGGGATATTATTCTAAATGATACCTCTTATAAGAGCCTAAACGAAAGAGAGCTGAATAACTTTCGAGCCACCAATATTGGTTTTGTCTTTCAAAACTTTCACTTGGTCTCCTACCTCAATGCCCTTGAGAATGTGATGCTCCCTGCCAAGGTGTGTAATATGGATAATCCCAAAGAGGGGGCAACAGAACTACTCAAAAGTGTAGGACTCTCACACCGACTTGACCACCTCCCAAGTGAGCTAAGCGGTGGAGAGAAACAGCGCGTCGCCATTGCACGAGCGTTGATTCACAACCCCAAAATTATTTTAGCCGATGAGCCAAGTGGAAACCTCGATGATGAGACGGGTAGGGCAGTGATGGATAAACTTTTTGAACTTATAGAAGCCAACAACACCACGCTTATTCTTGTGACCCACTCCAAAGAGGTGGCCTTGCGGTGTGAAAAAATCTATGAACTTCACGGTGGGATACTAAAGCTATGTTAGTGGTTGAACTCGTCTCCAAAGCCCTAAAGCGTTCCAAATCCTTTAGTGCGATATTTATTCTCAACTTTGCTCTAGCGATTGCTTCGCTCTCTTATTTGCAGTTTTTTAAAAGCAGTATGGAGAGCTCATTGGAGTCCAAAGCCAAGGTGCTTTTGGGGGCGGATATGGTGGTCTCTTCTCGTTTTCCTATCACCAAAGAGCAAGTAGAGGATATTAAAACCCGCCTTCCTGCCATCCAAGATTTTAATCAAGGGGTCTCAACGGTAAGTATGATAGCCTCCACCAAACGGGCAAGATTGATGGAAGTAGTCAAACTCAACAAGGGCTTTCCCTACTACGGAGGTTTGACTTTTAGTGACAACACCACCTATCCCCAAGGCGAAACAATGCCCAAAGAGAATGAAGTGTGGGTCTATCAAGAGGTGTTGAGTCTATTGGGATTAAAGCGAGGCGATAGGCTCAAAATCGGCAAGGCTCACTTTGAAATTACTAAAATCATCCAAGAGGATAGCCTCAAAACCATTAGCTTTAACGGCTTCTTGCCCAAGATTTACATTAGCCCCAAAGGCTTTGCAAATACCAAATTGTTGCAATTTGGCTCTACGGCACGGCACAAACTCAACTTTCGCTTTGAGCAAAACTTTAGCAATGATGAGCTAGAAACCATTGAAAACAAGCTTGAAAAGAGCATCGATAGAAACCTGCGAGTCCTCTCCCCCAACGATGGACGAGATAGACTTTTACGGGTGATGCAGTTTATTACCAATTTTCTTTCCCTTGTTTCGCTTATCTCCTTCTTTTTGGGATTGGTGGGGCTAATCTATCTCTACTCAGGATTTCTACGCAAACACCAAAGCGATATGATAGTGCTAAGCGATATAGGGCTAAGCAAGAGGGTGCTAAGCATCACCTATCTTTTGCATCTTTTTGTCTTAATTACGATAGCAAGTGCCGTGGTCTTTGGGGTGATGATGCTAAGCTCTGGGCTGATTGTCCCTATCATTGAACGAGCCATCGATTTTGATTTTAATCTCTCACTCGATTTTCGTTTCTTTCTTAGCTCCGCACTGCTGCTCTTTTTGCTCTCGCTTAGCATCGGGCTTCCGCTGATACTGCCACTGCTCAATAGGCAAAAGGGTTCATTTTTCAAGATGATGATTAGCTTTATCCCCTTTGTTGTGGTACTACTGCTTATAGCTCACTTTGTCACCCCTGCCAAAAATGTGGGATTGTTTTTTGGTGTGGCGATACTGCTTATTATCATGCTGCTCTTTGTAATAGGCTCTTGGGTGCTTAAACGCCTCGATTTCTCAGGGCATTTGAGCAGTCTCTCCTTCTCCCTTGCGACCAAAAATATCGTACGCCAACGCACCACATCGCTCACGCTTTTTTCAGCAATTTTACTCTGTACCACCTTTTTTACCCTTATCCCCCAAACGGGTGCATCACTCTCATCTGCATTGATGCAAAGTGTCGATAATAAACCCCGTTTTTTTGTGATTGATGCCAAAGAGGAGCAAATTGATGAGCTTTCCAAAGCCGTAGCCGATAGGGGAGCAAAGCTAGAGAATGTCGCCCCGATGATTCGTGGGCGAATTATGAAGCTTAACGGCGTTGATTTTGTCAAACCATCCACCAACGAAACAAACGAGGAGCGACGAGGGGCAAACAGCTCCACCGTCAATCTCTCCTACCGTACGAAGTTAAAGCAAAGTGAAGAGATAGTTGAGGGGCGTGAATTTAGCGGTGTCTATAACTCACCCGATTTTTCCAAACCCATTGAAGTAAGTGTCGAGCAACGCTACGCCAAACGCCGAGGGATTAAGCTTGGTGATAAATTGAGCTTTGATGTCTTGGGATTAGAGCTTCAAGGGGTGGTGGTCAATATCCGCAGTGTAGAGTGGATGGAGTTTGTACCCAATTTCTTTTTTATACTCCAAGATGGGGCGATCAACGATGCACCCAAAACGATGCTTGCTACCATCTCATCAGGCGATTACGACGCCTCAGCGATGATACTCACCCTCTCCAACCTCTTCCCCACACTCACGGTTATAGATGTCAAAAATATCTTTGAGACCTTTGCCACGCTTGTCAAGAGTGTGACCAATATCACCGATAAGATGAGCCTCTACTCTATCATTATCGGCCTACTCATGAGCTTTATCATCATCCAATATCAGATGAACCTGCAAAAAAACAACATCCTACGCCTTAAGATGATTGGCATCGACAACAGCACCATACGCAACTCCTTTTTGATCGAGTTTGGGCTTATCTCCTTTGTGGCAAGTGCGTTGGGGATCATTTTAGGTAGTTTGGGTTCTTATATCATCAGCTCCCTACTCTTTGAATCCTACTGGGACTTCCGAGCCGATTTACTGGCACTCTATTTTGTCTTGATTCCACTACTCACTATCCTCATTGTGAGCTACTTTACGGCAAGTATGATTAATCAAAAAGAGAATGTGTTGTTTGGGGAGTGAATATTATCAAATTGATGCCATGCGTTCGTGGTGAGCCTGTCGAACCACATTACTGTATGCCCTTCGACAAGCTCAGGGCGAACGAGTTATATTTTTGATTTTGGAATAAATGGACTCTTGACAATAAATACAAAATGCCCTATAATATCCTCAATATATTACACAAAATTTAGGGGAAGATTATGATAGCCTATAGAAGTGATGAGCTCATCCCCTCATCCGATTTTGCCAAAAAGTTTGGTAGCTACTTAACTAAAATCAAAGAGAACGCACTTGATAAAATTGCCATACTCAAAAACAACCATATCGAAGCGGTCTTAGTCTCCAAAGATGAGTATGAGCGAATGCAAAAGGCACTCGATATGCTAGAGCATTATGAGATATACCAAACCATCGAAAAACGAACCTCCACACCCTATAAAAGTATCTCTCATGATGAGATGTTGGCTCGTCTAGGCATTGATGCAAATGAACTCAAAGAGTAAGCCGTGTATAGCATCAACTACCATGAAGAGGTAGAGAAGGATTTTAAAGAGCTAGGTCATGCGACTACTCTGCTTGTACTTAAAAAGATACAAAAAATAGCCAAAAACCCTATCATCGGTGATGACCTAGGCAACAAAGCCAATATGAATCTATCGGGGTATAAAAAAGTCTATGTCGATAATAAAAAAGTGCGTATTGTCTATAAGATCATCGATGATAAGATTGAAATCTTTGTGGTAGCCGTTGGCAAAAGAGATGAGATGGAGGTCTATCAAAAGGCTTTTAAGAGGATACAAGAGTAACCAAAATACCCGTAGGTCGGAGTGCCCTCACTCCGACAATTGGTATTGCTACAAAGATATTATAGACTCCACAGCAGATGTCGGAGTGAGGGCACTCCGACCTACGAAAGTAAAATAAATTCTAATTTAATTATAGCAATTTAAATATATATTAATAATAATTATCCCTTGATAAATACTCTTCTATCCGCACTTACCAGGTTCACACTTCATTCCTCCGCATTTACCTTGCATCTTACTACGCAAAGAGCCTTCATTCATCTGATCAATCTCTTTTTGGGTTTCAACAGGGTTGGATACAAAGAGGTACCCTTTGTAGATCGTATAGATACCATAGGAGATCACGAGAAGTGCCGCAAGTTTCATCATCACCCCTCGCAATGAGCTGTTTTGCAGTACCTTGGTAAGAGTAGCCAATGTAAACATGGTGGGTATGGTAGCTAGTCCAAAGATAGCCATAATAATAGCTCCCCACATTATTGAGGCACTACTCGCAGCAAAAACAGCAAAAGAGAGTACCAATCCACAAGGAATCATCCCATTGAGTACGCCAAGTAGATAAAAGCTTTTGATTGATTTGGAAGCGATAAGGGATTTGAATTTCTGGGCATACCAGCGGTTATTGGAAATGGAAAACTCTGCAGAGTTTAGAAACTTGATCCCCCCGACAAGTGATAAACCTGCTAGTATCATCAAAACCCCTGTAAGTACAAAGAGAACCCCTTTGGTGGTAGGAGTAAAGGCAATCACTTGACCAATGAGACCAAAAAAAGCTCCAATTGCGGTATAGGTAGTCACACGTCCAAGATTGTAGGCTAGATGAGCAAAGTTTTGTCTTGCCCAACTATCCTCACTGCTTAGTTTGGCAGAGCTATAAGCAATTACAATCCCTCCACACATACCAATACAGTGCCCCACACTTGCCAAAAGTGCCGTAGTGATAATAATAGTAAGATCGATATTTTCCATAAATTTCCTAATTTTTGAGTAAATATATAATAATTTTGTTAAAATAGTGTTAAAAAAGAGGATACTATTGTGCTAGGTAGAGCAAAAAGACGAATTACAAAAATGTTTAGAGAGTTTTTGGTCTATCACAGTGACTCTTTGGAGTTTCGTGCCAAAATACTCACACTTGCTATGGCATCAGACAATGAATATCTTTCATGCAAAGAAAAAACACTGGAAAAAGTTGCTCAAATGACCTATCCCAATGACCACAACCGTGCTCAATTGCTCAGTGAAACGGTCAATGAGTATATTGATACTATCAAGCAAGATAATGGTTTGGATTATGAACACCTGATTCTTTCTGTTGAGAAAGAGGTCAAAGAGTCTCGAAGGTTTGTTGATAAGATAGATACCAATCTTCTTGAACTTTTTCAAGTATGTATCGAAGATGAAGAGAATAAACGCTATCAACAAAAGGTATTAAACTTTTTAGAGAGACTCAAAAAAGGAGTTTAAATACTTTTTTATGAATAACTGCTAGAATGTAATTATAATTTACAATAAAGAGGAGAGTTTTTATGTTTGTGCTCATTGTTTTTGCTCTTTTGGGTTTACTTTTTGGTGATGCACTCTTCTACTCACCTCTATTGGGTATGACACTAGGGATACTCGGTGCTCTACTCTATAATGTTACCCAAAAACTGACAACACTTGAAATCAAAATCAAAGACCAAGAGGAGATTATTGAAAACCTACTTGATAGAGAGAGTATCAAACAACCTCAAACCGCACACCAAAAACAGTTTGAACCTCTTCCCTCTGATGAGATAATCCCTGAGCCAACCATTACACTTAGTAAAAACGAAGAGGTTGTCGTTACTTTACCTATTGAAGAGATGAAACCCAAAGGCTCAATTAGGGAGACCTCAACACCCCAGCCAACGCCATCAGCAAATCAAGAGAGCGATTTATGGACATCACTCCATCGTCTCTTTATTGGTGACAACCCCATTGTTCGTATTGGTGGAGTGATACTCTTTTTGGGGCTCTCCTTTTTTGCCAAGTTTTTGATTGACCACAGCATCATTACCCTAGAGATGCGTTTGATATTTTTGGGACTTAGTGCTGTAGGATTTATTATCCTTGGATGGAAACTTAGAGAGAAAGAGGGAGATTATGGGCTTATCCTTCAAGCTATTGGTATTGCTACACTCTATCTTGATATATTCTCTGCTGCTAAGATTTATCACCTTATTGATTTAAAACTTGCTTTTGTTTTGATGCTCTTTGTAGTACTGTTTGCTAGTTGGTTCTCCATTATTCAAAAATCCTTGCCACTGATACTCTTTTCCATTACGGGTGGATTTTTAGTTCCTATTCTTACAAGCGATGGCAGTGGATCACATATTGTGCTCTTTAGCTACTATGCCCTGCTCAATCTTGCTATTGTGATTGTTGCTTACTTCTACTCTTGGCGGATCTTAAATCTCGTAGGTTTTGCCTTTACCTTTATCATTGCCACATGGTGGGGAGTGTTGCGTTATGAAGAGGAGCTTTTTGCCACCACTCAACCCTTTTTGATCCTCTTTTTTCTCTTCTATTTAGCTATCAATATCCTCTTTACCCTGCGATTAAAAGCCTTTCATATCCAATACGTTGATACGGCTCTCACCTTTGCCTTGCCTTTTATCGCTTTTGCTTTTCAAGATGCGATGATTGGATATAATGATACGGGTATGGCTTTGAGTGCCTTGGCTCTTACACTCATCTATGGAGTGCTTAGCTATGCACTCTATGCTTCTAGTGAAGATCTCTCTTACAGCTTTTTTTCGTTGGCTGTAATCTTTTTGAGCATTGCCATAGGATACTACTTTGAAAATGAGACACTTGCCATCGTCTGGTCGGTTGAAGCAGTGGGAACCATCTGGATAGCCCTGAAACAAGATCGATTGCTTACCCGTATTATCGCTTCGATTGTGATGGGTTTTGCTTTGCTTGTCAGCATCGAAGAGGTAGCTTCGCAAGAGGGGAATATACTCTTTTCTACCCCCTTTATCACAACACTTTTTGTTCTTGCCATGCTCTTTGTGATTGCTTGGCTCTATCACTACTACCAAAAGCATCTACATCCATGGGAAAAAGCCATTGAACCCGTGATGATAGCGTTTACTCTATTTATCTATCAATTTATTGGCTTTATGCATTTTGATATTATCGATACCTACAGTACCATTGACCACTTTATACTCTATACCTCTATTGTCTCACTTGGCTTGATGCTCGTCGCCTTGCAAAGTGAGTGGAAAATAGTGCAAGAATTTTTGGGAAGTTTTTTTGTCGTTGGAGCACTCTTTATCTTGCTCTCAGGACGAGTGGTTGAGCTTCACCCTTTTTATGGTTTGGGGATGGTTGCTACTCCTCTCTTTTTTATCACCTACCATCTCCTTGCCTATCAATTTGAACATCTATGGCAAAGAGCCCCACTTTGGCAAATAGCCTCATCTACCATGCTTGTCTTTATCCTCTCAATGGAGTGGATTTACCGTGCCAATCAATGGGAACTCATTGATGTCTATAGAGTCGTTGCAGCAGGAGTTACGGCTCTGTTCTCTTTTGCATTTATCTACCTCATAGGCAATCGATGGCTTACCTATCCCATCCAAAAGCACTTTAAAGCCTATAACTTTTACTTTTTGGGATTAATGGGTATCTCCATCTTGATCTGGTCGGCTCTGCTCTTTTTCTTTGTAACACCTAACTATCTTCCACTCTTTAATACTCTTGACATCATCGCCATAGCCACCATAACAGCACTCTATTATTTCATTACCCATAATGTTGAGGAGCTCGAAGATAAAGAGCTCTTTTTTATACTCCTTGGAATCTATGCACTGATTTTTATCTCTGTGGTATTGGCACGCACTATGTATAGTTTTGGCTCTGTAGCCTACGATTGGAACATACTTGATAATATGGGCTATCAGATGGGACTCTCCATTCTTTGGAGCGTAGTGGCATTTATATTGATGATACTCTCCCAAAAGATTCAAAGTCGAGGAGTCTGGATAGCCTCTATGAGCCTTATTGCAATTACCGTACTCAAACTTCTACTCATCGATATGGCAAACAGTGCCACCATCGAACGGATCATCTCTTTTATCGGTGCAGGAGTGTTGATTCTTATTATTGGATACTTTTTTAAAATGCCTTCAAAGGATAAAGAAGATCAATGATTGTCAGTAAAAAACTTTTATTCATAAGTACCATAGTCATTGTTGTAATAACAACGCTCTTTATGATCAACTATTACAGTCAAACAAAAATCATCACACTCAAAGAGCAACACTACAATCAAGAGAGCAAACATCTAAAAGATAACCTCAAAGGTCTTATTGATGCTAAAAAAAAGGCTACAACCGCTATAGCCATCTCTCTAAGCTCCAATACACTCTTACAAGAAGTACTGAGTGATCAAAATAGCTCCACAGATCTTAAAGAGCTCTTGAAAAATGTTTCACTCCAACTACGAAAGGAGACAGATTATGATCACGTCTGGATACAACTCATCAACAAAAAAGGCATCAGTATGGCTCGTAGTTGGGTGAATAAACAAGGTGATAGTTTACTTGATATACGTAACGATATCAAAGAGATGATTGCAAAGCCTGCTACTATGAACACAATCAGTACAGGTAAATTCTCAATGACCTTTAAATCTATGATACCTATTTTTAATACTGATCAAGAGTTTTTAGGCTCTATAGAGACCATTACACACTTCAACTCCATTATCCATGAGTTACAAAAGAGTCATATCGCATCCTTAGTCGTTGTGGACAAAAAGTATCACAGCCAATTGAGCAAATCCCTTACCAAGAATTTTATCAATGGATACTATATTCTTAATTTTAATTTGGATACAAATATTCGTGATCTAGCCCATCAAAAGGGCATTGAGAAGTTGATCTCTATAGAAGATTATGCCATTGAAGAGGAGTACTTTATCACAACACATAAAATTAAAGACCTTCATGGTGATGATATGGGATACTATATCCTACTCAAAAATCTTGATGATTTTGAATATAAAAGCATCAATGACTTTTTAGAGTCGATGCGTATGATTATACTTTTTGCTCTACTTTTAACACTCTTTATTCTATTGGTACTCTACAAACGCAAACACGATATTGATCAACAAAGACACTACTTTAGAGCTATTATTGACTCTACTACCGATATGATTATCATCACCGATACGCATCACCCCATCGATGTCAATCAAGCCTTTTTTGAGTTTTTTGATGAGTTTACCACACTTCAAGCATTTGAAAAGGTACATGGCTGTGTCTGTAATCTTTTTGAAAAGGAAGAGGGCTTTTTGCAAAAATGGATGGGGGAGTACTCATGGATTGAGTATGTTTATCATCACCCAGAGATTGATCATAAAGTCAAGATCGTTCATAGAAAACATGAGCATATCTTCTCCGTTAATATCAAAGCACTGGGCAATAGAGATGATCACACTTATACCTTGGTACTGACCGATATTACCAAAATGATACGCTATCATGAAGAGCTCAAATATCTCTCTCAACGCGATGCCTTAACATCCATTGGAAATCGAGAGTTTTTTAATCAAAACATCACGCAAGAGGTAGCCGATGCCAAACGTTACGGTACTGCCCTATCTCTTATTATGTTTGATATTGACCATTTTAAGCTCATCAACGATACCTACGGTCATGATGTGGGGGATATTGTACTCGTTGAACTTGCACAATCGATTCAAAAACTCTTACGAGCCTCTGATATCTTTTGTCGATACGGTGGTGAGGAGTTTATGGTGATTGTCCCCAAAGCTAGCATCAAAGAGGCATCCATCCTAGCAGAGCGTATTAGAGTACACACCCAAAAGCTCAAAATGGACCCCGTCGAGCAGACTACCATTAGCATTGGTGTCACACAATTTACCACACACGACTCCATCGAAACACTCATTAAGCGTGTCGATACAGCACTCTATCAATCCAAAGAGGGTGGTAGAGATATGATTACAACTATTTAACAAAACGTAGTTTATATGTGATTGGCATTCTTGGGGTAGTATAGTTACCAAAGAGTAAAGTTTTACTCTTTGATACTATTCGTTTTTATCGTTATGGTGTGAAATGCCTTGTTCGATTGTCTCATTGACATTAGATTGTGAAAATTTAATGGCTTGGAAAATAGCATTTTTGATCGCTTTGGCATTGGAGCTACCGTGGCTTACAATTGCACATCCATTGACACCTAGCAAAGGTGCACCACCATATTCAGCGTAATCGACCTGTTTTTTGAGGTTTTTAAAGACACGCTTTTTCATTAGCAACGCCCCAAACTTTGCAGGGATGGATTTTTTGATATTCTTTTTCATCATATCAAAGATGGTCGAGACTACTCCCTCACTGGCTTTGAGCAAGATATTACCTGTAAAACCATCACAAACAACCACATCGATAGAGCCATTAAAGATATCACGCCCTTCGACATTACCCTTAAAGCCTTGCACCTCTTTGAGGAGTTTAAACGATGCTTTGGTTAGCTCATTGCCTTTGCTATCCTCTTCACCGTTTGCCAAAAGTCCCACTCTAGGATTAGCTAGTCCCAAAATCTGCTGTGCATAAGCTTGCCCCATAACTCCAAATTCATAAAGATTTTGTGGTTTACAATCCACCACTGCACCCACATCAAGCACGAGTGTTTTACCTTCATTGATATTGGGCATCAGTGTCGCAAGAGCAGGCTTGGAGACGTTTTTGAGTCGTCCAATTCTAAGAGTGGCGAGTGTCATTGTTGCCCCACTGTGTCCTGCTGAAACGACTGCGTCTGCTTCTTTGTTGCGTACAAGTTCAACAGCATGATAGATAGAGGAGTCTTTGCGTTTGAGTGCATTAGTCGCACTATCACTCATCGATATCACATCGTTTGAGGATACAAATTCAACTTTACTAAGATAAAATTCTGGAATATGTAGGAGGAGTTCATCTTTATCACCTACTAAGATAGGTCTAAAGGTATTGGGTTTTTCATCAAGTGCTGCTATCACACCCTCTATGATTGGTTCGGGACCAAAGTCCCCACCCATAGCATCGATTGCTACTTTAATCATTACTAAGCTTTAGTTTTATACTCACCAGTAGTCATGTTCATGTGGTGAGGCATTCTCCATGTTCCATCAGCATCTTTTACTGGTCTTGGAAGCTCTAGCTTGTAGTGTGTTCTTCTTTTTGCTGCTCTTGTTTTACTGTGTCGTCTCTTTGGTACTGCCATTTTATTTTCCTTTTTTAAAATTCTACTTCAAAATCCTCATCAGAGCTAGCACAATCTTTACAGTAGTTGTACTCACTCTTAAGAGAGTTAATTTCACTGTCAACAATATCTTCAATATTGATAACGCCATCTAAAAACTCGATAATATCTAAACTGTCTCGAGTTTCAACTACTTCATCACTAATAATCAAGTCCAAATCATTATCGAGGTTATGTTCATATGAATTACCACACCGAACACAATCTAAACTTATATTACCCGATAAATGTGCTTCCATAGCCACTCTATGAAAGCCTTTCTTTGCAAGAGTCCCTTTTATTAAGGTACTCTCTTGGTTGTACTCAAACGCCTTGGGTGTTGATCCAACCTTATCAAAGAGTATTTTCATATACGACTATACGATCTCTCTTTGAGCAAAGAAAAATGCAATCTCAATTGCAGCATTTTCTAAGCTGTCACTTCCGTGAACTGCATTGGCATCAATAGAGTCAGCAAAATCTGCTCTAATTGTACCCGCCTCAGCCTCTTTTGGGTTGGTTGCACCCATAAGTTCTCTGTTTTTTGCCATTGCGTTTTCACCCTCAAGCACAGAAACCACGACTGGACCAGAGATCATAAATTCAACTAATTCACCAAAGAAAGGTCGCTCAGCGTGTACCGCATAGAAAGCCTCTGCATCAGCACGGCTAAGTTGAATTTTTTTTGTTGCTGCAACTCTAAGTCCATTGCTCTCGAATCTGTCTAAGATCTTTCCAATGACACCTTTTGCTACTGCGTCTGGCTTAATGATTGATAATGTTTGTTCCATACTAATTGCCTCGATAAAAATATTTTTGGACGGAATAGTAGCATAGAGTAGATTAATAGTAAATTAAATTTTGATTTTAAAAAGTTGAACGTAGGAGAGTATCTATTAGGAGAGTTCCTAATAGATGTCGAAGATTACTCTTCGATTACTGGGCTATCTTTTTCGCCTCTTGTTTCAAGAGCTGGCATTCCGTCTACAACGTCACCCCATACGATACAACCCTCTGTTGGACATGCTTCTGCACATGCTGGTACATCATGATGATCAACACACTCTACACACTTATCAGCGTATACATAGTAGATCTCCTCACCTGTTGGGTTATCATCCTCATCAACAATCGCTTCTACTGGACACTCGTCAATACAAGCGGCACAGTTAATACATGTATCAGTAATAATTACTGCCATTTCATTCTCCTTTGTGTTTAATACTTCAAACTATAGCAAATTTTTTTTAAATAATTCTTTAACTCATTATAAATTCAACGCTTCATAGGAGCAATTAAACCAAATGGTAATAGTTCTCATCTATTTAACTCAACTAATGTGCAAAGATCATCAATAAATCTAATGTATCCCCTATTTTGTTAAACTCAATCGGGCTTTTAATCCTGCTGTAGTGGTATAGCCTGTCTCGGTAAAAGAGAGTTCACCTTTGGAGTCATAGATAAAGGTTGTAGGAAATGCCTCAATTTTAAACTCTCTTGATAATGCTCCATCTTTATCGTTAATGACTTTATAGCTTAACTCTCTCTCTTGCATAAACGCATTGATTTGGCTATCACTTCCTGAGTTTACGGCAATGGTAATGACGTTAGCCTCTTTGGCTAGGGCATCGATATTGCTTGCCTCAAGCTTACACACCTTGCACCACGAGGCCCAAAAGTGAATAACAAGAGGCTTTTGAGTATCTTTACTACTCCATAAGCTACCATCAATCAACGTTGCATCGATAGGGGGTAGGGCATTGGAGTCAAGTTTGGGGGCTCGAAAGTAGTTGACCACAATGGAGAGCACAAAAATAATGACCACCATGGAGAGGGTCTCTTTTATGATCTTTTTAATCTTCTCATTCACCTATAATCTCCTCAACTTCATAGACAACTTCACCTTTTCGGTACTCTTTGCCATCAATAATTTTGTTATTTTTGTAGCTTGTCTCAAACCCCTCTTTTTTATCGTTTTTATAATACGAAACGGTTTTATTACCCCACTCTTTTATCATCTCTTGACCCTCCTTTTTACCTTTTTTGTAGTGCGTTTCACGTTTGAGTTCCCCCTCCTCGTAGTATTGTTCAATGCCATCTTTTTTATCGTTTCGATAGGCTGTTGTGGTTGTGGTAGGTTTGTTGCTGTATTTGGTATAGCCATACTCGGTGGTTATGCCATCTCTACGTCCATCTTTGTAGTTTATTTTTTTGATCATCTCTCCATCAAGATTGTATATTTTGCTCTCACCGTTAAGCTTGTCTTGGATGAATCGGAGTTCTTTATAAATAGAGTTTTCAAAGATGGGTTCATGGTGTAGGTCATCTAAATGGGCAATCTCATCAAACTCACGGTTGCCATAATAGAGATAGCTTATGTGATGCTTTTGATCTTTTTTGTAATGAATTTCATACTCTATCATCCCATTTTGGTAATAACCTGTGACTACTTTGGTATCTTTTTGACAAGAGATATTATACTCTACTTTTTGGTTTTCGTAGTAGATGGTTGTGTTGCACTCATCTTGTTTAAAGGCGTAGGGTTTGGATAGATCAAAGGCTCCATCGCTGTAGGTGAGATTATAATCCATTTTTTGTCGTTTGCGGTCATATTTTATTTTCGTCCCACTTAAACGGCTCTTTTTATAAGGCAGGGTATATTTAAGTGCATCTCCATTGGGGTAGTAGACTCGGATAATACCCTCTATATGACCTTTGTTCATTGGGATAAGAGCTCGTAGCTTACCGCTTTGATAGTACTTTTTGGCTTCTCCTTGAGCTTTGTACTTTTTGATAGGGATAAGATATTTGAGTTTCCCGTTAGGGTAGTAAATTTTGAGTTTTCCTTCGCCTTTGCTAAGATTAAAGTCCATATAGGGCTTGTTATTAGGGTAGAAGAGTTTGAGGGTATCGCGATAACTTTTATTGTCATCATCTTTTAAAAATGCAAAATTACTGAGCTTGGCTGATTTGATAAGGTTTTTGTTGCGATCATAGTGTTTGAGCGTTCCGCCCTTTTTGTGATTAAAAACGAGCTTGAGTTTGATACTTCCATCTTGGCGATACTCTATCATCTCTCCAATGAGTTTTCCCTCTTCATAAACAGCCTCTTTTTTGAGTGTACCATCATCATAGTACTCATTGGATATACCATTTTTTTGATTGTCGACAAACTCTATTTCTTGGGTTAAGATACCATCTTTGTAGCGTTTACGCATACCGTTGAGTTTACCGTTTTCAAAGTTATCGATACTTTTATAATAGCCATAGTCAGAGTATGCCTCGCCATCTAATCTTCCATCTTTGACCTTGGCGTAGCTCTCAATATTTCCCTCCTCATCGTACTCGATAATCTCTCCATCTTTACGTGTGGGGTCATCTTTGAAGATCACTTTGGGTGCTTCGATGGCTTCATAGTTCTCAGTTTTAAATTGTGCGGTGTACTCTTTGTCTTTGATAAAGAGTGTTGCTCTATCTTTGTTGTTAGGGTCTTTATGTACTTCATGCTCAAAAGAGGTTTGACCATCTTGGTCAATAAACTTATATTTAGAGATATTCTCTTGTTTCATATCAAAATGAGCTGAAAGTGTACCATCCTCACGATACCCTTCCCATACAACATCTTTGCCATTATCATAGATCGTTTTGTGGCGTATCTCTCCATTGGGATAGAACTGTTTGGATAGACCATCTTTTTTATCATTAACGTATCTTGTCTCACTAGAGAGCTCACCACTCTCATAATAGGTGCGTTTAATCTCTATCTTATCCTCTGCATTGAGGAGTAAAAAAGATAATAAAAAGAGTATGAGTTTTTGCATCTTGTAAACTCCTATGGATTAACTGTGGGGTTATTATAACATCAAAAAATTTATCTAAAGCACTATTTTATCCAATAGAGAATATAATAAATTTAATCAATATTAAGGAGTTCTAATGTTTATTCGAGTCTTTTTAACTTTTTTGCTTATGCTCTCTTTTGTAGATGCACGAACGACAACAGAGATACGCGAGGGTACAGGTGTACCTACGGTTAACGTGCACGATGTCTATGGTACTTACAAGAGTAGAGATCAGAGTCGTTTTCCCTATGTGTGTTACGATAAACGGGTAATTGTCTACGATGACTACGGTCGTATCAGTTACAAAAGATACGATGGGTGTAAACGAACGGATGGTCCTTGTCGTCGATTTGGTAAAGAGCACTTTGGCAAATACCCCAATGACTATGAAGCCTATAAAGCCATGCGACGTTGTGTACGATCAAATCCACGATTTGTCGACTAAAGCTTGAGGGATCTCTCCCTCAACTACCAAAAACTGTACCCTATATTGATACTAAGTGAATTATGCAGATCATGATCAAAGATCTGATGCCCATAGGAGAGTGTGCCAAAGTAGTTCTCATTGAATTTATAAAAAATCGTGCTTTGCAGCAACTGAATATCGTGTTGGGAGGAAAATTTACTCTCTTTGTAGCTATAAGAGAGATTAGCATAGAGATCATCGGTGAAGAAATAGCCACTCCCTAGATAAAAGCTAGCGATATTTTGCACCTCATTGAGACTATCTTCATCGTTGATCCACTCATACCCTAATCCTCCAAAAAATGATAACGTACCAGTATGATAGTAGACAAAAGAGCTTTGTAGCTGATAATCAAGTGCATTGCCCTCAAAACCATAGGTGGGCAGTTTGATCCCTCCACCTAGAGAGACTTTTAATGTATCGCTCACTTCAAAGGTACGTTTGATCTTCAAAAGGACATCTTTGGTATCGTCATCACTCTCACTGTGAAAATAGCCCAACCGTAACGAGTAGTTCCAGTTGTTTTGGTAGTAGTTGATCTCCAAATCGGTGCTAAATTGCCGCTCTTCATCCTCTTGGAGATCTTCGTTATGGTTGACCCCATAGCCCAATGTCACATAGAGTCCATTGGCACTGTCTTGGGGAAGCTTTAAAATAGCACTAGAACACCCATTGGCATCGACTTGATGGAAAAACGGGGTATTGGCACAGCGATCGAGATGATCGGGTACGCCATCCATATCGCTATCATTGGCATTGAGTGAGGCAATGCAGAGCGATAATAGGGCAAAGTGTCTAATCATGGTGATCTCCTCCTTGAAATTGGTAGTTATCGATGGTATTGGATAGGGTTTTCTCGGCTTGGTTTTCGACTTTGATTTTCGTATCCTTATTGAGAATGGTTTGGGTGGATTTATTATTGTCCATGTTTTTTTGCAGCTTTTTGATCGCTTTGAGTCGCTCTTTTTGATGCATCGAAGCAATCTCCTTTTTGATCTCATTCATCAGTTTAAATTGATCTTTTTGAGGTGCAGACTTAAGAGCTTTGATCTTATCATCAAGAGGGGTAGCTTGCAGTATAGAGAAGAGGAGTAGTAGAGGTAAGATTCTCATAATGCTCCCGTAGGTTTGGCACTGCCAAACGTCAAAGCGTATTGTATAGGGTGTAGAATTTTAAAATCCATAATTCTAATATGCATTCCCAAGCAGGAGCTTGGGAACGAGGGGAAGATTCTCATAATGCCACCTGTAGGTGTGACCATGTCACATGCTTTTTGTGCGACATGGTCGCACCTACAGATTCTAAGTATTGATTACAATCCATTGCATCGTTTAGACGTTTGGCAGTGCCAAACCTACGCTTAGTTAGCATCTTTAAACTCCAATGTTACCTTGGTGCCAATATCAATTTGGCTCTCTATGGCTACTTTGATGCCTAGCTCTTTGGTGAATTTATCGACGATATGCAATCCTAATCCCAATCCTCTGCCTTGCTCTTTGTAGTATCGATCAAAAATCTTTTGGGTATCTTTGATCCCTTTGCCACTATCTTCGATGATGATACTGTGATCTTTGATTGTGACACTTACACTCCCTTTGGGTTTGTTGTATTTTGCCGAATTACTGAGCAGATTGTCAAGGATACGAATTAATAACTCTTCATTGCTTTGGCAAATGAGTGTGGAGGGTGCGTGGTAGACAAAGGTGATATTGGGGTAGATATTTTGGATATACTCCATACGAGCTTTGAGGAGTTTGCCTATATCGATAGAGCTACTTTGCGATTGAGAGTGGTGCAAAAAGCTTTTGAGATTGTTTTGAAGCAGCAGTATGGTATCAAGTGAGTGCGAGAGTCGCTCGACTGCCTTGTTTTGCATCTCTTCTCGTAGCATCTCAAGATTGAGTACCATCGAGGTGATGGGGGTGTTGAAATCATGCAGTATATCTTTGATAAACTCATCGTTGAGTAGGAGGGCTTGGCGTATGGGACGCAAGGTATAGAGGGTAAGCAAAACAGAGACAAGAAGCAAAAAAAGCGAAGTGATAGTAAAGGTAATGCCAAGTTGCTTTTTGAGGGTGTCGAGGTCTTGGTCTAAGTGAGTGTGTGGGTAGAGTATCTTGATATAGAACTCTTTGGATTGGGGGATATAGAAGTAGGCGTAGGCATCTTGATTAAAGTGGAGCGTATTGAGTACCTTTTTATCTTGGGGTACAAAATCAACTTTAAACTCCTCGCAATCAAGCGAGTAGCTGCACAACTGCATCTTATTGAGAAGGGCTTTGTCGTACTGCTCTTTGCGGGTGTGGTAGAGTTCGATAAAAAGTAAGATAAGCAACACCTCCAAAAGCCCAAAAAAGAGCCCCAAGTTTTTGACAAAGGACTCTCTCTCATATCGCTTCAAGCATGTATCCTTTGCCTCTGATATTGGTGATGTTGATATCAAGCTTTTGTTTGAGCTTGGTAATGGCTACCCGCAAGGCGACATCTGAGATATTAAGATCAAGTAAAAACTCATCTTTGGGTACGATTTGATTGGGATGAAGCAGTAGCTTTTCAAATACGTCCAGCTGAATCGCCCCCAAATCGACCACAGCATTGTGACATTTGAGTACCTTGCTTTGTCGATCAAAGCTGATATGCCCATGATTGAGGGTGGGTTTATCAAACTTGGCACGGATTCGAATGAGCAACTCTTGGGGGTTGAAGGGTTTTTTAATATAGTCCATCGCCCCAAGCTCAAAGCCCTCTGCCATGGTGTGCATATCGTGCAGTGCGGTGATAAAGATCACATCGGTATAGTCCTGAGCTACTCTAAGCGTGCGTAAAAACTCCAATCCATTGCCTACAGGGAGATTAATATCAAGAAGATACAAATCATAATCACTATCAAAGCTCAAATCCTCTGCCTCTTCGATGCTTAGAGCTGAGTCAATAGTGTAGCCATGTTTTTGGAGATAGAGGCTAAGAGACTCATTGAGTATATAGTCATCTTCAAGTAGCAGTATTTTCATCACTCTATCCATCTATTTTTGATTGTAGTATAGCAAAAAAAGTGTTAGTTTAGTGTTATCTGCTTCTGTTTGCCTTTTGGGAGTATAATGAACGCAAAGGATAACCTATGAATGAACTTGAGATGATGCAAAATATGGTTGGTAGCGGTGATGGTGGCAATACTTTTATGTTATCGATTCTCTTTAGTATTATTGGTATTATCTACTTTAGCTACGGTAAAAAACGAGAAGGCAAAGAGGTCTTTTTCTACAGTGGAATTGGCTTAATGGTGTTCCCTTATATCGTAACGGGACAAAATGAAATGACAGCCATTGGGATACTGCTTAGCATCACGCCTCTACTGATGCGTATACTATAGAGTTTGCTCAATATCGTCCAAAAGTTTTTGCAAGCTCTTAATCGCTTGAGTTTTATTGGCTACCTCAATGTGTTTATTGGCTATCTTGATACCTTTGAGGTCGTTATTAAGTTGAAATTGGCAGGTTAGATTGTTATGGTAGTTGCGTACCTCATAAATAGTAATAGGCTGACTTATCCCTTTGGCAGAGATTGCCTCTTGGGCTTGGCACTCTATTGCATCTTTGATAAGCAAATGGGTCTCTTGGGATATCCAGATGGTGTTGGGTTTGGCTTTGGACTCAATACGGCTAGCTAGATTGACCGCTCCGCCAATGATGGTATAATCCATCCGATCTTCACTCCCAAAGTTCCCCACCGTACAAAAGCCCGTATTGATACCGATACGAATCTTAAAGGGTTTGGCTACGCCCATGCTCTGCCAGTAGGCTTCTAGCTCTTTGACTTTTTCTATCATCTCCAAAGACATTGCCAAACATCGCAGAGCATCGGCTTTGATACCCTCCGATGTAGGATCACCAAAAAAGATGAGTATGGCATCACCGATAAATTTATCAATGGTGGCTCCGTGTTTAAGAGCAATCAAACTCATCTCATTGAGGTAATGGTTGAGTAGATCAGATAGATCCTCAGACTCCATGCTCTCTGTTGTCGCCGTAAAATCAACAATATCAGAAAAAAATATGGTGAGCTTTTTGCGTTTGGATTCGAGTGTGACATCTTGTTTGCCCTCAAAGATAGAGCGGTATATTTGAGGTGAGAGGTATTTGGAGAGCTTATTGGATAACTCTTCAAACATCTCATTTTTACTCTTCTCTTCAATGAGTTTGAGCTTTTGTTGGTTTTGCATCTCAATTTTATCCAAAGCACCCTCAATACTTGTGATCAGTTTATTAAAGGCAATGGCAAGATTGCCAATCTCATCTTTAGAAGCGATAGTGACCCGTTTGGCGTAGTCTTGGGTCGTGGCGATGGAGAGAGCTGTATACGAGAGGGTGTTGATGGGTTTGGTGATTTTAGAAGCAAAAAAGATCGATACCCACAAAATCAAAATCAACCCTGCAAAGATAGCAAAAAAGAGTATGGTTTCAAACTTATTGTAGAGTTTGAGAGAGTGAGCCTTGTCGATATCGATATAGAGCTTAAAGCCCTCAAGATGAGTTAAATCTTTGGATTTACTCAGCGTTGGGGTATCGCTTTGCGATTTAAAAAGATATTTTTGGCTTTTTTCACTCCATAGATAGAGGCTCTGATGGGGTTTGGATTTAAGTAGGGGCTTGAAGTTGGCAAAGGCATAATTAAGGTAGAGTTTACCGATGGGTTGATTGCTGAAGCTTCCTACAATATCCACCGCAAAGAGTTGGCTACTCTTAAACGAGCCATTAAAATCTTTTGCAATGGTTGCCATATTGGATGAGGCTACGATTTTGTTTTGGGTATTGACGACAAAAAAATCACCCACCAAATGGATATCCTCTTTTTTACTGATGAGTAGATTGGTGATGCGTCTATCAATATCCATGCTCATAATATCATCCATCACATCGAGCTTGGAGATAAACAAAAAATCTTTATAGACTCCATCGATTTGATTATCAAGCTGTTTGGCAATAAATTCTAAATTAAAATCCAAATCTCTATTAATCTGTAGAGTGAGTTCTTGTTTGGTGCTGTAGAGAATATAGGCAATGGTGAGTAGATAGGGGATAAGACTAGTAAGCAAAAAGAGTAGTATGGTTTTGGTCTTAAAATTCATAGACGACTCGCATATTATTAGGTTTTTGGGCTTTGCGAAGATAGCCGATACTCCCCTCTACGTTGTTTAAAAATGCCTTCATACTGCTTGTTGAGCGTTGGGTGACGGGTGGACGCACCCCACGGTAGTGTTGCTCAATCCAATACTCATTGATCTCTTCTCGATCCATACTCAAAACACGCTGCTCAAAAGCGATACGAATGGGGTCTTGAGAGGCAAGATTGACAGCGACGAGCTTGGTACTTTGGATAAACTCTCGTTTTTTGAGATAGATATCGCGTATTTGAGCTTTGGAGAGTTTGGTAATGGAGCTTTTTTGAGATAGCACGATAATGTACTCACTGGCAAACACCACACTACAAAAAATCAAAAAAACAAATGCCATACGCATCTTAGCCACCTAAAAGAGTACAGAAAATGAGAACAAAACCTTACTGTTTTGCTCATCACTGCTTAGCTGATACTCACCTTTGAGTGAGACAGGATAGAGGGGACGATAGTTGTAGCCAATGATCTTGATCTCCTCATCAATACTATGAAACTCATCCTTGAATCGCTCATAGCGACCAATTACAAAGTGTTTGCGATTGATCTTGTAGCGTCCTTGGATGTAGTAAGCGTATTTGTCGTGTTCTTGTGTGCTTGTGTTGGGGTGATCGTAGATAAGATGCGAGTACTCTGCAAGAATTTGCACCTTTGAGGCTTCATATTTGAGCGATGCACCAAAATATTTTCGATGCTCCTCTTCAAGCTCATACTCCCCCATATTGACCCCTACGATTAGATTATCAAAATGTTTTTTAAACTCCACACCGTAGTACTCATCGGTCTCAATATTCACATAATTTGGGTCTAAATCTTTGCTCTGTTGCATAAAAGCACTGTACTCAATCGACTCATCAAAAGGCAAATAACCATACGCCATCACCCCTGTGGTAAATTTTGGATAGATTTCGCTGGCGTATTTGGGATTGGAGGTGGTATCTTTGAGCACGTTGATGGGGGTGAGGTTCCAATGCCCAATGGGGGTGATAAACTTACCCATTTTGAGATTGAGGTAGTCACTCTGTTTGTAGTTGAGAAAAGCTCGTTCAATATGAAAATGCATATTTTTTTGAGTTGTATCATTACCAAAATTTCGCACCCAAAACTGCGTGGCTTCAAGCTCTATAAGATAAGAGAAGTTATCACTAAGTTTCCCATAGGCTAAAAGTGCCACATCATCAAGCATATACTCTTTGGTCTTTTGGGAGTTTTCGTATTTGGTAGAGAAGTAGCCACCCAAAGTGAGGTATTGGTTGATCTCTACCCCATGCCCTAACCGATACTCACTCGCTCCAAGAAACGTTCCTAATAATAAGAATAAACTATACACTTTCATAGATAATCCTAATATATTTTTCGTTATAGTATACCCAAAAAAGTGTTAGTGCTTTGTTACTTAACCTTTGAGTTTGAGCTTGACTCTAATATCAATTTGGTCTCTTACGGTCAAAAAGAGCATCTTGGGTGGTTTAAGCCCGTAATCGGTAAGCTTAATAGCAAAATTGGAGCTTAGATTAATGTTTTTGCCACTTTGACTAATATCTGCCATCACACTTAGGGGATTGGTGACACCTGCAAAGTTAAGCTTTCCAATGAGTTGATACTTGCCATTGGAGGACTTAATCGAATCGATGGTGTAACTAATGGTTTTGTACTCTTTGGTCTTAAGCGTCTCATACATATGCTCATCACGCGATTTGTTATCCGAAACCAAAGATTTTGCACCAATGGAGACTTTGCCTTTGATGGAGGTGATGCCTCTGCCCATTTTGAGCTTGGTAGAAATTTGCGAAGTAGCGGGGTCGATGGTTTTATCCCCCATCACTTCAGTATGGGCTTTGATTTTGCCATTAACAAGTTGCAGATTTCCTGCCATCATCACAAATGGCATTACCAAAATAATCAGTGCTTTTTTCATTTTTTACTCCTAATAAATTAATGTAGGTTTGGCACTGCCAAACGTCTAAAATAAATTGCAATTCTAAGAGAAGGTTATTAAGAGATAAAGAGATTTTATCTATTTTTGACTTCTATTTTTTCCATAACACTTTTTGTCGTTTGGCAGTGCCAAACCTACGAATTAAGCTAGACCATATTGGCTCCTTTGCTTAAATTTAATGCTATCTTTAAGACTATAGATGCCCATTGCAAAAATCAGAGCAAAAAGTGGTGCAACCCAGTGATTGAGTGCAAAGAGCAGTCCCATGCCACTAGCACCCCAACCAATCAGTATCATATAGAGTGAAAGCTTAATAAAAGAGTTCTCTTTGATAAGCGTTTGCAAGATCACCACATTATAAAAGGATATAACAAAAGGGTAGATGATACTAAGCAAGAGCGGTTCATTGGCTATATAAAGCATATAAGATAATGCAAAGCTAGTAGCAATAATAAGCTGTTGTTTCATTGTGTTTAGGCTAAATTTTATGGCAACGGCAACCCCAATAATATGAAAAAGTGCAATCTCTAGTGTATAGCCATCTCGCCAAATCGAAATGGCTAGATTGCGAGAGAGCGATTCAAAAAGGGTGGAGTCTAAAAATACCCAGATAAACATCAACCAAATAGAGTGTTGCAGAGTGTTTTGTTTAAAGAATTTCAACCAATTTGTAGGGGCAATCCCTTGTGGTTGCCCAAGGGTACCCATAAAGGATACCCCTACATGAGGTTTGAATGAGATAAAAAATGCTGAAATAAAAACAATGAGAGAAAATACCAATCCCACAATCCATCGCCCCTCAATCTCACTGTTAAAAAGAAGTGTCCCAATGGTGTAAGAGAGCATCAACGCTACCATCATATCTTCACGAGAGGCACGTTTAAGAATCTCAATAATCATCACCGAAACCGCTCCCATACTCATCCCCATAATAAATAGCATAAAAGAGTTTAAGTTGGGATAGAAAAGCATCAAGAGTGCTTGAATAAAAATAAGCAGATGAAACTTGTATCTAAAATCGACAAAGAGTGATCCAATCGTACCAAGTACTGCTCCAACAGGCAAAAAGCCAATAATTGCCAAGTCAGAGTGAAAATACTCCACAATCCCCGTCTGAGCAATGAGTAGATAGAAACAAAACTCAGCCGATACCAATAAAATAAGAGCGATATTAAACATTTTGGACTCCTCGGTTTTTATAATTATAATCAAAGGAGTGTTATGGGTTTGTTATTGCTCTTTGAACGAGTATCTATAAAACCCCAATAAAAACACCAACCCATACCCTAGATCAAACAATGCAATGCCAAGTGCCTCAATCCCCAATTTATCGCTTAAAAAAAGGGCAATAAAGATAGAGCTAATGATAAAGCGTACCAACATGGTAAGTTTTGCCAGTAGATAACCCTGTGAGGGGTAGAGAATGCCCATCAGGTGAATCACCCCTGTAGTGGTGACAAACCCAAAGACCACATAGATATAGATACCATCAAAATGAAAGCCCATGAGTTTATAGATAAACTCCCCAAAGAGAAGCAAAAATATACCACCCAATCCATCACCCAAAACTCCACCCAAATGATAAAGATTCAGAGGGGTAGCGGTAAATTTAACTTTAACAAAAACATAGAGTGAACCCAGTACCGCTACACCTGATAAAGTACGTATCCACCACAGCATATGAACATCTAAGCTTATCAGTTTCGCCTCCACAAACCCTACCAAAGAGAGTGAGATAAGTATCCCAATCATCCCCCCTAGATAGTGACGCAAAAAGCTTTTGTCAAAGAGCTTTGGGATAAACTTACCATACATGGAGAGCATCAAAAACATCACCCCAACCCCCATGGCGATATGAGCATGAGCAATGATGAGGTTATTACGGTGAAATACCCATCGGATGGAATCGATAAATAAAATATTGCCCTCAATATCGACAAATAAAAAAGCGATTATTGAGATAAGCAAGAGCGTTTTATTTTCAATTTGAGCGTCACTATACCATCGATAGAGCAAGGGGATATAGAGCAAGGTCAGCCACTGAAAAACCCACTCGGCGTTGTAGCTAAGCTCCCCCACAAAAGCACGGTAGAGCACAGAGATAATATAGGCTACAAATGGAATGATCCACAAAATATGCCAACGGGCTTTGAAGCTGTTGTTAGAGAGGTATTTAATCACCAAATAATAAAGAGGAATCAAAGCAAAGCTCATCCCTAGCGTATTATCCCCATGAGGTCCACTTACCGTCGCTTCGACTTGCCCCACTACAGGATTCATCAAAAATAGCAGCATCATAGGAGCAACACTCACCACCACCAATGAAACCTTAATCCACAAAGGCAATACACTGTAGCCCTTAATCGCATGATAGAGTGCCAAGATATAAAACACCCCTGCAAACGCCAAGATGAAATTAAGCGAGTAGTGAAAATCATAAAAAGCCAGCCCACGACTCACTCCAAAGAGCAAGCTCACCACCATCAAGAGCAAAAAGAGATACCATAGCATAAAATATTTTTCAAGCAGTTCAATAATCTTTTGGCTAATACCAACCTCTTGCTCAATGATGAGAAATGGCAGCATGGAGAGCATCAAAGGGATAAACCCATAGAGCATGAGTGAAATATGAATAGAGCGAATATGCACGGGATTGAGCAGTGTTGTATCCATGATAACGCCCAAAAGATTAACTGAATAGAGCAATCCAAAAAGCAGACCAAGTGCAAAGATACCTACTCCGATATGAAAGTGTCGTTTTATAAAGGTTTCAAAATTTTCCATTTTGAATTATAGTCTAAGAAGTGTTATTTGAGTGTTATGGGGGGGGGAGGTGGATTTTGATAATTCTATTGAGGTCGCTACGCATATGGGTATGCATTCCCATCAAAGAGAGACTTTGAACGAGGGAAGTCACTATCCCGTTTATTTTAAATCCACCACTTCATACGCTTTTACAGGGTGTTCGATCCCTTTGAGATGTACTTCATCTTTGGCTTGACATAACACTCTATCTTTTATGAGTGCATAGGTTGTTTGCGAAATCCAGATGCTGTTGGGGTTGGCTTTGCTTTCAAGACGGCTTGCTAGATTGACATGTTCTCCCACGACGGTATAATCCACGCGGTGAGAGCTTCCAAAGTTGCCAACCGTGACTTTACCTGTAGAGATGCCCATGCGTACTTTTAGAGGCTCTTGCAATCCTTTGGCTTTCCATATCGGTGCCATCTCTTGGACTTTTTGACGCATCTCGATTGCCATTGCCACACAATTAAAAGCATCTTCTTCTTCGCCTTGGCTTTTGGGGTCTCCCAAAAAGAGCATCACCGAATCGCCAATAAACTTATCGACCGTTGCACTGTGTTTGAGTGCGATGATGACCATCTCATCAAGGTAGCTATTGAGAATATCGCTGAGTATTTCAGGTTCTAAACTCTCTGTCATTTGGGTAAAATTGACCAAGTCGGAGAAAAAAACCGTAAGCTTTTTGCGTGTTGATTTGACACAAACATCTTGTTGTCCCAACGAGATGGATTCATAGATTTGAGGCGAGATGTAAAAGGAGAGTTTATGAGAGAGCTCTTCTAAGAGTCGTTTATACTCAACCTCTTTGGTAATATCTTTTTGCATGGAGATATAGTGTGTAATCTCTCCAGTTTTATCTCTTATGGGAGAGATGTTCCACTCCACATAGTATTTTGTGCCATCTTTTTTGTAATTGACCGTACTGCCTTGAAAAAACTCCCCCTTTTGGCATTTGGCTTTGAGCTTTTTTAAAAGTTCTCTATTGGTCTCTTCACCTTGGAGTATTCGAGGGGTTTGATTTTCAAGCTCTTCAAGTGTATAACCCGTCTTTTGGGTAAAAGCAGGATTAACATAGACAAATTTGGGTCCTGGTAAATCCAAATTGGCATCGGTAATGGCGATGGAGTTGTAGGAGTGTTCAAAGAGTACTTTGAGTATATCTTCTTGCAATAGAGTGTCCAAATTTAGCACAATAGCTCCTTGTAATAAATCAATAAAGCTATTATATAGTATTAAAAAGATATTTTGTAGCCTTTTTTTGTTGTTTTAGTATAAAGGCTACACCACTATCCTCCCATCACGCATCCTAATAATCCTATCCGCCTTATTAGCCAAGCTCATATCGTGTGTGGCAACAATAATGGTCGTTCCCTTTTGAGCAATCTCTCTAAATTTATCAAAGACAATTTGAGAGTTTTTAGAATCCAAATTGCCCGTAGGCTCATCGGCGAAGAGGATATCGGGGGTATTGGCGAGGGCTCTAGCGATGGCGACTCTTTGGCGTTGTCCGCCTGAAATCTCATTGGGGTAGCGATTTTCTAGCTGTGCAATCTCTAATAGCTCTAACATGGGGTGGATATTGGCTAGGTTTGGCTTATCGGTGGCTAGGGCGATATTGTCGTATAGAGAGAGGTGGTTGATAAGATAGTGAAACTGGAAGATAAAGCCAATATGTTTGCGTCTAAAGAGATCGATATTTTTGATATTTTTGCTATTTTGCCCCAAAATCTCTAGCTCCCCAATGGTGGGTTGTAGCAGTGTGGATAAGATAGAGAGCAGGGTGGATTTGCCACTCCCACTCTCTCCTACGAGGGCGATAAACTCCCCTTTGTTAATCGCTAGTGAAATATCATCAATCACGCACTCGCTCTCATAGTAGTGTGTGAGGTTATTGGTAATTATCATCTACTCCCCTTTTGTATTAAGATAATGGGGTCAATCTTGGAGGCAGAGTAAGCAGGGATGATAGAGCCCAAAATAGTCATCGCTAGAGTCGTAGCAAAAATCATCCACGCCATATCAAGCGAAATTTCACCATTGACATAGCCTTGGAGTGAAGAGGCATTTTTGATAAGCTCCAACACCCCATAGCTAATAAGCAACGCCGAGATAAACCCAATGGAAGCGAGTATCATCGCTTCGACAATGAGTCCCATAATAATTTTAAACGAACTAATTCCTAGAGCCTTGATAATCCCAAACTCATCACGGCGTTGATTGACCGTGATGCTCATAATCGCCCCAATGGTAATAAGCCCCATAATAAAAGCAACCAAAGAGATAACGAGAGAGGATTTTTGGATGATTTTAAATTGATTGTAGTTATCGATAAAAATCTCTGTCGATTTGACCTCTATTTTTTCACTTAGGTTTTGGATTTGGGCAATGACGCTATCCATCTGGGCTAGGTTTTGGATATTGACAAGGAGCATGGAGGCGGATTTATTAAAGATTGCTCCTGCATCGCTTAGGTTCATCACCACACCCCCATTCTCAAACCCTATCTTAGAGCTGTAAACCCCTGCGATAGTGAAGTTTCGATCAGCTATGGTGATATGCGTTTTGTTGGTTAAATCTCTATAGATTGACTTCCCCACGATTACCTCCCCCTCACTAGGATAGTTGCCACTCTTAAGTGAGTAGTTGGCAAAGCGATTGGTAGAGCACCCATAGATTGCAACAATGGGCAGTTTCTCTACAGGCGAAGCCCCAACAATAAACGCCGAAGCTTTTTTCACTTCATTCATCGCTTCAATCTCTTCAAGCAATCCCACATCAACATTACTAAAAAAGGTATCGGATATTTTGGCTTGAGTCACGATAATATCCCCATCACTCTTGAGCATCGATGAGTACATATCAATCACCCCATTGGAGATAGCCATAATCAAAAATATCGCCGAGATGGCAAAAGTGAGCGAAATATAGATCAAAAAGGTTTTGAGTTTATTAGCAGAGATAGCTTTGATGGAGTATTTTAGCAAATGCTCTCCTTAGAGTATAATTTTTGGACTATTATACTCTAGGGAGTGTTATTGGAGTGTTATGGTTTGATTTATTCATTGCATCCCCTACAATCAATATTCACAATAGTTATTGCCAAAAAAAATCGAATTAGGGTTAAATACAACAGTAGGTTTGGCACTGCCAAACGTCTAGGTGATGGTTTGGATTGTAAATATGGTTGCCACTGGTAGGGTGGTGCTTGCTAGCCCACCAATAAATTACAATTTGACATATTTTTTACTTTTTTAGTTTAAACTATGGTATAGTTATAGAGATATTTCCCCCTCTCGTTCCCATGCTCTGCGTGGGAATGCAGATGAGAAGTGGATAGGATAGCGTAGATGTGACACTTAAGGTTTAGGTATGCTATAAAGGAATACAATACAATGCAATGGAAAAAAGAAAAAATAGTTATAGATAGTGGTGAAGAGGTGGAGGCACAAGCCCCTATTATTATATCGGCTAGTCGTTCAACAGATATACCCACTTTTTATGGTGATTGGTTTGTCTCTCGTTGGAAAGCAGGATATATTAAATGGATCAATCCCTTTAGTGGTAAACCACTTTATGTGAGTTTTAAAAACAGTAGATGTGTAGTCTTTTGGACAAAGAATCCAAAGCCAATGATGAAGCATCTTGATTTTTTAGATGCAAATATTCCTCATTACTATTTTCAATATTCTCTCAATGATTATGACAAAGAGGGATTTGAAGCCAAAGTGCCATCGGTAGAGAGTAGAATCAAAACATTTAAAGAACTCTCAACTAGACTTGGTAAAAAAAGAGTGGTTTGGAGGTTTGACCCTCTTATATTGACAAATGAGATTAGCATTGATGCACTTCTACAGCGAATCAAACGCATAGGCGATGAACTAAAAAATTATACAGAAAAATTGGTCTTTTCATTTGTAGATATTGAAATCTATAAAAAAGTAAAAAACAATCTCACAAAAGAGGAAGTCAATTATATAGAGTGGACTCCTAAGCTTATGAGAGAATTTGCACACGGTATCTATGAGATTAATAAATCTTGGGGGTTATGGCTTGGTACTTGTAGCGAAAAAATCGACCTTGAAGCTTATAATATCGTACACAATAAATGTATAGATGACGATTTGATGATAGATTTGTTTAGTGATGATAAAGTTTTGATGGATTTTTTGGGTGTAGAGATAGAACAAGCCGATTTGTTTAGTGAGGGCAAAGTAACAAAAAAAAGAAACCTCAAAGACAAAGGACAAAGAGAAGATTGTGGCTGTATCATGAGCAAAGATATAGGAGCGTACAACACTTGCCCCCATGAGTGTAACTACTGCTATGCGAATGCTTCTAAAGAGGTGGCTAAGAAAAATTATCAGTTGCATTTGGAGAATCCAAGTGCTGAAAGTATCAAAGGGGATTAAACATGGCATATTATTTTCGTTCAGCAATAGAGGAATTTACTATTGACCAACAAATGGCAATAGAGCAAGAAAATCCAATAGCTCTATCAGGAGGAGCAGGGACTGGGAAAACAGTTGTCTCACTATGGAGGCATCGACGAAATATTGAAACTTCAACAAAATCCTCTGTCTTGGTAACCTTTACTAAGACATTAGGTTACTATCTATCAATGAATGTAAACATTCAAAATAATAATGTCTATAGCTTAAAACAACTTCCATTAAATAGAGATTGGAAAGTCGATGAAATTATTATTGATGAAGCACAAGATTTAAAATATGATACACTACAAGAAATTAGCAATCATGGTAATACTGTATCTTATGGAGCTGATTTTAACCAACAACTCTATGAAGGAACAGTTAAAGACAATGAGCTACAAGCACTATTTCCAAATAATATAAGTTATACACTATATGAAAATTTTCGTAATACTTATCGAATTTTAAACTTTGTAAAATCTTTGTTGCCTAATCTTTTTATTCCTCAAAGTAGTCTTGATGAACTTTTAGAAGATAGGGATAGGGAAGGTATTGAGCCTATGATGTTTATTACTAATGATTTTGAAACAGAGATAACAAAAATTATTGGAATAATCGATGAATTTCCAGCTGATGACCATAATATCGCTATTTTATTGCCATTTGGTCGAAATGGTATGGAGAGTGTGGAGTATTATCATAATGCTTTAAATCAACGAGGTATCAAGTGTTCAAAGTACTATAATCATATGCAAACAGATGATATTTACATTGATAAGGTTCATATCACTACTTTTAAATCCTCTAAAGGCTTAGAATTTGATACGGTTATTATTCCATTTTTGCATAAATTTAAAGACTTTATAAATCGAAGCCATTCAACAAAAACAAGTGAACAAGATTATTATGTGGCATTAACACGAGCTAGAGATAATTTATATCTTTTATCACATCAAGAGCTTGATTTTATTGATAAACGAACCGTAGATATTGAAAAATTAGATACAATCCCTGCCATAGAAATCAATGAAGATGAAATACCTTTTTAGGAGAAAACAATTATGAAAAAAAATACTTTTTATCTATCGATTAATACTACTAGCCTAGCTCATTATATAAGTAAAGCATTAATACTTCCAAGTAGAATGTATAAAAATCGCCCCTCAGATATACAAACTTTATCTAATGACTATTTGATTTTATCTAAAAAAAAGTTTATTAATAGTTCAAACTGTTCAATAGAAATTGTATTAGATAGTGTTGAATTAGATGCTATCGAATCAACCGAAGATGAAAATATATTTTTCTATAAGCACCCTATACCTCTTTCAAGGATTATAAAAGTTCACTTTCAAGATGAAGAGCAAAAACTTATTACTGTTTATAATATCGAAGAAGGCACAGGATATATTCCTGATTTTTTAGTTGCAATAAGTGATGAAAAAAGCTACGAATATACTTCAGTACCAATGAAAGAGTTTAACTATAGCAATGAAATTGAAGAAAAAATAAAAACCTATAATCAAGTGTTAGGTGGCGTTGCATTTACTAGATATAACTTAGATGGAGAGTATTCAAAAAACTTCCTTTCTCTTATATCCCTTTTTAATCAATTTATTAAACAAAAACTTGAAACTAGTGGCAATGCAATTTATACCAAGTACAATGGAGCTTTTACTCATCAAGGTGAATTTTGGAGTACATTATCTCCTTTGTTGTATGAGAAAATCTCCAAAGAGGATGTTGAAAATATTGCACAAAAAGAAAAGATAACAATTCAAAAATCAAATGGAATTTTTCAATACCAAAATTTAGATAAAAATAATTCTATCACTTATAAATTGGCTATTTTACATACTTATGGAGAAGATAGCACCAAAAGGAAAAAAACAAGTGACTTGCTCTATGATTATAAAACAGAAAAGATACCCAAAGATAAAGTTGAGGGTATATCATTGATTTATGGTATCAATAATGGGTACTCTAGCTTTTATAACTTTTATGATAAAAAAATTGTAAAGTTTAAAATGGATTCATTGCTTGATTATTATATTATAGAGTCGATTTTTCAGTATGTTATAAATAATAAAAAAGAGAATAGAGAGTTTGAATATATTAATGACATATTGCCCACACAAGAATTAGAACTGGATTTAAAAACAGATAATACAAAACAAGTAAAAGAAAAACATGAGAGCTTAGAGAGTTTATTGAATTTTGCTCAAAATAATATATTTGAAATAAGTCCAAAAGAATTAATTGGTCAAATATGGAAAAAATTTGAGAATTTATTATATGAAAAAGATAATGAAATTAAAAAATTAAATAATAAGATTTTAGAACTAGAAAATCAAGAAATAAATAATAGCAATACCGTTTTACCTCTACCAAAAGATAATCAAAATGACAAAGTTTTAATAGAAAAAGTTTTATCTTTTTGTTCTAAAAACAAATCTGAATTACAAAAGATTGCAAAAGAAAAATCTATTCATTCTGCAAGTAAAGCAACTAAAGAAGAATTAATAAAGTTAATTTTAACTAATAAAGATAGAGGACTATTATAAATGAATGTATTAGTTGATTTACAAAATAATTCATCAAATACAGAAGCGTTATCAAAGTTTATAAATTCAAACTTTCAAGAGATATATGACTTTTTTTACAATCAAACACAAATAGAATTGTATAAACATAAAAAAGAGATAAAACAATATTTAAAATCTTTCAATCATATAATAACTTCTCTTGATTGCAGTAATAAAATAAATGGAGATTTTATAGCTTTATTAATTGAGACTTGTGAGAAATTACATTTATTGATGCAGTTTAACTTACTTTATAATTACTTATCTAAAAGTGATTATGTAGTGGGGAATAGACTAAAAGCAACTTCATGCTATTGTACGGGTATTAAAAAGTTTGACGATTATTATGAAAAACTTCCTGATATTTTGAGCTTATTACAAAGTGCTTATGATGATGAAAATGAATCTACAGAACTTTTAACAGTTACTTTAGTGAATTTTTATTTGAGTGTTGTATATAACTTTGGAGAAAGAAAAAAACAAGATGTGTTAGAATTCAAGGATAAGATTTTAACAGACTATAGGAGTTTATCACAAACATTTTTGGATAATGAATTTATAGATATTATTTTTTCTACTAACATTGATGATTATCGAAAAGCCTACGATGATAGTATCGGTTTTGTTAATGACTATTTATATGTAAATAATATTATTAATTGTGTATTAGATAATAGTGTAGCTATTGAAGTAAGTGACTATAGTAACATCTTAAGAGGATTTTCAAACTTAGAATTTGATTCAATCCTTGATGTCTCTAAAAAGTATGTCGGAAGTAATATAAGTGGTAATGAAAAAGAGGTTCATTATTCTCTTAATAGAGGCGTAGGGATATTGGAAGTAGAAAAACAACTCTATCAATATATTAAATCATTTGGAAAAATGCACAAAGCAAAACTCTATAACTCTTTTGATACTGTTATAGAAGAATTAAACCATAAAACAATAAATATTATAGATTGGGGATGTGGTCAAGCTTTGGCAACGACGCTCTTGATAGATTATATAAAAGAGAAAAATTTACAGATAAATATATCTAATGTGATATTAATTGAACCATCATCTATCGCCTTAAGTCGTGGGATGTTGCATATTGATGTATTAAAAGAGAATGAACTCTCTATCAAAGCGATTAACAAAGATATTGATTGTTTAGAAGAGAGAGATTTAAAAGTTAATAATGACAATATTACTCTACATCTTTTTTCAAATATTTTAGATGTAGAGTTTTTTAAACTAGATAGAGCATTTTTAGAAAAAATATCAAATTCTCAAAGTGGTTTAAACTACTTTATCTGTGTAAGCCCCAACATTAATGACAAACGCAATGCTAGATTGGATATGTTTTATCGATATTTTGATGATAATTTTGAAACAGATTTGATTTGTGAACGGGATAGTAATATTAATAATTATAAGAGATATGAAAAAATATTTAAAGCAACACTATAAAACATCTCGTGTTAGAAACTAATAGTCGATAAGTTGTTTTTCTCGCTCCTATCCGTTTGTGCTAAGCTCTGAGCTTGGCAAAGCGTCTAAGTACGCAAAGCATAAGACCCTACAACAAGCTCAGGGTGAACGGTATAGGTTTTTGCTCGTTGCGAAGCTCTAGCTTCGACAATGCCCTATTGGAGTCAGCAACCTCAATAAACTACAAACCACCAATATGTATGCCCAAGCAGGAGCTTGGGAACAAGTGGAAAGCTTTTATACCCTGAGCAACACCTCAAATAATGCAGATTTATCGGTGGGCTAGCAAGCACCACCCTACAAATCCAAAACATTATTGAGGTCGTAAATTTGAATAAAAAACCAAGTTTGATTTTGACGTTTGGCAGTGCCAAAGCTATGAGAATTTAAGTAAAACAACTTGGAGGTGAGGTTTTAACCTCACCTATGTGTGAAGCATTACTCCCAAAGAGAACAACTTGATAGACTATGCAAAGGTATCAGCAAACAGATTGCCTGACCAGTTAAACATCTCTTTGTAGTTTTCTGTGGATGGTGCACCATCGTCTATATTGGCAAGTACCATACTTTGTGTTGTGGCATCGTATTGAAATACGCCTGATAGCCATGACGCTTCATTGGAAGATGTGGGGCTATAACACGCTGAATTGGTTTTGGGTGAGGGGTAGAGTGCCACGCCACTTAAGATTCGCAAAATTGCATCGGCACAAATTTTGGCTTCAGAGTTACCAATATGCCCTGCTTTGGGTTGTCCTGTGCCTTGTGAATCACCAATGATATGAATATGGCTTGCAATGGTTGATTCATAACTGAGCACATTGACAGGTGCCCAGTTGCCTGAGTTTAGACCCGATTGGAAGATAATCGATGATGCTTTTTGGTTGGGTATCACGTTGAGAACTTTTGGGCTTAGACTCTTGCTCGCTCCATTTTCACTAAAGGTAACGGTTTTGGTTGCATCATCTACGTTTGTCACTTCACAACTGCTTCGATACTCTACGCCATGCTTTGCAAATGCTGTGGTAAAGGTGTGCTCTTCCACAATGATTTTATCGTTGGCATCTAGTACAATCACTTTGGCGTTGCTAAAGCCTTTGCTGTTTTTGAGATAATCCGCCACCACACAGGCTCTCTCATAGGGTCCAGGAGGGCAACGATAGGGAGCTTTGGGGATGCTCATCACAAAGGTATCCCCATCAACCATACCATCAATTTGAGCTTTGAGCAGATTGGTCTGCTCTCCTGCTTGCCATGCGTGAGGCACTTTGGTAAAGTCATACGCGTTTGGTTGGATAAAGTCAATACCAGGGGCTAATACCAATTTGGTATACTCAACACTCTCTCCACTCTCTAGTGTGATGGTTTGATTGCTCTTATCAATATCGACCACACTGCTATGGATGGTATTGATGGCGTATTTACTTTTGTGCGTGTTGTAGTTAAAGGATAGATCACTCGTACTCTTTTGTCCATTGAGTACTAAGTTACTCAGTATGGGAGAGACATAAGTAGCGTTTGAATCAATAATAGTCACATTGATACTCTCTCCTCCCCACAACTTTAGATACTTGGCACAAGTAGCTCCTGCAAATCCACCTCCTACTACCACGATATGAGGAACACTCGAAGTGTTAGCAACCGCAGGTGTCAGTGTTGCTAGTGAACTAAGCCCCACAAATTTCATAAAATTACGTCTTGAATTTGTTGTTTTCATCTCTCTCTCCTAATCATTTTTGGGTAATGTTTTGAGCCAATTACCAATAAGCGTAATCTCTTGGCTTGTGTATCCATGAGCTTGAGCACTCATAATTGGCTCATCATCATAAATCTCATCGGCTAGATCATCTTCTCCTGCAATGCTATCCCATCCATTGACCGAGACACCATTGGTGCCATGACACTGTGCACACTGCGAGCCTAGTAGTCGTCCTGTATCGGGTGTATAGGAGATAGGGAGTGTTGTGGGAGTATTTGCAACGGTGCTACTCTTCTGCTCACTATCATCATTCTCTTGTTCATCATTCGCACTATCGCTACTCTCATCCTCTTGCTCATAGTTGGATGTATAGGTTTGCTCATCAGTTGTATTTACAGTATCGCTACTTCCACCTCCACAACCTGCCAAAATAAGAGCTAAAATTAAACTATACTTTGCAAGGAAGGGTTTGTTTTCTACTTTCATAATGCGACTCCTTCAATTAATATCGTTCTATATAGAAATTGTACAATAGGCAGTGTTACTGCATTGTTACAATGATAAATTGCTATAATATGGTTCAATAAAAGAGTAAATAGAGTCTACTAATAGCAGGAGAAAATTACCCAAGGAGAAAGGATGCTCAAAAAAATAACGCATACCAGTAAAAAAGAGCCCAATAGAGTCTGGTATAGCAGTGACTATTTTGATTTGATTGTATGGAGAGAGAGCAGTGGGGAAGTAAAGGCTTTTCAGTTATGTTATGATATTGCACGAAATGAGAGAGTTTTATCGTGGCGAAAAGCATACGGTTTTACTCATGCTCAGATTGATAGTGGTGAACAAAATCCTTCCAAAAATCAATCACCCCTTTTGATTGCAGATGGTGTTTTGGATAGGCAGAGACTTTTAGAAAAATTTCAAGTTGAATCGCAAAATATTGATAAGGATATCAAGGAGTTTGTCATTGATAAAATTGGAAGGTACTCATGAGCTGTTTCCAAAATTGATAAGCAAATTGGATTTACCTAGTGGAGAGTAGTATCTAAAGCTACTCTTTAGCACAGAGGTACTCACCACCGTAGATACAATCTATCTCTAACTCTTTTTCATTCATGAGAATATCTGATAACATATCTCCTTTTGTATTAATAATCACACTATAGGTAGACTCTTTGCATTTTGTATTGGGAGCACCTGCTTTAAATGCAGCCACGACAATCACCTCATAGCCTTGAGCTACTTTGCGATACTTGATTCCCTCTAAACGTTTATTCAAAAAGGTAGCAAGTTGTACCTCGGCATCGCTATTAATCTCGTCAAAAAAGCCTATAAAATCCGCTTTGGTATCCATTTTAAAAACTTGACCGCTACTATCAATCATCACACCGTTATAGAGATAGCGACACCCATGCCCGACAAAATCATAACTCAATATTCCAAAGTCATTACGGCTGTGAATCAAAGGCTTTAACTCTTTAAACTGTTTTATGGTGGATGAGCTAAAGCTCTTGAGTGGTTTTTGATAGATGGTGAGAACCTTACGATAGGCAAGAGGCATCAACTCCTCTTTACTATTGATCTTATACTCTCGCAGTTCTAAAACCTCTACACCCTTTTTAAGTTTGTAATCGCTGGCTTTGTATTGACTTAGAGGTTTTAGTATTTGCCACTCTTTAGCCTCACTCAAACTCAACATCACTATTACCAATAGTAAATATTTCATTTTCATTGCTCCTATATTTTTTTGTTACAGTTGTAAAGTGCCACACCCTCAACCAATCCAAAATCAATAACGACTGACTCCTTAATATCCACAATATTAAAAAGCTCTTTGTAGATTGCTACTCCTGTATTGATAACCTCTACTCGCCCTGCACCCACGGCTTTAATGCGTTCTTCGATACTCATAGACATAAGTTTATCACGGTAAAAATCCAATTCAGGCTTTTGTAAAATTGTCCCTTCTACCAAGTTGGCATCATAGGTTTTGTAGGTTAATTCATGTTTGAGTGCGGCAATGGTGGTGGGTGTCCCAGCAGTTGCCACAAACTTATCGACTTTTCCATATTTGGCATAGATTTCATCGCAAAAATCCTGCATTTCGCTCATCAATTTGGGCAGTACCTCTTCAATCACTTCAATATTAGCATCATACTTTTGCGAGATGGTCACAATACCGATAGGAAAGCTTTTGCTAAAAACTTTGTCACGATAATTAAAAATCAGCTCCGTTGAACCCCCACCAATATCCACTAGTACAAAAGAGTCATGCTCATTGGGATAAAGAATATCCACTTGATTCTCCACTGCCATAAGGGTATATTTGGCTTCATCATCTCCTGAGATGATCTCAAAATTGACTCCCGTAGCCTTTTTGAGTTTGTTAATGACTTCATCCGAATTTGAGGCTTTTCGCACTGCTTCGGTCGTGACTGCATAGATAGGCTCATCAAACTCAATCTCTGCTTTGGCTTCATTGATGGCATCAATGACCCGAGTAATTGCAGCATCATTGATCATCCCAGTTTGTGCCAAACCATTGGCAATCTTGGTCACTTTGGTAAAAAACTGCTTGTTGGTTTTGGTGGCACAATCAAACTTGGCAACACGAATGGAGTTGGAACCCAAATCAATACTAATCATCAATGCTCCTCAATAAATGCAAATTTATGTTTACGTAAAATGGCTCGAATTTGATCTTGATGTTCAAGCCCTTTGGTCTCTAACGCCACCGAGACATTGGCATCTCCAAACTTTAGATCGGTTGAAGTACGATCGTAGCCAATCTGCACAATATTGGCATCGACCTCTTTGAGTATCTCCGTAAAGAGCATCAAACTTCCTGGTTTATCCACCAATGTTACTTGCAGTTTGAGTTTACGGCTTGATTTAACCAAACCTTTTTCAATAATCAGTGAGAGCATCGTCACATCGATATTACCACCACTGAGCACAATTGCCATGCGACTATTGGCTGGCATCTTGATCTTATTGTGCAAGAGGGCAGCTACCCCTACGGCTCCTGCCCCCTCAACGAGTATCTTTTGTTTTTCAAGTAAAAATAAAATTGCATAAGCAATCTCCTCTTCTTCAACTAGTTCTAGAGCATCCACATCTTTGAGGATATGCTCTAGGGTAATGGGCGAAGTATCACGCACGGCAATGCCATCGGCGATGGTACGCACACTGAGCGAATCGATGGGTTGCTTTTGATCGTAAGAGTTTTTCATTGCAGGTGCTCCTGCTGAGGCGATACCGATTACTTTGATATTAGGGTTGATGGCTTTGACAACTGTAGCAATCCCTGCAATTAATCCACCACCCCCTACAGGTACCACAATAGCATCAAGATTGGGAAGTTCTTGCAAAATCTCCATTGCAACAGTTCCCTGACCTGCCATCACACTATTATCTTCAAAAGGGTGCACAAAGTCATAACCATTCTCTTTTGCATACGTTAAGGCATGGGCATAGGCTTCATCGTAGTTGCTGCCATGCAAGATCACTTCACCCCCACGACTTGTCACCCCTTGAACTTTGGTCAGCGGTGTAGATTCAGGCATCACGATAGTGGCTTTGAGTTTAAAGTGCTGTGCTGCATACGCCACCCCTTGGGCATGATTACCCGCACTTGCCGCGACAATCCCTTTGATTGCTTTGGATTCCACCAATGAGGCAATGGCATTAAAGGCACCTCGGAGTTTAAACGCCCCTGTAAATTGCAGATTTTCCTTTTTTAAAAAGATCTCAAAGCCACTCTTAGCACTCAGTATTGGAGCAAAAGAGAGAGGGGTATTGTGTATGACCCCCTCTAATCGCTTGCTTGCTTGTTTCACATCATCTAGTTTTAACATTTAGTTTTGGGTTTCCTTTTGTAGTATGTTTTTGTATTCATTGTAATTTGTTTCAAGTTTATCAAAGTCTTTATCATTTGTAATCAACTCTAACGCATAATATTTGGCTGTGATAAAGTGCAAAAAATCAATCGCTTCACATTTACCTTTGAGTTTAATTCCTTTGCTATGACAATAGCGAGAAAATGCGATGGCTTCATCATAAATATCTTGCTTAATATTGACTTTTGTAAAAGAGTCTAAAGTTATTTTTGCTTCTCTAAATCTTTTTTTATGCTTATTGTGAATAGTTCGTAGAGCCTCTATATAGACTAGCCTATTGATAGAGATTTCACTATCTTCTTGCAAAGCTATGGAGTACAGTTTATCCATCGCTTCCTCTTTTTTATCAAAAATATCAATAATGATATTGGTATCGAAAAAATATTTCACTACTGTTCCTCTTTGATACTGTCAATGAGATTTAAAAGATTTTGTTTTGCTCTTTGTTGTCTTTTTTTATCATCTTGCGTGGGATGATGAATCCTTGCTTTATTGACATCAAAACCAAAAACAGTTGTTTGAATATCATTTAAAAAACTATTGTTTACCTCTTTTTGATCAGAGATTTTAACTACCCCCTCCTCTTTGTATACTTGATAATAGACCGCTTCCATAGTTGAACCCAAAAGTATCGTAGGGCTATGGGTAGTAACAATAAACTGAATCAGTGGAAAAGTCTCTCTTAATTTACGCATAAAGCCATATTGCCATTTGGGATGCAGATGCAGTTCAATTTCATCGATTAATACAATGCCTTGAAATTGAGATATTTTTTCTACTTGTTGTTTCTCCGATAAACGGGTAATTAAATCACAAATTAAGATAATCACACTGCGATAACCTGCTGAGAGCTGATTAAAGGTTACGGCTACCCCCTTTTCTCTAAACTCTACGCCATCATCGGCGACCATGCTTGGTACTATCTCAATTTCAATTTCACGATTAAGCAAATGTGCTATCAGAGCTTTGGCATCTTCTAAGGATATAACAGTGGGTTTATCTGCTTTTTGACTATGGTCTAAATATTGCAACCACTCAATAGGATGATAGAGGTTAAAGTCGGGTTGAAAGAGCGTTAAATACCCACTTTTATCTATCTCACTATTGCAACTATTGTTTCGACTGCTTCCATAGGCAAAAAAGTTTTTTTGACACAGTTCTCTATCTGCTATCTCAATAGTGTATTGATCCTCAATATCTCTAAAAGCTTTAAGTCCATCCTCATTGACTCCTTTTAAGCCAACTGCAATAGATTGTAAAAGTAGCGTCTTACCATCACCATTCTCACCCACTATATAAATCTCTTTTTTATCTTTGAGATTATTAAGCTTTATATCTTGTATGGAGAAGAATCTTTTTATCTCAATAGAGTCTAAAGTAGAAATATGTTTATTATTTATTGCCATTTATTACCTTATCCAATTTTTATTTGTCGTTTGGCAGTGCCAAACCTACTTCAAACACTTCACTCAACTCTATCTCACTCTCCATGCAGAGTATGGGGAGTTTATCTTCTACTCCATAAGCTTTGTCATAGAGATATTTTCCTTCTTGCAAGATGAATTTATCGATAATTTTATATTCAATATTAACCAAAAAGTACTCTTCAATTCCACTGGCTTCATAGAGCTCTTTTTTGATGGTTTTATCTTTGTAGGCAGTCGAGGGAGAGAGCACTTCAAAGATGGCACAAGGCAAAGAGCTATTGTTACAAAAAATCATCACATCGGGTTGTACAACATTGATTTGGCGATTGATGCTAAGCTTCACATCAAAAGGAGCGATACGGGGGGTGCATTTTTGTTGCTCTTTGGCAATATTTTTAAGCAGTGATGCAATGTTTAAAACTGTATCTTGATGCAAGGCACTAGCCCCTGCCATCATATAGATTTGTCCAAAAATAAGCTCAAGGCGTTCTTGGGTAGTCGCATCAATCTCTAAATAGTCATCATAATTATAGTTTTCTAATTTCAATGCTTCATTCATTCCCAAACCCTTTTTTACTAATATTATATCAATATAAGTTAAATTTTTTCTACTTTTTAACCTTGAAGTGCTACAATACTAAGATAGAACTTACAAGGAGAATTATTATGGAATGTGAAATGCCAAAAGTTAATAGTAATACAGATGAGATGATTGAATATTTTAAAACAACGCAAACGATTGCTGTAGTGGGTGCTTCGCCTAAGCCTGAAAAAGATAGTCATAAGGTAGCCAAATATTTATTAGAAGTTGGATATAATATGATTCCAATATACCCAAAAGAGAGTGAGATATTGGGTCAAAAAGTCTACAGATCCCTCAAAGAAATTGATCAAAATATAGACATGGTCGTTGTTTTTAGAAAACCCGATGTTGTGAATGCTGTAGCTGATGCTTGTATAGAGCGTGGTGATGTCAAGGTCTTATGGACACAGATTGGTATCATCAACAATGAAGCGGCACAAAAAGCAAAAGATGCTGGTATTGCTGTTGTGCAAAACTACTGTGCGATGGTAGAGCACCGTGAGTTGATGGCATAATCAAAAATTAAGGGATTCAATACTATTTTAGACACTCTCAATATAACTTAAATATAGGATATAGACATGAATGAAGTGATGATAGTAATAATAGCCACCTTTACGATAGCCATAACCCTCAATATATTTTTAAAACGTTACGGTATACCCACCATCATTGGGTATATCTTTACAGGGCTTATTATCTCTAAAGCCTTTGGGCTTCATAGTGGGCACGATGATACCCTTTCACACGTTGCAGAGTTTGGGATTGTCTTTTTGATGTTTACTATAGGACTAGAGTTCTCTATTGCTCATCTTAAAAGCATGAAGGAAGAGGTCTTTGTCAATGGAGCTTTGCAAGTCTCACTTACGGCTCTTTTTTTCTTTATACTTATCACCATACTGCTTGATATTCCTATCAAGAGTGCCATTATCATAGCAGCAGCTATCTCGCTTTCTTCTACAGCCATTGTACTCAAAGTCCTTAATGAGAGCGGCAAGATTAGCAGTGAGTTTGGTAAGAAATCATTAGGGGTTTTGCTCTTTCAAGATATAGCCGTTATCCCAATACTCTTAATGGTTGATATCTTTACCAACACCGATCAATCGTTGGGAATGTTGTTGCTTTATACCTTTTTTGAAGCCATTATTGCTCTCTCTATCCTCTTTGTCTTTGGTAAATACCTTGTTGAACGTATTTTGGAACTCTCGTACTCTTCAAACGAGATATACATTGCTTCCATTTTACTCATTGTTATCGCATCATCGTATCTAGCCCATCTTTTTGGGTTTTCATTTTCATTGGGAGCATTTATTGCGGGGATGACCATTGCCGAGACCAAGTATAAACATCAAATTGAAGCCGATCTTATTCCCTTTAGAGACTTGCTCCTTGGGCTCTTTTTTATCACCATTGGGATGCAGATCGATATTGCGGTGATTGCGAAAAATATTTCGATTATTATCATGCTGCTCTTTAGTATTATGATACTCAAAGCGTTTATGATCTATTGGATCATTATTCGCAAAACTCCCAAGCGTACAGCCTTTAAGAGTGCGTTGGCATTGTCGCAAATTGGAGAGTTCTCTATGGTTGTTTTAGCCCTTGCCAATAGCTCTGCATTGGTAGATAATCACATTATTCAAATTCTACTTGCTACCATTGTACTTTCGATGATTGCTACTCCTTTTATACTCAATAACCTCTCTCGTATTGCGGATATTTTTGCGAGTGAAACTATCCCTGATACTCCTATTCGCTGTGAAAACTGTGCCAACCATATCATCGTCTGTGGATACGCCAATACGGGTAAAAGCATTGTCAAAAAGCTTATTGAAAAAAACATTCCCTATATCATTATCGAACACGATATCAAACTCGTTGAACAGGCAAAAGAGGCAGATCTAAACATCATGCTAGGTAACGCCGCACAAATATCACTGCTTGAAAAGCTTAATGTCCGAAAGGCTTCGGGGGTCATTGTTGCCATTGATAACTTTCATAAACTTCACCTTGTTATCGATACCATTAAATCAATCAGCCAAGATATTGATGTGATTGCCAAAGTGGCCAATAAAAAAGAGTACGATGTCCTTGCTCAGTATAAATTAAAACATGTTTTAAATAGAGCCGATATTATGTCAGATATAATTGTGCAAGAGGCACTAAGCTGTAATTTAAGTGATAAGAGAGGATAGAGATGCTACTAGGTGTAAATATAGATCATATTGCGGTACTGCGTGAGGCAAGACGGGTTAATGATCCTGATATTATCGATGCTTTGAGTATTGTCAAAGTAGCAGGAGGTGATCAAATTACCATTCATCTGCGAGAAGATAGAAGACATATCCAAGATATTGACCTTAAACGCATAAGTCAACTCTCCCCATTGCCGATCAATTTGGAGTGTGCTAAATCCGATGCCATGATCAATATAGCACTTCACTATCAGCCCCATCGTGTGACGATTGTACCCGAAAACCGCCAAGAGGTGACTACCGAGGGTGGATTGCTTGTAGAACAAAGTGATGATGCCTTGCGTAGTGCTATTAAAAAGCTACAAGAAAATGAGATAGAGGTTTCGCTTTTTATTGATCCAACGATAGAAGCCGTCAATGTGGCACTTGATATGGGTGCGGAGTGGATAGAGTTTCATACAGGCGAGTATGCCAATATCTATGCCATGCTCTATGGTAATCTAGCCAAATCACACCACTCTATCAAAGCCCTAGACCTACCACGTAATGAACTTCAAGCCAAGCTAGATGCAGAGTTAGAACAACTTGAAAATGTTGCTAAGTATGCCAAAGAGCTAGGATTTAGAGTTGCTGCAGGGCATGGACTAAATTACAACAATGTAAATAATATAATCAATATCAAATCTATAGAGGAGCTTAATATTGGACAGAGTATAATTGCCCGCTCAATTTTTAGTGGCTTAAAGTCTGCTATAGAAGAGATGAAAAGGTTGACAAAATAATGAGAATCATACTATATTTTATGCTGCTAATGGGTGTACTTTTGGCAAAAAAGCCCATATCACCACTTGAGGCACTACCTTATGATGAGGCAAAAGCCAAACTTGGCAAAGAGCTCTTTAACGACACGATTCTCTCAGAAGACAACACCATAGCGTGTACAAGTTGTCACCTACTCAATAGTGGAGGGGATAATGATATTCCTTTTTCATTTGGTATCAAAGGTCAAATGGGAGATATGAATACCCCTACTGTCTTTAACTCTGCTCTTAATTTTAAACAGTTTTGGAATGGACGAGCCAAAGACCTTAAAGAACAAGCCCATCAGGTAATCGAAAACCCCAAAGAGATGGGCAGTAACATCTACGATATTGTCAAGCGTTTGCGTCTTGATCCAAACTACTCTCAAAAATTTGAAAAGGTCTATCACGAAAAGGTAAGCAAAGAGAACCTTATAGATGCCATTGTTGAGTTTGAAAAATCACTGATCACACTCGATGCTCCTTTTGATCTGTATCTCAAAGGTGAGAGCAATGCAATCAGCCAACAAGCAAAAGATGGCTATAATCTTTTTAAATCCAAAGGGTGTATTTTATGCCATAATGGTCGCAATGTTGGAGGCAATCTTTTTAATCGTTTTGGAATACATAGTGATCATCACAACTCTAAATCATTAGGACGTTATGAGGTGACTAAAAAAGAGGAAGATAAGTTTGTCTTTAAAGTACCTACTCTACGTAATGTAGAGCTCACAGCCCCTTATATGCATGATGGACGAGCTAGAACACTGCATGATGCTGTTAAACTTATGAGTCAATATCAACTGGGTCGATCAATCAGTGAGCAAGATATTGATGCTATTGTTGCGTTTTTAAAATCCCTTACGGGTAAACTACCCCATACATTAAAGTAGCACATATGAATGTAATTAACGTTGGACGTAAAAAACTTGATATTTTTTTTATGCTCATATCCTTTTTTATGATTATACTCACATTTATGATCATCTATGTTAAAAAAGCTGATCGTGATATGAAGAACTACACCATCTACCATAAGCAAATCAAAGAGCTCTCCATTCTTGATCAGCAGTTTGAAAATGCTTTTTTAAAGAAATATAGATACATCAACTACGATGAACTTCAGAGCATTAACAATCATTTTGAAGAGATCTTAGAGTTTTTAGATCATCAAAAGTTTGTCTATAAGTTTGATCAACAACTTAAAGACGAAATTGCAAAACTCTATGAGGTTTATGAGCTCAAAAGTGAACTTTTACAGCAGTTTAAAGCACTGAATGCACGTCTTACAAACTCTTTGCATTATATGTATGATCTTCATAAAAGTATTGCCGATGATCAAAATGTATCAAATCAGGAAAAAGACCTTTTCTTAAAGATATTTTTTCACATAGAACAACTTGCAATGGATATTCCTCTTGATCTAAAAACATTAAAAAACTCTATTGCTAAGGTCAAGCCACTTCAAGAAAAGTCTGAAAGTTATCAATACTTCTATCAACACGCCAAACTCTTTACGCAAGATACTGCACATTTAGCAGACTTACTTGGAGAGACTCAACAACTCAATCTTGCAAGACAGATCAAAAGTGTCTCGCAAGAGCTTGAGTTGCACTCTCAAAGAATGTATGATGATCAATACAAAATATCCCTTATCTTCTTTATTTTTGGTTTTTTAAATCTTGTATTTTTAATTGTAAACTATAAAAAAATCAATAAGTTAGTGCAAGATCTCTTTACCTTTAAATATACCATTGAAAACAGTGACAACCTTATTATCATCACCGATAAAAACCGTAATATCGAATATGTTAATGAGGCATTTGAACGCAAACTTGGATACGACAAAGAGGAAGTTATAGGACAACAACCCAATATCATTAAATCCGATCTTATGAGTCGTCAGTTCTATGAAAACTTAAATAAAACACTTGATCGCGGAGAGAAATGGGAAGGGGAGATTATAAACCAACGAAAAGATGGCTCTTTGATCTATGAAAAGGCCTCTATCATTCCAATTTTTAACAAAGATAAAATTCAAGGATTCTTATCAATCAAACTCGATATCTCAGAGTATATCCAACAGCACAATCAACTCAAACAGCTTTATGCACTCTTTGAGTATACTCAAGACGGTATATTGATTTTAGATCACAACGGAGAGATGATTTTGGCCAACCCTTCCTTTTTGGCAATGAGTAACTATACTTTGGAAGATATTCATAAAAAATCTCTCTCAATGGTGATGTCTGATAAAGATAAAAACATTCTCAATGATGAAACCAAAGCGATTGTTCAAAAAGACACCATTTACACTACCCAAGCAGAACTCTTCACAAATAATCAAACCCTTATCAGTCAACAGATGACAATCATTGCCATTCATGACAGTAACAATTTAATCAACTATATTATAATCTTTAGAGATTAGAGAGTCACCTCTCTAGCTCTCATCTATTTTCTATGCATTTCTTTGATGCATACTCACTGGGCAATTATTTATTGTAACTTCTTTGCCACCAACTCATTAACCACCTTGGGGTTACCCTTTCCTTTGGTTGCTTTAAGTACCTGCCCTACAAAAAAGCCTAATAGCTTAGTGTTTCCTGCTCTAAACTTCTCGACATTATCGGGATTTTTTGCCATTACTTCATCGATAAGAGGCTCGATTACAGATGGGTCGCTTATCTGTACGAGTCCTTTGGATTCAACAATCTCTCTTGGTTCTTCTCCACTTTTGCACATCTGCTCAAAGACCTGCTTGGCGATTTTGGTGGAGATGGTCTCATCGTCTATCATCTGGACAAGATTGGCGATGTCTGTAGCATTAAATTTAAGCTCACTAATCTCTTGCTCTTTGAGTTCTCGTGCTACTTCGTTGCTGACGATATTGGCGATGGTTATAGGGCTATTGTTAGAGGATAGAGCCTCTTCATAAAAGTTTGAAAGTTTTTCATCCCGTGCTAATGTATTGGCTACTTCACTGTTAAGCTTTAACGCATGGGTATATCTACCAAAGCGAGACTGCTCTTCTTGGCTCATGGGGGCTACTTCGCCATCAACTTGTACTTTCTTGCTCTTATTTTCGCCTCTAGGTCGTCGCTCATTAGATTGAGATTTTTTTGCCCATGAGTCTTTGAGTCCGACAATTTTATTAAAGACGGGGTGAGCATCGCTATAATCGATAGGGTCAGCATAAAAATATCCAAGACGTTCAAACTGAAATCGCTCATCGGGCTTCTCATCAATCACAGCAGGTTCAACAAGTGCGTCTTTAATGATTTTTAGAGAGTTGGGATTGACATCCTCTAGCCCCTTAGGTGCTTCATCTTTGAAGAGCCTATCGTAGAGGCGTACCTCTATGGGCTTGGCACTTTTGGCATCGACCCACTGAATGGCACTTTTGACCTTGATACCGCTGGTATCTTCTCCACTTTTGGAGTCTTTATGGTACTGGGCTTTGATCTCAACAATATTACCCTCACTATCTTTAATCACCTCTTGGCAGGTAATAATATAGGCGTGTTTGAGGCGAACGCTCTGCGTAGGGGTGAGACGGTAGTACCCTTTGGGAGGGTTTTGGCTAAAATCCTCTCGCTCGATATAGAGAGTATTGGAAAAGGGCAGTTTGCGTGAACCCTCTTTGGGGACATCTTCGGGGTAATACGAGGCCTCTATCTCTTCTGAACCTTCATAATTGGTGATGGTTACTTTAAGTGGCTCAAGCACTGCCATCACACGGGGGACTTTGGGGTTGAGGTCATCACGGATAGCAAACTCTAATTGCGCTACATCCACCATAGAGTTGGCTTTAGCTATCCCCACACTGTCGCAAAAATTAATAATGGACTCAGGCGTATAACCACGACGACGATACCCTGCAATAGTTGGCATTCTAGGGTCATCCCAACCGCTTACAAGCCCTTTATTGACAAGCTCAAGCAGTTTGCGTTTGCTCATCACGGTGTAGTTTATCCCCAATCGTGCAAACTCATATTGATAGGGGCGTTTGGGTTGAAGCCCCAAGGTATCAAGAATCCAATCGTAAATGGCACGGTTGTTTTCAAACTCCAAGGTACAGAGCGAATGGGTAATCCCTTCGATATAATCAGAGAGACAGTGAGCAAAATCATACATGGGGTAGATACTCCACGTATCGCCTGTACGGTGGTGTGTGGCGTGTCTGATACGATAGAGCAGAGGGTCACGCAGCTGCATATTAGCAGCACTCATATCGATTTTGGCTCGAAGTACGTGTTCACCATCTTTAAACTCGCCATTTTTCATACGTTCAAACAGATCTAAATTCTCTTCAATCGTTCTATTGGCATACTTGCTTCGTTTTCCTGCCTCTTTGACGCTGCCTCTATACTCTCTTATCTCCTCTTCATTTAGGCTATCGACGTAGGCTTTGCCCATTTTGATAAGTTGCACAGCATACTCATAGAGCTTTGGGAAATAATCCGAAGTAAAGCGAACACTCCCCTCCCACTCAAAGCCTAGCCACTCCACTGCATCTTTGAGAGCCTCTACATATTGCGTATCTTCCGTAGTGGGGTTGGTATCGTCCATGCGAAGATTACAATGCCCTTGATAGTCATTGGCAATTCCAAAGTTGATGCAGATGGATTTGGCATGACCAATATGTGGAAATCCATTAGGCTCAGGAGGGAAGCGTGTCACCACCTCTTGATACTTGCCCGATTGTAAATCCTCTTCGACTTTGACCCGTAAAAAATCTTTGCTCTCACCCATCTATTAAACCTTTTGATTTTGATACTCTAATAAATGGCGTATTTTATCCAATTAGTGCTTATACTACTTCACTTAAAACAACTTGATCTCTCTCTTTTTTTGCTTTATAAGAATCATCACTTTGGGGTATTTGTGTGCCAGTATAAAGATAAAAATATATCAATTTGAAATATTTTAAACTTTTCTAATAAAATATAGTATATAGTATCCCTATGGAAAAACAAATAAAAACTCAAACAACTATCAATCGTTTTAGGTGTGCTTCGCTTGATGGACTCTCTGCCAAAGTTGTCGATGTGGAGGCGACTTTTACCAAAGGGTTACCAAGCTTTAGTGTCGTAGGGCTTGTAAGCAGTGATATCCAAGAGTCCAAAGAGCGTGTTAAGTCTGCACTGCTAACCAATGGATTTACCTTTCCACCTCTTAAGATTACGGTTAATCTCTCTCCTAGTGATATTAAAAAGAGCGGTACGCATTTTGATCTGCCCATTGCCTTGTTGATTGCTCTAAATCAAACGAGTTTGGAAGATAGTGATCTTTTTGTCTTTGGGGAGTTGGGGCTTGATGGCAAAATCAAGAGCAGCTCCATGATATTTCCCCTGATTTTATCACTCAAAGAGCAAGGAGTGATTCACAAAGCTATTGTACCCTTTGAGGCATTGGAGTATCTGCAACACATCTCGGATATTGAGTTTATCGGAGTCGATACACTCTCAAAAGCAATCGAGATGATCTCTACAAAATCTATTGATAAGCATACTGTTTCGTATGAATACAAAGCTCAATCTTTGGTTATTGGCAAACGTGAATTTTTTTATACTCAGGAGTATATCAGTGACTTTTTTGATATCAAAGGGCAAAACATTGCCAAGCGAGCCTCTTTGATTGCAGCGTGTGGGATGCATAATTTTTTGATGCAAGGTTCTCCTGGTTGTGGTAAGAGCATGGTGTCCAAACGCCTGCAAGATATTTTGCCACCTTTGAGTAAAGATGAAATTCTAAGCATTGCCAAACATCAATTTTTAGACGGTACAACGCCTGATTTTGCTCCTAAGCGACCTTTGCGTTCTCCTCACCATACGGCAACTTCGGCTTCAATCTTTGGAGGAGGATCGATCAATGCCAAGATAGGTGAAGTGGCACTTGCAAATTATGGCTTGCTCTTTTTTGATGAACTGCCACACTTTTCCAAGCCTATTTTAGAAGCTTTGCGTGAACCTTTGCAAGATAGAGTGGTCAATATCTCACGGGTCAATGCCAAAATTTCTTACGATGCCGATTTGATGTTTGTAGGGGCGATGAATCCTTGTCCTTGTGGAAATCTTCTTTCAAAGATCAATGCTTGTAGGTGTTCGGATATTGAGATTAAACGCTACAAAAACAAGCTCTCTGATCCTTTTTTGGATCGTATTGATATTTTTGTAACGATGCAAGAGATATCCAAAGATGATCGCTCTGATGTGACATCTAAGGCGATGCATGAAAAAGTGATGGATGTGTTTAGGCGACAGATGGAGCGCGGGCAGAGCAAGCTTAATGGAAAATTGAGCGAAAATGAGATAGAGAAGTTCTGTCTTTTATCCTCTGATGCACTTGAGGTATTGCAAAAAGCGATTGAACGTTTTGGACTCACGCATCGCTCTATAGCAAGTATCAAAAAGGTCGGACGTACCATTGCCGATATTAATCAACATCAAAAGATTGAAAAACAGGATTTATTAGAGGCATTAAGTTATAGAAAAAGAGCCTAAAAAGGTAAATATATAATAAGTTTACTATAAGTTTACTACTTTTGAAATTGATTTTTCACTAGTTTTTTGCTATACTATACTTATCTTAAGATAAAGGACAAAAGATGTTGAGAGTTTATGTTGTGTTAAGCTTTTTATTTTTGAGTGCCGTAGAGGCAAGAGTAATTTATAGTAGTGATTGCTATAGTGAAGTGGTAGCTTATGAAACTGTGACATATGAGCCAGAAGTAGTTGTATACAAGCCTGAACCAGTGGTTTATAAAGTCAAAAAGAGATATAAGCCCAAAAAAAAGGTAATTGTCTATGATGAGTATCCTAGCAGAGCAGTCTACTATTACACTACTCCTGTTGTCGTTGAGCAGCCACTCTATCTGACTACAGCATGTGTCTACTAAGTTTCATTATACTTTAAATTATATTATTAACACCTCACTTTTTTTAAAGTGGGGTGTTAATATCCTACAGAGTTATAGGTAATACCCAAACTTGTTTAGGGCAAAAGCCCCTAATACTTAATCTCCCCAATCTCCACTACCTTACTTTGATTGCCTACTCGTACCACGATATCATTCCCCTTTTGGGCTTTTTTACCGTAATGGGTATAGACTTCGGCTCTAATAGTGACGGGGATGGTGGTTTTTTGTTGGCTGTTGCCGTAGTAGTTGACTTCGATTTTGTATTCTCCCTTAATGGCATCTTTAATCATAAACTCTTCGGGTCCATAGCCTCCTGTGATGTCGTTGGAGATTTTGCCGCCGATGTAGGAGAGTTTGTTGCTGTAATAGGTCTTTTCTCCATGGGGGTCGGTCACCCACAAGTCCATATCGCTGTTATCCCCACTCCAGTTGATAACGACACGTAAATCTACTGGCATCTTGGCTATGAGTCGCTTATCGATGCCTTTGGTACTTAAACGATGTTTAGCGATAAGGGCATTCATCTCGTTGAGTACTACTATTTTGATACCGTTAAATCGTCCATCCCATGTGTGGATCAAAATATGGTAGAGGTTATCTATTGCTTGTTGGTACTTTTTAGCTTTGGCATAGGCTAGGGCTAGATCACGGTAGGATTGAGGCTCAAAGGGGCGTAGATTGGCTACACGCTCATAAGCTTTGATGGCTAGGTCGTAGTGTTGCATCTCCATTGCTTTGTAGGCAAAGATACGCAAAAACTCACTGTTGTCAAAATCAAGTTCAAGCACATTGGAGAGAAATCGAATCGCTTCACGTTTCATCTGCTTTTTATACAAAAACGATGCCACATCGACATAATACATCGGTTGGGTCATGTATTCACCCTTCATCATTTGGTAGGCGTGTAACCATTGATGTTTTTGAAGCTCTTTGAGTTTTTTGAGATAGAGCGTATCGGGGTCAAAGGATTTGAGGGCGATCTCTAGCTTTTTGGGCTTGGGTTTGGATTGACTATTTTTAGCAGATTTTTTCATTTTGGATGAGGCTGAGTTGCTCTCTCTTGCTTCAATCACGGGAGCAGCCTCGACTACAGGAGCTAGCATAGGAGCAATATCACCACCCTCATCATCACTTAAATCTCTCTGTACACCTACCTCCTCTTTTGTATCCTCTTTTGGCTCGGGTCGTTTGGTTTTTGGGAAGCTTTTGGCGTACCATTTTCTTTGTGCTTCAAGCAGTTGGATAGATTCAATCAAGGCTTGTTCTTTTTCGTAGAGTTTGGCGTTTGTTTTTTGGGTGAGTAGTTTTTGATACTGCTCTTGTAGCTCTTGGGGTGGGGTGATTTCGTGTTTGACATAATCTTCTACACGATCTAGTACTATTAGCGACATATCTTTGGTGAGTACCTTGTAAAATTTGGCGAGTTTATCAATATATTCTCGATTACTATCGTACTCACTGCTCAAATCCTCAATGCATTTGGTAGCCCAAAGGGTGGCGAGGGTACTATCAAGCTTGTGGGCGTTGGCAAAATCTATCGTTTGGGTGATACGCTCTTCTCCATCTTGGATAGTGATTTGCATCGAGGCATTGGGAGATTTGGAGCGAGTGTAAATCATAATGTGATTATTAGCATACTCTATGATGCTCTCATCTTTTTTGATTTTATTGCTTTTGTTGATGCTAATGATTGGTTTGGGGGTTTTGAGCTGGGCAAGGGCATCTTTGGGGGTGTTTTGGATCAAATCAATAAAGCTTCCATATGAGAGTTTGGCGTATTTGCGTAGCAGTGCGGTATCGGCTTTGAGTGAAGCGTTGATGGCGATAATGGGTTTGTTGATATGTTGGGGATTGCCACTGTAGAGCGTTTTGATACCATTAGAAAAAAGCAACACTTCATCGGCTTTGATTTTGGATATATCGAGTGTGGCAAAGTTGCTTGTACCATCGTAATTGGCATTTCGTAGCAGATTTTTGAGGGCATCGAAGCCTTGATTGTTTATATCGACTATCTCTTTTTTGATAATATCGTTGCTAAAAAATATCACTTCAATTTGGCGGTTTTTGATACCATAGAGGTACTCTTTAAGAAAGGTTAGTTCTTTATCAAATTCTCTATCTTTATTGGAAAATGAGGTATTATAGATAATGGCTACCTTGTTGGGTTGTGTTTTGCTTTTAGCAGTGGGAGTAAAGGGCAAGGTAGCAAACAAGAAGTTTTTATCTTTGAGCTTTTGTGTAAATGTACTGATGGTATTTGGGTTTTCAAAAGCGATGGAGATGGGTTGTTTGATTTGGAAATTGGATTTTTCAAAGTGATAGCTTGTGCCCTGAAAGCCTTTATCAAAAGCAACTCCCTCAATCTCGACAGGGGATTGCTCACTAAGGGCTAGTAGTTGGATAGTTACTGCAAAACTATCAAGGTGATGTGAGCTTACAAAAGGCATAGCGTAGCGAGTTTTGCCCTCTTTGGATGGGAGTATCTCTTGGGTGGTGAGTTTGATTTTTTTGTACCCTTTGGCAGGGATAGGGTAGAGACGGGTTTTGAAGTTATTGCCGACTGTTTTTTCAAGTAGGGCAGGGTCGATGTTTTGACGTACTACATCTTCAAAAGCCTCCTTGGCTTTGGCTTTGGGTACAATTGAGGCTTCACGCCACTTGCCATTAATCTCTAATGCATAATCAATCACACTCATACCATCCATTAAGGCAAAGTTTAACTCCCCTTCAACAATGCTATTATTGGGATTATAGAAGCTTAGCTCATAGGTCGATGTAGCGATATTGGCTACTATTTGCGACTCAACCTTCATCGCAGAGAGAGTAACGGATTTGAGTTTAGAGTCATGGAGTTTCACACTTGGTGCATCAAGTGCAAAGAGAAATGAAGAGAGTATCACAAAGATAAAAATAGATTTAAATTTTGCCATCAGAAGTCCTTTTAATAAGATATTGACTATTATAACTTATTAAAGCCGAATTATCCTAATCTTTCATGCATAATTGAACAACTCGTCCCTGCTTATCACGACAAGGATTATAAAAAAATCAAAAATGTGTTATAATATGCGTTAAAATTTTAATATTTAAGGTATCTAGCATGGTAAAAATATTCTCAATATTGGTTTTAATGACATTGACATGGTTAGAGGCACAAGTAGTCAACGATGAGTATAGAGGCAGCACTATCACATACTCAAAAGATTCATACAACAGACAAACTGTTGGCGTAGAGAATCTAAACAATCAACAGCCTAAACGATACATCAAAAAGAGTACTAAGGTCAAAAAAGTAGTTAATGATGAGTATCGTGGTGATACTATCCGATACTCTAGCACAACAAAGATGACAAGAGCAGAGTGGGAAAATAAGCATAAAAAACCAAAAACTGTACAAACTATAACAGGTACGAACAGTACCAATAGTACAAAAAGCATAAAACGTATCAAAAAAGTACGCAGTGATGAGTATCAAGGCAGTGGTATTATCTACAATAGATAGTTAACAATGGCTATTTTAGGCATCTCAGAGGTTTGCTTAGATAAAATAGCAAAAAAATTCAAGGTAGAGTAGTAGATGACAATTGCAATTTTGTTTGGTGGTTCGAGCTATGAGCATGAGATTAGTATCGTCAGCACCATTACAATGAAAAAAGTATTTAAAAAGAGTGTGCTAAAGTTTATATTTATCGATAGCAACAGAGAGTTTTATGCTATTGAGAGTGAGAATATGAAATCCAAATATTTTGCTTCAGGTGAGTATAAAAAGGCTAAAAAACTTTCACTTGGTCGAGATGGGTTTAGCACTGCTTCACTCTTTGGCAATAAGCTTTTTGATTTTGATGTAGCGTTAAACCTTGTGCATGGGCGTGATGGAGAAGATGCCAAGATCGCTTCATTGATGGAGTTTTATGACATCAATTATATCTCACCACGCATTGAAGCATCGGTTTTAAGTTACAACAAGCTCTATACCAAGCTCATAGCCCGTGAGCTAGGTATCAAAACCATTGAGTATCAGCACCTTCATAAAAATGATGCAAGAGTGCTTAAGCTTAATTTTCCTGTGATTGTTAAGCCTTCACGTCTTGGTAGTAGTATTGGTGTATCGATTGTTAAGTCCCAAGAGGAGTTTGATTACGCTTTGGATGTGGCGTTTGAGCTTGATAGTGATGTGATTATTGAGACCTTTATCGAGGGGATCAAAGAGTATAATCAAGCAGGAGCCAAGAGCAGCCAATGGGAGCTCTCCATCATCGAAGAGCCTCAAAAAGAGGAGTTTTTGGACTTTGATAAAAAGTATATGGACTTTGCCCGTGATAGCCAAGTGCTTGAAGCCTCTATTGATGAGGAGCTTAGAGTCAAAATTCAAGAGAGTTTTAAAACCATCTACGATCCACTCTTTTTGGGTGCTATTATACGCTGTGATTTTTTTGTTATTGACAATGAAGTCTATCTCAATGAGATCAATCCTATTCCAGGCTCAATGGCAAACTATCTCTTTGAGGATTTTGAAGCGATGTTTGCACGTCTTGCCAACAATCTACCCAAGCAAAAAGAGATCAAAATAGAGTACCAATACATCGATTCGATTCAAAAAGCCAAAGGAAAAGCGTAATGAAAAGTAGCCAAAAATTAAAACTTCTATTAGAAAATGAGATCATCCCCGATCTTGAAAGTGCCATTGATGAGCTCTTTGAGCAGATCGAAAAAGCCAAAGATGTTACCAAAGAGCAACGAGGTGATTTGGATGATCTTCGTGAGATGCGTGATGAGTGTAAAGAGATCATTGAAGAGCTTGATAATAATGAACTCAAAGATGATGAGATTGAAGAGATTTTAACCGAATTGATGGATTCCAAAACAATCGACGAGTAGTAGTCGCAATGATAAGCAAGCAAATAGCAGTAGCTCTTGATGCGTTTGGCAAGTTGCTTGACCAAGCTCTCTATTTTGAAGCTCACGAAGTATTGGAGGGGGCATGGATAGAGGCGAAAAAGTACAATCACCCCCAAACGCTTCTTCTCAAAGGGCTTATCAATGCAGCTATATCTTTTGAGCATATCAAACGCAACCGCCCCCACTCTCTAAAATCAAGCCGTATTACCATACAATCTTATGAGCGGTACAAAGTTCATCTAGTCAAGGGCATAGCAAACTATGAGAGCTTTAAGCAACTACGCGACAGAATTGAAGCTCACCCCTATTTAGAGATTATTCGAGGGTAACTGTTTTGTAGGGTTCGCACTAAAACCTTTCAACTCTCCAGAGGGCGATACAAAAAAGTTTCAAAAGTTCAACTTTCTAATGCATATTTTAGGTTCAATAGATAGGTCAATTTTGCTTTAGCTTTAAGAGTGGAAAAGAGTGGCTTAAGTAACCTCTATAGAGGATAAAACTCTTTTTGTCTATCTTTAAATACCACTACCTTATTAAAACCAATCTTTTTGGCAAGGGCGACAACCTCATCATACTTAAACCCTACCTGCTCAATCGCATGGGCATCACTCCCAAAGGTGATGTCAATACCCATCTCCTTTGCCATGATCAGTAGATTGCGTGAGGGGTACTGCTCCCCGATGGGTTTACGAAGCCCTGCAGGATTGATCTCTAGTACCATATTGGCTTGCTGGATTGCTTCTAATGCAGGTTGTGCGATCTCTTCGATGGGGGTTTGGGGCAGGTATTTAAAGACCTTGATAAGATCCAAATGCCCTACGATATCAAAAAGCCTACTCTGTGCCATATTCTCAATAGCTTGGAAGTACTCCTTCCATATCTCATCAATATCACGGCTCTCATACTCACCGATAAATTCAGGATTATCAAAGCCCCACTTATCAATAAAATGCACAGAGCCTATTAGATAATCAACCTTGGCATGAAGAACTCGCTCGTCCATATGGTTAGGTAGATAGTCTACTTCGTAACCCAATCGAATATCGATCTGTTCTTGATATTTGGCTTTGGCTGCTAATATTTCACTCTCATAAACTTCCATCTCCTCAAAACTGATTCGATATTTGGGGTCAAAATCCATGGGGGCATGCTCAGAAAAACCATAGATATTGACTCCAAGCTCAATGGCACGTTCTATATACTCCTCTATAGTTCCCTCAGCGTGATTACAACGCACGGTATGATTATGCATATCAACTCTCAAGTTCCACCTCCAAAATCTCTTTAATAAATATTTTAAAATCATCTTTACCGTATCCTGCAAAACCATTTTCCAAAAACTTATCAATGCCTTTGCCATCTTGATTGAGTATGGGTACGATCTTGATGCCTGTAATCTCAGATAAAAAGTGCGAATCATCCGCCTCTTCATAAGAGTGGAGCAAAATAGAGCGAGAAAAGTTATTAAGAATATGATAATAGATATGCAAAAACTCTATCTCAATAAGCTCTAGTGCAAAGAGATGAGAGGTTATCTTCCACTCGTGCGATACCACAGGGATAAGCTTTTCAGTTTTGATATTGAGCCCTATCTCCTCTTTGATCTCACGCTTAAGCCCCTCTTTGAGCCCCTCATCCTCTTCAAGCGTACCACCAGGAAATCCCATACGCCCATCCCAGCGATCGATCATAATGACCGCAGGACATTTGATATGGGCTTGATCCTTGAAGTATCGCCAAGGCGACATCTCCCGTACAAAGATAGCCAAAAACGCTGTATTTTTCTTATTGGCACTCATCTTGCCAAACTCAATGCGAACCTTATCCACCCCAAAACCTCTATATAAATTGAAAGTTGAAAAGTATAGCATATAAATTGTGATTTTTAACAAAAATAGTATATAATATAGGCAAGACTTATATCGACTATCGATAATATGCATACTTCCACTCAACTTATCAATAAATTTTATGGATACTTTCACAAAGGAGCTAAGATGTCAGATCAATTTGAAGAACACCCTGTCAAGATTATATGGAAGGGGCATCAAAACTACTCAACAATTATGAAATATCATCTTATCGCACTGCTCATGGGTATGGCTTCTATCTATTTGGCGGTTAAGTTTAGCACACTTTTTTTAGTTTTGTTGATTTTTCCTATAGCTCTTTCGCTACTTAAATTCATTCAGACCAAAAAGACAACCTTTGAGATTAACGATAAACGCATCATTATGAAACGCTTTGAAAAGGGTAAATATCTTACCTACGAAGTAGAGCTCTACGATGTCAAACATATTGTAGAAGAGGAAAAACCCAACGGAAAAGGTCATATTATATTCAAGACCACTAGCTCTCTATTTTCTGAGATTATAACGCCGTGCATGGAAAATCCTACCCGTATTCACGATATTGTACGCGACATCATCGAAGAGCGAAAAGTAGAACGCAATAAGATGATGATGCAAGGAGGAGGCAAACCCAAAAAAGATAAAGGCAAAGATAAAGAGCAGGCAAAAGAGAAAAAAGAGGACTCCTAATCCTATACAATAGAGTACTCATCTAAAATATGCTAAAATTATCTCCACCAAAAGGAGCGTTATGGCAAAGCAAAACCCCAAAGCAAACCCACAAATTCAAGAACCCAAAATTGTTTTTGATGATATTGTAGGGCATACCCCTATTAAAGAGCGGCTTCGATCGATCATCAAGATCATCCAAAACCCTAAAAAACTTCACGCCTTTGATATCTCTATGCCCAAAGGATTGCTAATCTATGGTCCATCGAGTGTGGGCAAGAAGATGCTTGCCAATGCCTTTGTCAAAGAAGCCAAGATGCGATATTATGAGATATCGGGATCGAACCTCTTTGATCTAAAGTACATTAAAGAGGTCTACGCTGAGGCATCCAAGCACGCTCCTTGTATCGTAATACTTGAAGATATTGACATTCAAGGCATCATGCAAGGCACGCTCACACAAGTGTCGTTTTCCGATATTGCCAAGGTGCTTGAATCTTTTGATGCCCCTCTCTTTACTATCGCCACAGCTCAATCACTTGATGGCATCGACCCTGTACTCACCGCTCCTCAAAAGCTTGATTTTTTGATTGAGGTAGCCAAGCTTGACCGTGATGCACGGGGGTTTTTTATTGAAAAGATACTCCAAAAACCTCATGATGAGAGCATTGACAAAGAGCGTATCATCCGTTACATTACAGGCATGAGTGCCATGGAGCTTGAAAGATTAGGACGAATGGCGGCTCTTAGTGTGATCGAACAGGGAGGTGATAAGATCACCGAAGCGATTTTAATTGAACAGATCAATATCATCAAATACGGTCACAAGATAGAGGGGCAGATGATCAAAAATCTCGAAGAGGAGATGAAGATGACCGCCTATCACGAAGCATCCCACGCTGTGCTCTCCTCACTTCTTTTGCCTCATATTAAGATTGAACAAGTCACTATCTCTAGGCGTTCCAAGATGCTAGGCTTTGTCTCGTATAATGCCGAAGATGAGATGAGCAATCTCACCAAAGAGGAGCTCTTTAACGATGTCTGTATCCTGCTTGCAGGTCGTATGGCAAAGATCAAAAAAGTAGGTGAGTCTCAGATGGATAGCGGTGCTACAAGCGACCTATCCCAAGCCTCACTCAATATCTACGCCGCTATTAGCAACCTAGGGATGGACAAAGAGCTAGGATTTATCAATATCGATGCTATTGCGATGCTCGATACGCAATTTTTGGCTCTTGCTATCGAAAAACGCTTTTTGTTTTGGATGAAAGAGGCTCAAAAAGTGACCCAAAAACTCGTAGATGAACACTGGGAGATGATTGAGCAAGTTGCCCTGCTTCTCATTGAAAAAGAGATCGTAGAGGGTGATGAACTCAGCCAAATTGTAGGGGATAAGAGTGTGAAGGGGATATTGCCTGATGGGCTGTAATGGACTCTATCAACTATAAAAATAGACGCTTAACTTTTTTATAAAAGTTATAATATAATGTTTAAATTAATAGTGTAAAGGAATTTTTATGATTGTTACCAATATAGAGACGATCCCGCATAAAGAGATTGTAGAGCATTATGGAGTGGTATCGGGTTCAACGGTACGAGCTAAGCATGTGGGGCGAGACCTGATGGCAGGGCTTAAAAATATTGTGGGTGGAGAGCTCAAAGGCTATACCGAGTTGCTTAGTGAATCACGCGATGAAGCGATTGATCGCATGAAAACACAAGCCAAAAAATTGGGGGCTAATGCCATCCTCAATGTACGCTTTTCTACCTCTTCTGTAGCCGCAGGGGCATCGGAGCTTTATGTTTATGGGACAGCGGTAAAGGTCGTTTGATGGGCATGATTGATATTATTATCTTTATCACGTTGGTGTTGCTAGGGTATGTAGTGGGTTCAGTTCTTGAACGCCGTCACTACCAATCGATCCGCCAAAGAGAAGAGGAGTTTTTGGCACTGCCTACGATTGCACTTAAAACACCACTTAATGGAGCAACAATTATCGATACAAGATTGGTGATGGGCTCAACCGTTATCTCAATTGATTACTTTAAAAAAATATTAGCATCTTTACGTAATCTCTTTGGTGGGAATGTGGCAGCTTATGAGACGCTTATTGATAGAGCAAGAAGAGAGTCGATTTTAAGACTCAAAGAGAGTGCTAAAGATGCCGATGAGATTATCAATATCAAGATAGAGACTAGCTCAATCTCTAAAAATACCCAAGGCAATATTGGAGCTGTCGAAGTACTTGCTTATGGTACGGCAATCTATCGCAAGAAGGTCTAATGCACTACAAACCCCAACTCCCCGATGAGAGTGTCAATGTCACAAGCAATAACTTTTTTGTAGAGGCGTTTAAACTTCTTGTAGGGTTGGTGGTGGTTTTGATACTCTCTTATGCTCTCTTGATGTTTGTGATTGGTGTAGGGATTGATCATCTTAGTATTGATCATGAGAAAAAAATCCATAAGATGCTTGCTCAAAAGATAGATAGGAATCAAAGCAAAGAGGAGCACTACCTTCAAAGCATTGTGGATGATCTCAACCGTTGTGCCAAACTCCCCTATAACTTAGAGGTAAGTATCTCCTCCTCTTCGCAGGTCAATGCTATGGCACTTATTGGTGGGAGGATTATCGTTACCCAAGGAATGCTTGATGCCATCCAAAACGAAAATGAGCTTAGTTTTGTACTAGGGCATGAGATGGCACACTTCAAACACCGTGACCATCTCAAAGGGATGAGCAGTGGCATAGTGTTGACACTCTTTTCGATTTTTTTGGGCAATAACTCCTCGACTATTCTCAATCAACTTTTGGAGATGGAGCAGATGCACTACTCTAAAAAGCAAGAGAGTCATGCCGATAGATTTGGGGTGGATATGTTGATGTGTCGCTACAATACTACAGTAGGGTCGAGTGATCTATTTGCCCGAATGACCCAAGAGGATCAATGGAGTGACTTTATGCTCACGCACCCCAACTTTTCAAAGCGTGTTAAAAAGATAGAGAACTATATTGTACAAAAAGGTCTCAATCAAAAGGGAGAGTCTGTTCCACTTCAATTTTAGAAGATTCTTTAGATATAATACGGGCAATTTTAACCATTAAGGAAGACCATGTATATGAACCCTTTTTTACGCAATATGATCATCGGTATGGCGGTGGTGATTGTTCTACTCCTTATTGCCATTGCTTTTTTATCCCCTGATTTTGAAGAGATCAACCGCAAGGCTAATGCTGATTTGCCCAAAATGGTCGATAGAGTGACCCGCATGGATAGTATCAAGGTAGAACCCCAAAGTGCTACCTATAACTACAGCTTTGTAGAGTACACCCCAACCCAAGAGGATGCCAAAAAGATCAAAGAGGGTATTGTAAGTTCTACTTGCAGCAAAATGCAAAAAGAGATCAAGAGTGGTATGAACTATCACTTTGTCTATCACCTTGAAGACAAAAAAGAGTATGCTAAAGTGAGTGTGAATAAAGAGGTATGTCAAAAGTGATCTTAAGGATTTGAGCAGATAGTTTAGTTATAATTTACTATTCAAGACAATCAAAGGAGTTAGTAGTGCATAGTGTGCGATTAAATATTGAAAATGAGTTTTATGAAAAGTTTATTGACTTTATGAGTGCATTACCTAAAAATATGGTTGAAATTGAAGAGGTTGATAATATACCTTACTATCCTTCTATAAGTTTGAATGAGGCTAAGCAAAAAGTACAAAATGCTATAGAGGATATGGGTAAAAATGAGGGTGTAGATCTTGAATCGACCTTTAATAAGATTCTTGCTCCATAGAGTATGTATTATCACATTATTATCGAGCCAAGTGCTTTTAAGGATTTAGAAAATATATATTATTTTATTGCTACTAATGATACTCCCTCAAAAGCTACAAACTTTTTGAATCAACTCAAAGAGAAAATGAAAACTTTAGAATATATGCCCACAAGATGTCGTCAAAGCTATTATGATAGTTCTAAAAATACAAGGGATTTAATTTATAAAAGCTATACTATTGTTTTTAAGATAAATAATTCCAATGTTCATATTCTTTCTATTTTTCGACAACGAAGTTTTTGATTATGCAAAAAAAGTAACACAATAAGTAGTATCCATGAATATAAAAAGTAAATATTTTATCAAGTTTTTTATTCTGCTTTTTGCTATTGGAGTGATTGAAACACTCTATATAGCCCAGACACAAACCCTAAGCATGGCAGATATTCAACTAAAACAGAGCTTTGTATCTCTTACTGGTCTGCCTGATCTTGCAATTTCAAGTGAAGCAAGTTTTGTACGCCATCGAAGCCTAAGTAGCATCTTTGATATCTATAGAGATGGAGAGGGACTTAAGAGCTACTTTCCCTCTTCCTCAACCTACTGGCACTCTAGTATTGTCAATCAAACACCCTCCAAGGTCATACCATGAAAAAGCTCAATCTCTATTTTTTGGAGTATGCACTCAACTCTCTTTTGCGAAGTAGAGCCAAAAATATTTCAATAGCTCTTATCTTTACTCTACTAATTTTTTTACTTAGCTCCATGCTCTTTATCGCTAGCTCTATCAAGTATGAACTCTCAACTACGGTTGATAATCTTCCCGATATCACCATACAGCAGATCAAAGCAGGACGGGTGGTAGAGATCGAGGAATTTAGAGTCGATGAGATACTCCAAATAGCAGGGGTGAGTGATGCAATAAGTAGAGTCTGGGGATATTACTATTTTGAAAATATTGGAGCGAACTTTAGCATTGTAGGGATGGATAGCTATGAAAATCAATACAAAAGCACTCTAGCTAAAGTAGCCACCCAATTTGATAGCGATGGGTTAGAGGATAGTATGATTGTAGGCAAAGGGGTCAAGGAGATATTAGCCAAAAGCTACTATCAAGAGTATTTTAATTTTATTATGCCCAGTGGTCAGCTTAAAAAAATAGAGATAGCAGGGGTGTTTGAGGGGGCAACGCAATTAGAATCCAATGATATGATTGTACTCTCCAAAAGCAATGCTAGAGAGATATTTGGTATGGATGAGGAGTATGCGACTGATATTGTGGTAAGCGTTGCCAATCCTACAGAGATACCTACAGTCGTGAGCAAAATCAAAGAGCTACTCCCCAATAGTCGTGTCATTACCCAAGAGGATCTACAGATAAGCTATGCCAATATCTTTAACTACAAAAGCGGTATCTTTTTGGCTCTCTTTGTGGTGGTGCTCTTTGCCTTTTTTATGATTGTTTACGATAAAGCCAGTGGGCTTAGTAGCCAAGAACGCCATGAGATAGGAGTACTCAAAGCCCTTGGGTGGAGAGTGGATGATATACTTAAAGAGCGTTTGATTGAAGCGTTAATTATCTCTTTGTCGGCTTATCTTTTGGGTATTATCCTAGCACTTGGTTTTGTCTACCTTGCCCATGCCCCACTGTTGCAAAATCTATTTGTGGGTTACAGTAATCTTAAAACCTCTTTTGATTTACCTTTTGTTGTGGATATGGCAACTTTGGTATTGATATTTTTGATCACCATACCTATTTATATAGGAGCCACCCTTATCCCCTCATGGCAAGCGGCAACCATGGATAGCGATGAGGTGATGCGGTAATTAGTGGTGCTGCTCGGTTGTCATATCGTTATAGCCTGATGTTTTTTTGGCTAGATAGCGAAGCAAAAACAAAAAGAGCAACACGCCACTAAACATCAAAACATTAAAATTCACAGGGTTAGAGAAGAAGCTACTCATCGTGGTTGCTTCGATATTGTTAATTTTCACAACGTTTACAATAAACTCTCGAAGTGTCAAAATAATAAAAGCATCAATAAGTAAAAATATCTTAACACGTTGCTCACGAATAAATGAGGTAACAGCCCGTGTAATCTCCAAAAAGATAATAAAATAGAGCATATAGATAATAAACTCTACAATGGTATTGGTAAGAGCAGCAATGGTAAATAAAATAACAGCAATCCACATCTCGAGTGAAAATTGATTTTTAAGTAGATTAATACTTCGTTTCATAACAATATAGTCCTAATAATTTTTTGGCAATTGTATCATATAAAGAGCGATAAATGCAATATCTTATGGAAACATTTTATCTATAAATGGATGAGTTACAATCTAAAAAATCTTTATCTTTATTGGCAATATGGTACAATTTCACTTTTACTTTTCAAAGGATAATATGTGTTTAATTTACAAAACTACTCAACACAAAATATTAAAAATGATATTCTCTCTGGTGCGGTAGTCGCTGTCGCTCTTGTTCCCGAAGCGATTGCCTTTAGTTTTATTGCAGGGGTCTCTCCTGTGGTAGGACTCTACGCCGCCTTTATTATAGGACTTATTACATCACTGATGGGTGGTAAACCAGGGATGATCTCGGGTGCTACGGGTGCGGTTGCGATTGTATTTGTCTCTTTGGGAATTGCTGTGAGTAAACTCCATACAGGGCTTGGCAAGGAAGAGCTCTCCATGCTGATCTTACACTATATATTGCTTACCTCCATTGTAGCAGGAGTGATACAGATCACCATTGGATTACTTAAGATGGGTAAATTTATCCGTCTTGTACCCCAACCTGCGATGTTTGGATTTGTCAATGGGCTTGCCATAGTCATTGCAATGGCTCAGTTTAAGTTCTTTGCTCCTTCAACTGAGGTCGATGGATTTTTTGCCACACTAGGTGCAAGTATGAGTGAACACTATATGATGTATATTATCGTTGTTGTTACCATGGCAATTATGCACTTTTTGCCCAAATATACCAAAGCGGTTCCATCGGGTCTAGTAGCCATTGTTCTACTGACTCTTGTGGTTTTATTTGGTGGGATTGATACTAAGTTGGTAGGAGAACTGGCTGATCTATCCAATGTTGCCTTCCCGACCTTTGTGATGCCCAATGTCGATCTCTTTACATGGGATTCGTTTATGATTATCTTGCCAACAGCTGTTTTGGTGGCACTTGTGGGGCTTATTGAGTCACTGCTGACTCTTTCAGTATTGGATGAGATGAGTGGCACACGAGGAAGCGGGAACAAAGAGTGTGTAGCACAAGGTACAGGAAATATCGCTTCAGGATTCTTTGGGGGTATGGCAGGGTGTGCGATGATTGGTCAGAGTATCATCAACTACTCTTCGGGGGGTCTTGGACGGCTTTCATCCTTTACCGCTGCGGTATTGCTTATTATATTGGTAGTGAGTTTTTCTAATATTATTGCTATCATCCCTGTAGCAGTACTGGTAGGGATTATGTTTATGGTTAGTATTGGTACTTTTGAGTTTTCATCACTCAAACGTATTAAATATATGCCAAAGTCTGATGCTTTTGTCTTGGTAGTTGTAACGATTATTACCGTTATGGCAGATTTAGCCATTGCGGTGATCTCAGGGATTATTATTGCAGCTCTTGTGTTTGCGTGGGAGCATGCCAAGATCTATTCGCGTACGAGTGTGGATGCCGATGGTAAAAAGGTCTATAGTCTCAATGGCCCTCTCTTTTTTGCATCCGTTACATCGTTCTTTGAGCAGTTTGATGTGCAAAATGATCCTCGTGAAGTGGTGATTGATTTTAAAAACGCTCGTGTAATGGATAGCTCGGGAGTTGAAGCGATTGACAGTATTACCCAAAAATATCAAGAGGTCAATAAAAAGCTGACTCTACGACACCTTTCGCAAGATTGTAAAAAGGTACTCAAAAGTGCTGGACCATTTTGTACCTATGAAGAGGATGATCCTACCTATAAGGTCGCAGTCAATATCTAAGCTAAAGTGCGATTTACTCGCATTTTAGAATAATTTTTATAATTTTACTTGACATATTTAAAATAATTAGCTATAATTTCACCCTCTTAAACGTGGCAGGGTAGCTCAGTTGGTTAGAGCGCTGGTCTCATAAGCCGGAGGTCGGGGATTCGAGTTCCCCCTCTGCTACCACTTATTAATCTAAAACAATCCAATAACATACAGTAAACCCCCATTACACCGAACTCTTAACCCTTTTGTTAGTCTAATGTAGTATATGTCAAACGAACCTCAAAAATTGGCACTAAAACCACTCTAAAACTTTACCAAAATCTAAAAAGGTACTAAGATTGCAATTTTATTGCATATTAATCTATTTTAGTGTAATATAGTATCAATTAATACAAAAGGAGGCTTAATAATGACAAACTCTATCTATGAAAAAATTGTACTTACCAAAGAGAATGAAGAGGCTTTAAAGTATGCAATGAGTAAAGAGTATCGTAAAAGAGTCAAAGCCTCCGAGGCTAAACGGGCTAAACGAAATACTATTATTCATAAACCTATCTCAAAAGAAGTTAAAGAGGCTCTTTTAGCTCTATAAGCTTAAGCTAATGACACTTACCCAATATCACAATAGCCTTAGTTTGGTAGCTCTTAGTGAGCTATTAGAGCAACACCCCAAAGAGAAGATAACCAAGCTTTTAGCTACTTTTCAATGCACTAAAAATCCCGATTTAGAAGAGTTTTTAACCAACCCTACCAAAGCAATACAATCCGAACAAAGAGCTATTACACGAACTTATCTCTATTTAGAAGTGCAAAATAATACCCTTATGGTTGTAGCTTATTTTACTATTGCTATTAGAATTTTGTATAGTGAGGGATTGAGTAAAAGTGTGGTTAAAAAGCTTGATGGAGTAGATAAAAATAGAGAGGCTATGCCCTCTTATCTCATTGCTCAATTGGGTAAAAGCAATAGTTGTGATTACAAAATAGGACTCAATATCTTAGATGATGCAATCAACACAATAAAAGAAGCCTATCAAATCGTAGGAGGTAGATTTATTATCCTTGATGCAGTCAATATCCCCAAAGTAATAGAGTTTTATCAATCTGAGCCTAACGCTTTTATACTGCTTGATAAGAATAATCAAAAACCTAACGCAAGAATGTACTATCCTCTAACATAAACACACCAAAACCCCCAAGGATACGGGCAAACACCCAAAAAGGAAACGCAAAAAACCAAACGCTTTTTATTACCTCACACTTTTAACACTACTTTAGCTACAATACTAAAATCAATTTTCAATAACACACAACAAACACCCATTACACCGAACCCTTAACCCTTTTGTAGTCCAATGTAGTATAGCGAATCTAAAACGTTAAGGAGGTTTTTTAGGAGTAGATTATACTCTCATCATCTCACTACCCAATCGACCCGTCTTCTAAACTTCTCATTACGTTCGATATTATCGAGTACAATTTGAAAGGGGTTGGTGTAGATTTCTATTAATTTGATATCCTTAGTGTGTATAAATGCAAAGAAGGCTGTAGGGATATAAAAAACCAAAACAATGTAAAAGATAATAGGGTTTTCGATGCTTCTAGCTCCAAACCAAAAGAGAAAAGTAGCCAAGGCAATTTTGCCTGCGATCATACCATAACGAGAAAACTTACGATAGGTGACGTGTTCAAAGGTGGTGCGAAGGTTAAGGCGATAGTTGTAGATATACGCAATGATCTTGGCATCGGTGTGTCGCCACTCCTCATTGAGCAATTTAAGCTTTTTAAAATAGCTTTTGATCTTATCGGATTTGGACTTCATTACTCTATCATAGATCTCTATTAGCTGCACATAAGCGATACGATCCACCTTGGCATCGAGTATCTTTTTGATAAATTTTAGATCCTTCTCATCAATCTCTTGAAGATTATCAAGTTTGAGTCCTACGGCATCTAAAAAAGCTTGATCGTTTTGAAGCTCTTCAAGGTCACTTCGTTGCATCTGTGTATCTTGAATGAGTTTGGCAATATGGATGTAGTTGGCAAAGCTTGAGTGTAGGAGTAGATCATTGATGCGTTTGGGGACAAAGAGGCGTTCATAGAGCTCTTTGGGCAAAGAGGCATCGAGATTGTCCACCACTTTGCCAAAACTGTTTTGCAGTTGATCGCTAAAGTTATCGGGTAGGGTGTAGTTTGACATCTCAAAGTTTTTGAGCTTATAAACTCTTTGGGCTGTTGGGTAGTCATACTCACCCTTTTGGATGCTCTCTTCAATCTCTTGGGGGATATAGTTTGATAGATGGCTAAGTGTCTCTTTGGCTATGAGTAACCCTTCAACAATGAGATCATTAATCAACCCCACTTGCGAGGTAAAAACTTCAAACTCATCTTCATTGATATGCGTATCAATCTTTGGCATATAGTAGCTTTGTTGCAATCTGCTATAGTGGCTTTTCTCAAGTGTCTCCAATCCTTTGAGTTGGCTCACATTGGCTAGATACGCTTCAAAGCTAGCATTTTGAATTTTGTTTTGAAAAAACTCAGGCAAAAAAATCTCATTGAGCTGTCGATCAAGAAAATCTTTGAGAATAAACTCATTAAGAGCATCGACCGTTGTATAAAAATCACTTTGGAGCTTTTCATTAAAGTCAACGGGGAGATAGTGAGCATCAAGATCAAAATCAAGTAGTTTTCGCAAATACTTTAGATCTTTGCGGTTAAAGGTGCGATGCTTGATCATATCGATAATATCTTGAGGCAGGCTAAAGTGAGCGTTTACACGATCAAATGCCTCTCTCTCAATCAACAAATTATCATGAGCCATAAGAACAGTGTAGCTAAAGTAGTACTTCTCTTTCTCTACGGCTACTTTTAAAAACTGTACAATATCTCTGATATTCACCCCGTAGAGGTGATGCGAGTGATCTTTGTGATACCTTACAATACTCTGCAAAATTTTCTCAAAATCATCTTGGCTTTGGGTGGAGTCTTTATAGATTTGGTAGTAGTCCAATATCTTACCACTCAAACACCAATGCACAATATTCTCTTCAATGGAGTTGCACTCCTCTTTGAGATATTTTCCCATATAGAGCATCAGATTTTTGGCGTTAATGAGCTTCCCACCGATGATAAAGTCCAAATCGTGATTGTAGCTGTAAATAAGTTTAAAAAGAGCAAAATCATCATCTTTGGACTTTTTAAGTTCATCAACCTTGATGCTGTTATCAAAATCATTGTTGTTTTCTAGCCACTTGGTGATGTAGCCTCTATAGAGGTGTGCCTTACCCTCTTGCCACATCTTGGGGCTAGTAGCAAAGAGAGCTACAAGTTGGCTTAGGTCATAATACTTCTTACCATCAATCACATAGGGTTTTTCATACTCTCCTTCTCTTGAGTGATACTCTAGGGGTATATTGCGATCGCCTTTGAGCCACCGTACGATTTGGCTATGCCCCCAGCGATTGTCAGGGTCACGGGTGAGCAGACCTTTGAGCAGGTAGACAAAGTCGCTATCAATCTCTTTGGGAATAGGAATGTTTTTGGTGCTTACCGTATAGGCGATGTAGTTCTCATCAAGCTCCTTAAAGAGACTCTCCCCACTTGCTAATTCAAGTAGAATCATCCCCAACGCCCAATAATCCACCTCTTTGCCAATCACCCCCGAAAAAGACTCAGGGGCGAAGTAGACCTTGGTTCCGCTTTTAGAAGTCATCCGTTTGGAGAGTTCACTATCAAGCACCGATGAGATACCAAAGTCGGTCATCACCAAATCAAGTGGCTCTTTGTTTCGCAACAAAATATTATCGGGTTTAAGGTCACGGTGGATGATGTTTTGAGCGTGGATAGAGTGAAGTATCCGTGCCATCTCTACCAAAATATGCTTAAGCTCATCAAGACCTAGTTGGCTACTTTTGAGATCATCAAGAGAGCCATGTTCGATATACTCTTGAATCTCATACCAGCGTCTAAGTGATTCATCATAGGCTATATCATAGATTTTGACTATATCTTTGGGGTGGTTTTGACTCAACTCTTGGAGCTTTTCGACCACCTCACGTTTGGGCTCAAGCCCAAAGCGGTAGAGTTTGAGTACATACTTTTGATTATCTTTTTGCACCAGATAAATATCAGCTTCGCTCCCACTTGTGGGAAACTGCTCAACAACAGCATAATCTTGAAAGCTTGTAAGGTGTAGGTGATTGTTTGGCGTAGGGGTTGCATCTTCAAGTATAGTTTTGGGACTACCCTCAATGACGGTTCTATTACTATCTACAGAGGACTCTATCACTGTCTTATCACTCAACCTTTACCCCTTTTTAAGAGCAATCTTCTCTTGTAGAGTGCTCTTGTTTTCATATCTTCTTATTTTACCAAAAAATTATAAGGGTAGAATATTTTTTTAGACTCCATTGAGAATGATAAGGCTATCAAACTCAGTTTTATAGCTATCTAGTTTTTATAGCTTAGTATAATTTTGCATGGATTGCTATCAAGGTTTGTAACTTGAAGGTTAATTACATCTTTAGCATCAATCATCTCTTTGTGCATCAGTTTGGATAGGGCTTGATTGATGGCTGTTTCACTGTTGTTGGCATCGATGATTTTGACAACTACTTTACTTATAGAAGTATCACTGTGTTTGAAGTTGTCGCTAGTATAAGGATCAAACTCTTTGGCATTGATTTTATAATTAAAGAGATTGCCATAGGTCGTGCCTTTATCATTTTCAAGTAATTTAGCGATACGTTTATCGACTTTGTCGTTCCACTGTCCATCATAAAACTCAAAGAGCGATTTGACTTCATATTCATTATCGATGATGATTAAATCATGCTCTTTGGGATTACTTGGCAGCTTGGCATCACTATACAAAAGCACTGCTTGGTCGATAAGCTTTTTGAGCGTGACCAAATCATTGCTTTTAAGCAAAGTATCTATCTTGGAAGCTCCCATAAGCAAAGCTCCAAGAAGTATTAAGAGTACAAACGCTTTTTGCATTGGCATCTCTTATTTGGCAGTGGTTGTAGCCGTAATTAGCTTATCGGATGAAATCATAAGATAAACATTGGCTACTTTTGGCTCTTTTTGTTTGGTCATAATAGGCGTATCAGAGCTAAGCTTTACCGATAGATAGGGGTTGAATTTGCTCTTTTGGGTATCGTTTTTAGTTGCATTGCTTTGGGCACTCTTTTTGAGAAAATCAGCTAAGCTGGTATTTTTGGATACTTCATCTTTGAGTGATTTTTTAAAGCTTTTTAAATCCTCTTCACTGAGCTTGTTGCCTTTGCCATCATAGATCCAATAAATCATCTTATCGTGTGCCATGGCAGTTGGCTCTTCATACTCATGGATAAGTGTTGCAATGAGGGATTTTAGCCCCGCTTCAGGGAGTTTGTTGATACGTTTATTAATAGCTAAGACACGATTGTTTTTAGAGTTATAGGCGATGAGTAGATTCTCACTGGCCAAAAATCTACCCACATTGGGATTATCGCTTTTGAGTCCTTTTTTCTCCATGACCGCTTTTTGTTCATCGCTGAGGACTTTACCTACGACATACCCATCTACACCTTTATTTATTGCCTCAACATCTTCAAAAACACCTGCTTGAAGATTGAGTCCCAAGAGCAATGCTCCTACTATGATTAGTTTTTTCATCTTTTTCTCCTCGTATAATACAAAATACCAAAAAAACTACACTGCAAAGCAGGTAGTAAGGTTAAAGTTAGTAATTGACTAAATAGTTGTTACTAAACTAATAACATTACAGTTGTAATCAAAT
>Ga0193956_1000020_pt1 | contig 70745 bp, 71 predicted proteins | sample BB_7_MG_FD_140358 | JGI IMG/M metagenome (GOLD analysis project Ga0193956, IMG submission 140358) | Microbial mat bacterial communities from the Broadkill River, Lewes, Delaware, United States - BB_7_MG | ecosystem: Environmental > Aquatic > Freshwater > River > Microbial mats | place: USA...
GCAGCTTGTGTTCAACTAAGTGAAATCGAATCTTTTTACACATGGAATGATGAATTTTGTTGTGATAATGAAATACTTGTAAATATTAAAACAAGAAAAGACAATTTTGAAAAAGTAAAGAGTAAAATCAAAGAACATCATGGTTATGATGTCCCTGAAATTATTGAAATAGATATTACAAATAGTGGTAAAAAGTATTTAAAATTTATTGAAAAAAATACAAATTAAATTAAATTTAGCTAAATTTTTCAATTTGTTAAATTTACTCTTGACAAAAGTGTAAAAACATAATATAATTCCGTCCACTTTTCGTAAGAATAGTGACTGTCGGAGTGTAGCGCAGCCTGGTAGCGCACCTGGTTTGGGACCAGGGGGTCGAAGGTTCGAGTCCTTTCACTCCGACCATTTATATGTGGTGGGTATAGCTCAGTTGGTTAGAGCATCGGTTTGTGGTACCGAGGGTCGCCGGTTCGAACCCGGTTACCCACCCCATTTTTTATATTGATGCTTCCATAGCTCAGCTGGATAGAGCAACGCCCTTCTAAGGCGTAGGTCGCACGTTCGAATCGTGCTGGGAGTACCACTTTTTAATCTTTTTAGAAAAAAAGATATTATGCGGATGTGGTGAAATTGGTATACACGCTAGACTTAGGATCTAGTGCTTTACGGCGTGAAGGTTCAAGTCCTTTCATCCGCACCATTTATACTTAAAGTATCTTCATTAATTTGAATTTATACTTTTGCGGGAATAGCTCAGTTGGCTAGAGCCTCTGCCTTCCAAGCAGATTGTCGCGAGTTCGAGTCTCGTTTCCCGCTCCATTTAAAAAGCCTTGAATAAGAAGTTTCTAAAACTTTTGATTCAAGGCTTTTTATTTTTAGCTACATACAAAATGCTTCCATAGCTCAGCTGGATAGAGCAACGCCCTTCTAAGGCGTAGGTCGCACGTTCGAATCGTGCTGGGAGTACCACTTTTACTAATTTTAATTTCTAATACAGATTAATCTTCAGATCGCGGAATAGAGCAGCACGGTAGCTCGTCGGGCTCATAACCCGAAGGTCACTGGTTCAAATCCAGTTTCCGCAACCAATTATAAGCTTTTATCTATTTGAACTTAGGTTCTTTTAGGTGAAAGCTTTTTTTTTGCCCAATTTTTGTAAATAAAAATTATTTCTTTCTTATTAGCTTTAATATAATATACTACGAGATCAGATAAATAACAAGTATTGGAGCATTAATGTCAAATTATATTGATTTTATGATACAAGTGGATGAATTAAATAAATTATTAGAGAATAAAGAAAATATAGTTATTATTGATGTTCGATTAAAAGAAGAATATGAAAAAGGTCATATTGAATCTACTGTAAATTTTCCAGAAGTTTTTACCTATTTACCAAAGGGTATTACTACAAAAAAAGAGAAAGAATCTTTTAAAAATTTTTTCCAAGAGTTATTTTCAAAAGCTGGTATTAGTAAAGATGAAATTGTTATATTTTATGAAGATAAATTTACACTAAAAGCACCTCGTGGTTTAACTATTTTAAAATACTTAGGATATGAGGAAAAAAAGATAAAAGTACTTGATGGTGGATATATTAAATGGAAAGAAGATAGTTTTAAAACAAGTAAAATTGTTACAGAAAATATTAGAAAAAGATTTATTCCAAAAGTAGATGAAAGTTTTTTTGTAGATTATAATGAAGTATTATCATATATAGATAATCCAAAAGTTATAAAATTAGATGTTAGAGATAAAGATGAGTGGGTGGGTATTAGTTCATCACCTTTTGGAATGGATTTTGCACCAAAAAAAGGAAGACTTCCTAATGCTATTTGGATAGAATGGTATAAATTTATTACTAGTAATATGTTAAGTGTAGAAGTACTTGATAAAATACAAGAAGAGTTGAAAAAGAAAAATATCAATAAAACTGATGATATTGTTTTATATTGTTTTAAAGGTGCTAGATTATCAAATAGTTATATTGCACTTAGAAAGTTAGGATATGAAAATATTAGAATCTATTTTGCAGGATGGAATGAGTGGTGTCGAAAAGAAAATGCACCTATTATTAATGAAGTTGAAAATGATGAAAATCCACTTTTAAAAGAGAATATTGAATTAAAAAATACACTAGATTCAATTTATCTAAAAAATGCGAATTTAATTGATTTTCCAAAATATAATAAAGAACCGATATTTGCATTTAGTAGAGAAGGAACTATTAGTTTTGAAAATAAACCTAAAAAAATAAAACTTCCTAATATCACAAAAATTTCTGATATTTTTCCTGCCTTTGAAATTGAAGATATCTATAATATGATAGATAATCAATTAAATAAAAGTACAACAATACAAGTAAAAGATAAATATTTTCTTATAAATTGTATAGGTTCTAGAGAAACAAATAATATACTTACATATGGATTTGAGACTACACAACGAGAAAATTTAAATAAAACTTTGCTTACACAATATGAATTGATTAAAAATATAATAAATACAGTTCCCGTTAGAATATTCTGGAAAGATAAAGATTGTAGATATTTAGGAGCAAATAGACTATTTTTAGAAGATGCAGGATTTACAGATATAGATGAAATTATTGGAAAATCAGATTTTGATATGCCTTGGGATAAAACAGAAGCGCAACAATATATTATTGATGATTTAAGCATAATGAATGAAGGAATTGAAAAAATCAATTACGAAGAATTCCAAACACATGAAAATGGAGAAACGTCAGTTATTCTAACATCAAAAATACCCTTAAGAGATGAAAGTAACAATATTATAGGAATATTAAGTTCATATGCTGATATTACACACCAAAGAGAGATGGAGATTGAATTAAAAAAACAAAAAGACATATTAAGCCATCAAGCGCATCATGATGCATTAACAGGATTACCAAATAGAACTCTTTTTCAAGATAAATTAAAACAATCAATCGAATTTTCAAAACGAAAGAAAACAAAAACTGCTTTATTATTTATAGATTTAGATCATTTTAAAGAGATAAATGACTCCTTTGGTCATGATATTGGGGATGAGATTTTAAAAACAGTTAGTAATAGATTAAAAAAGGTTGTTAGAGAAGAAGATACTGTGTCAAGATTTGGTGGAGATGAGTTTACAATAATCATAGGAGAATTAAACGAAGCACAAGATAGTTCAATAATTGCTAAAAAGGTATTAAAAATCTTATCCGAGCCCATAAATACAAAAACTAATACCTTTTATATTTCTAGCAGTATCGGTATTAGTATATATCCAGATGATGGTCAATCAACACAAAATCTTCTTAAATATGCAGACTCAGCTATGTACAAAGCAAAAGATGAAGGAAGAAGTAACTTCCAATACTATAATTCCTCTATGACAGAACTTGCTTTTGAACGAGTTGTAATGGAAGCTAGTCTTAGAAGGGCATTAAAAGAAGATCAATTTGTAGTTTTTTATCAAGCACAAATAAATGGAATTACAGATGAGATAATAGGGTTTGAAGCATTGATAAGATGGGAACATCCAACAATGGGGCTTGTTTCTCCCGCTAAATTTGTTCCTTTAGCACAGTCAACAGGCCTGATAGTTGATATTGATAGAATAGTTATGAAAAAAGCTATGACTCAAGTTTCACAGTGGTATAAAGAAGGATTAAATCCTGGTGTACTTGCTATAAATCTTGCTGTGAAACAACTTCATAAAAAAGATTTTGTAGAGATATTTAAAGAGCTTATGTTTGAAACAGAGTGCAAGGCAAAATGGATTGAATTAGAAGTTACAGAAGATGAAATTATGACTAATCCAGAAGAAGCTATTAATATTCTTAGTAAAATAAGTGCTTTAGGAGTTGAACTTGCAGTTGATGATTTTGGAACAGGATATTCATCCTTAGCATATTTAAAAAGATTGCCAATTGATAAACTTAAAATTGATAAAGCATTTGTAAGAGATTTACCTGATGATGAAGAAGATGCTGGAATTACAAAAGCAGTTATTGCCTTAGCTAAAAGTTTAAACTTAAAAGTTATTGCAGAAGGTGTAGAAACAAAAGAACAAAAAGAGTTTTTAGTTAAAAATGGTTGTGAATATATTCAAGGATATCTATACTCTAGGCCTATGCCTGCAGTTGAGTTTGATGTTTTTCTAAGAAAAGGTTTTAAACTCTAATAGAGTTGAGAGCTTTTATAGTTATTGACAATGTAGAACTATTATTCTATAATATTACAAATGGAGAAAAATATGGCAAGACCTGTAGAATATGATTTAAATAGCGTACTTGATAATGCAATGGAACTTTTTTGGCAAAAAGGTTATGAAAATGTATCAATGGCTGAATTAGTAGAGCATACAAGTTTAAATAGAAGAACTATGTATTCTTTATTCAAAGATAAAGAGGGTATTTTTAAAGATGCTCTTGATAATTATTATTTAAAAAGATCTTCAAAAATCATAGCTCTTTTAAAAGATAATCCAGGAAGAAAAGGAATAGAACTTTTTTTAACAAACTTCTCTTTTCATGATAAGTTTAAAGGGTGTTTATTTAATAACTGTATGGGAAAAGGAGAATTTATGAATGATGATGCCTTTGAAATTCCTAAAAGTTACTTTGAAAGTCTACGTTTACAAATAGAAAAAAACTTAGATACTGCAAAAGAAGATGGAGATTTTAATGGTGATGTTAAAACTATGGCACTTACTATTATGACTATTATTCATGGCTTTAATATTTATGGTAAGTATAATCACTCTAAAGAAGAGGGTGAAAGTATAATGAAAAATATTTTGAGTATGATTAGATAATTTAAATAATAAAAACAATAATGTTATTATATTTTATTAATATTAAGATGAATTTAATGATATCTAGTATAATCTTTAAATTGAAAATAGTATTATTTTCTATAATTAAATAAAGTTTAATAATTTAAAAATAAAGAGTATCTTATGTCAAAAGTTATAACATTATTAATGATTATTTCTTCTTATCTTTTTAGTGATATTAAAACTTTAGTTTTTGCTCCATTAGCTACAAAAGATATTAAATCAATATATACTCAGTTTTTACCAATGACTAAATATCTAGAAAAAAAATTAAATGTTAAAATTGAAATTGATTATAATGATAGCTATGATATTTTATTGGAAAAATTTATAAATGGAAAAATCGATTTAGCATATTTAGGTCCATTACCTTATGTATCTTTGGAAGAAAGATATCCTTATCTTATGCCTCTTTTAAATTTTAAAAATAAAAAAGGAAAAATTTCATATACATGTTCTTTTGTTAGTTTTATTTCTCCAGTAGGTTCTATTGAAAATATGATTGATACAAAAATTGCATTAACTCAACCTTTATCTACTTGTGGATATCTATTTGTTCATAATGTATTAAGTAAATCGAATGCAAATATTGAAGAGAATAAATACAGATATTTAGGTAGGCATGATAAAGTAGCATTAAGTGTGATTCGAGATGAATTTAAATATGGAGGATTAAAAACAGATATTGCAAAAGAATATAATCATTTAGGATTAAAAGAGATTACCCGTTCAGATGCAATTCCAAGTTTTGTTTTAGTAGGTAATAAGAAAACTATAGATAACAAGACGCTTAAAGATATTCAAGATATTATTCTTAATGTAGAAAAAAAAGAGTTATCTACTTGGCATAAAAGTATGAAGTTTGGAACTAAAAAAACGAATAATGCAGATTATGATCATCTTCGAGCACTTATGAAATCAACAAATATATCACATGAAAGTAATTATTGATGGTAAAGAAAATTAATTATTCTTATAGGTATATAATTGCTTTTATTGTTTTAATAGGAACTATTACTTTGTATACTGTTAATTATTATAAAAAAAGTAAAGAGTTAGATTTTTTTAATGAAAATATACTTACACTTGATCTTGCTTATGCTGCAAGTATTGATAAATATCGATTATTAACAAAGTATATTATAGAAGAATCGATACATAATGAATCTATAATATCTCTTTTTGAAAGAGGAATTACTTCAAAGGAAGAGGTAAGAAGATTATATAAAGGCTTACTGTATAGAGAATTATATCCCTTATATGTAAAATTAAAAGAAAATGGAATAAGACAATTTCAATTTCACACAAAGAATAATGAGAGTTATATAAGATTTCATAAGCCTAATAAATATGGTGATGATTTATCAAAATTAAGAGAATCAATTAGAATTGCAAATGAAGAAAATAGAATTGTTACATGTTTTGAAACAGGAAGAACTATGTCAGGTTTTAGAAATGTTTTTCCAATTACTTTAAATAATAAACATTTAGGAAGTGTTGAGATTAGTATTTCAACTAAAACAATGATTGATTCTATCTCAGATTTAGATAAAAGAAGAGAATATTCTTTTATTCTAAATAAAGATATAGTATTTAATAAATTATTTGAAAGTCAAAAATATTTATATCATTCCTCTTTAATTAATTCAGATTTTTTAGTTGAAGATAAGAATTCTTCTTTACCTGATTCACCAAAAAAGCTTAGTGAGACAGCAAAAAAAATTAATAAAAAGTTACATGATAATAAAGAAATAAAAGAAGCTATGGAAAATGGTCAAAAGTATGGTGTTTTAGTAAAACTTGAGGATACTTATTATGATGTTACACTTATTCCTTTACTAGGTTTTAATAAAAAAGTAGAAGGTTATTTATTAGGATATAAAGAAAGTATAAATCTTCCATTTATTATTTATTTGGATATGTATGTATATTTATTGATAATAGTAGGTATGTTGGTTCTTATAACAATGCTTATAATAATACAAAGAAAAACAAAAATATTAGAAAATGAAAGAAAATGGTTTAAATCTATAACTGATAGTTTAGGTGAGGGCTTATATGTAATGGATTCAAATGCAAGAATTAATTATATAAATCCTGTAGCATGCAAGATACTAGGATACAAAAAAGAAGATATATTAGGTAAAAATGCTCATAGTCTTTTTCATTCTCATACTTTTAATGATAATATAAAACAAGAAGATTGTCCAATTTTTTGTGGTGTGATGAAAAATAAATTTTTTCTTTCAAAGAAAGAATACTTTTTAAATTCTCATGGCAGAAATATTCCAGTGTCCTTAAATAGTACATTAGTATCAAGTGGAAATAATGACTATGAGATTGTTACTTCTTTTAGTGATATTAGTATTCAAAAAGAGCTTGAAGATAAAAGTAATCTTCTAATTAAAGCTCTTGAATCTAGTATAAATTGTATAGTTATAACGAATAAAAATGCTATTGTAGAATGGGCTAATCCTGCTTTTGAAGAATTAACAGGTTTTAAAATAGATGAAATTATAGGGAAAAATCCTAAGAGTTTCATTTCCTCAAAAAAACAAACAAAAGAATTTTATTCCCAAATGTGGAATACAATCTTAGATAAAAAGCCTTGGAAAGGTGAGCTTATTAATAAAAAGAAAGATGGAAGTTTATATGATGAAGAATTAATTATTACTCCTGTTCTTGATGAAGATAATGAAATAGTAAATTTTATTGCAGTAAAACAAGATATAACTCATAGAAAACTCCTTGAACTAGAGAAGGAGGAACGAGATAGATTGTTTTTTCAACAAAGTAAAATGGCTGCAATGGGTGAAATGTTAGGTAATATAGCACATCAATGGAGACAACCTCTATCTGTAATCTCAACTATAGCTACTGGCTCAAAAATACAAAAAGATATGAATGTATTATCTGATACGGATTTCAAAAAAGCTATGGATTCAATTAATGAGACTGTACAATATCTTTCTGAAACAATAGAAGACTTTAGAAGTTTTTTTGATAATAAAAATAATAAAGAAAAAGAATTTTTACTTTCTCGAACAATTGATAAAGCATTAAATATTGTAAGTTCACAATTTGTATCTAAAGATATTGAAATAATAAAAAATTTAAGTGAGATAACTATTCTCTCATCTGAGAATGAATTTATCCAAGTTCTTTTAAATATATTAAATAATTCTAAAGATGCGTTACTTAAGAAAGAAAATGAAAGAAAGTTAATATTTATAGATGCATATATTAATAATAATAATATAATAATAGAGATAAAAGATAATGCAGGTGGAATTAATGAAGAGATAATAGATAGAATATTTGAACCATATTTTACAACTAAACATCAATCCCAAGGAACAGGAATTGGCTTATATATGTCACAAGATATTATTACTAAGCACCTAAATGGAATATTAAGTGTTGTAAATGATGAATATATATATGAAAATACTAGATACAAAGGTGCAAAATTCTGTATTGAATTCCAAATTTAAGATATTGACAGTATGTAAATGCTAAACTTTATTATGAACAAAATTTTATTTCTCTTGTTTTTTCCACTTATTTTATTCTCTTTTGAATTAGATAAGAAGTTAAAAGTAATTGTTCCAAAAGATTGGAAACCATACTATTATATAAATAAAAACAATGAAATTGATGGTTACTCAATTGAATTGTTTGACTTAATTGCTAAAAAAGCAAAAATAAATTATGAATATATTGTAGTTGATAATTGGATAGAAGGACTATCACTTATTAAAGAAGGGAAAGCTGATATTATCCCTAATATTGGTATTTCAAAAAAAAGAGCAGAATATCTTGTCTTTAGTCAGCCAACTGATACTTTTAGTTTGAAATTATTTAAAAGAAATAGCTCCTTTGATATAAAAACTAATAAAGATATTGAAAATAAAAAAATTGGATTAGTTTCTTTAAATATTTGTGAAAAATATATTACAAAAGATATGTCATCTAATATTCAAAAGTATAAAAATTTTAGCTTACTTATAAATGCTTTACTCTCAGGAGAAGTTGATATTATATGTGCTCCAGATGTATTAATAAATCTAAAATTAAAAGAATTGAATATAACTAATAAAGTAGTATCTTTTGGTGTTACCTTATATGAAATAAAAAGAGGAATTGCTATATCAATAAATCAATTTCAACTTTTGCCTTTATTTGATGAAGCAATTACTGAATTAAAAATAAATGGAGAATACAAAAGAGTTTATTCTAAATGGTTTTCATTGGATGAAAATATTGAATTTACTCATGATGAATTGATATTTATCTCTTTTTTAGTAGTAATTTCTTTTTTACTTATTATTTTTTATATTTTTTATTTTTTTAATAAAAAGCGATGGTTACTAACACAAGAAGATTTAGAAAAAGAGATATTAGAAAAAACTAAAGAGTTACAAAAATTATCAATTACTGACAAACTAACAGGACTTTATAATAGAAGTAAATTAGATGAAGTAATATTAAATAGAATAGAAGTATCAAAAAGAACAAATCACAAATTTTATGTAGTAATGATTGATATTGATTTCTTTAAAAAAGTAAATGATGAGCATGGACACTTAATAGGTGATGCGGTATTAATAGAGTTTACAAATATAATAAAAAACAATATTAGAAAATTGATACTTTTGGAAGATGGGGAGGTGAAGAGTTTCTAATAATTTCTCCAAATCATGATATGAATATATTGCAAGAAATTCAAAGAATTAAAAAGTATATAAATGAACATAGCTTTAAAGTAATTGGAAATAAGACAGCATCATTTGGAATTACTAGCTATAAAGAGAATGATACATTAGAATTAATTGTAAAAAGAGTAGATGATGCTTTATATGAAGCTAAAGCAAATGGACGAAATACAATAGTTACTAAATAAACACCTTTGGTAACCATCGTTTTAAAAACTCATCTCTTGAGTATTTAACAGCTCCTAAATCAAACTTATATTGCATATAAGGATGTCCTAAATTCCAAAAGGCATAGTTTTCTTTTTTTAGATATTGTGCTAAAAGAACTAATTGTAGTTTTCCATAGTTGTTATACTTTTTTTCTTTTGAACTAAAGCCAGTTAGTGAAGTATATGTATCATAAATCTTATAGCCAATTTCTGCTGCTATTAGTTCGTTTGTTTGCTTATTTATAATTTCTACACTCATAATAGAAAAATCAGGAAGAGAGTCATCTTTTTGCCTTAACTCTAGAAGAAGTTTATGATAATCTTTAATTAACCAATTTGGATTATGGTACTCATCAATCTTTTCTAAGACTTCATCAAATCTTGTATTTATTTTAAATATATAATTATCTTTATTTATTAGTTTTTTTACTTTTTTACTTATATGCAAGTTTTCAAAATCTAAAAGTGCATACTCAAACTGTAATTCAGGAAGTAAGTAAAGTTTATCTTCATATATAGTAGTTGTTGAGATAAAACCACAACGAGCAAGATGAATGTAAAACTCTTTTGAGAAATCATCACTAAAATAGTAATTTGTATTTTCATTAGAGTAAATATCGTTAAAAAGTATATTAGTATCTATTATATTTTCATAAGTTAAATAGTATATTGTATTATCAAGGCTCATAAAAAAGATTTTAGCATATATTACGTTTCATTTAATTATAATAATTAATAATTACAAAAATGTAAGGCTTTTTTTGAACACACTAATTACAAATAATCAATCTACGAACTTTTATAATCATCTTGAAGAATCGCTTCTTAAATGTAATAGTTTTATATTTAACGTGGCTTTTATAAACTTCTCAGGACTTCAACTCTTACTTGATACTTTAAAAACTTTAGAACAAAAAGGTGTAAATGGAAAAGTTTTAACTTCTACATATTTAAACTTTACAGAAGTGAAAGCCTTAGAAAAAATAAAAGAGTTCAAAAATATAGAATTAAAAATCTATGATAGTAGTAAAACAAATATTGGCTTTCACTCAAAAGCTTATATCTTTGAACTAGATAGTAGTTATGAATTACTTTTAGGCTCTTCAAATATAACTTCTAGTGCATTTAAAACTAATATCGAATGGAATATCAAAACAATATCAAAAAGAGATGATTTATTTTTATCTGAAGTATTAAATGAGTTTGAGATTTTATGGAGAAATTCTTATTTTGTAAATGAACAGTTTTTAAAAGAGTATGAAGAGTTTAAAAAAAATTTAGAAAAGAAAACTTTTAATAATACTTTTAACTTTAAAGAGTTAAATATCAATTATATGCAAGAGGAAGCTCTTTTAAATTTAGAGAGTTTAAGAGAAAATGAACAAAGAAAAGCTTTAGTAATAGCAGCAACTGGTTCAGGAAAAACATATCTTAGTGCGTTTGATGTAAAAAAGACAAGACCTAAAAGAGTTCTTTTTTTAGTTCATAGAGAAAATATCTTGATAAAAGCAAAGCAGAGTTTTGAAAGTATTGTTGATGCCTCTTTTACTTGTGGTTTATATACAGGTAATAAAAAAGAGTTAAATAAAAAGTATTTATTCTCTACTATTCAGACTATGAGTTTAGACTTTTTAAAGTTTGAAAGAAAAGAGTTTGACTATATAATAGTTGATGAAGCACATCATGTTGTTTCTCCTTCCTATAAGCGTGTTCTCGAGCACTTTGATACAAAATTCTTACTTGGCCTTACTGCAACATCAAATCGAATGGATGGTAGCTCTATATATAAAATATTTGATAATAATATTGCTTGTGATATTAGACTAAATGATGCTTTGGAAAATAAGCTTGTAGTACCTTTTCATTATTATGGAATTACTGATATTGATAGTATTGATTATTCAAGTCTTGATATGACAAAGATAGAAGAGCTTACTAGGGTTCTAAAAGTAAATCAAAGAGTTGAATATATAATTGAAAAGATGAACTTTTATTCTCATTGTGGTGATGGTGGGAATAGTGGAGGTAAAAGAAAAGTAATAGCCTTTTGTGTATCTAAAGAACATTGTATTTATATGAGTGATGAGTTTAACAAAAGAGGAATAGAGTCAACATATCTTATAAGTAATAACACTATAACTCAAAGAGAAGAAGCTATTAAAAATCTTGAAGATGATACAAATACTTTAGAAGTAATTTTTACAGTTGATATTTTTAATGAAGGAGTGGATATTCCTTCAATAAATACAGTTCTAATGCTTCGTCCTACTTCTTCACCTATAGTATTTACTCAACAATTAGGTCGTGGCTTACGTAAATATAAAGACAAAGAGTTTTTAACTGTTTTAGATTTTATTGGTAACCACAATAAAGCCTATTTAATAGCTCTTGCGCTTATTGGAAATAAAGGAATTGATAAAGAGAGTATAAAAATATCTTTAAAGAATAATTTTGCAAATATGCAAAATGTATTTATAAAAATGGATGAGATTTCAAAACAAAGAATTTTAGAGCAAATTGATAAAGAAAACTTCAATCATTTAAAATATTTAAAAGAGCAGTATTTTGAGTTTAAAGCTATTTTAGGAAATAGAAGACCTTCTTTAGTTGATTACTTACAATATGAAGATTTACTAACGCCAATGAGCTTTATAAGTGATTGTAAATCTTATATTGAATTTTTAGCAAAAGTTGAAAAAGATGAAGAGCTAAAAGATTATTGTAAAGATGAGGTCTTTATAAAAGCGATTAGGTTTGTAGAGTATTTACTCCCTGTAAAAAGGGTTTATGAGTTTGTTCTAATAAAACATTTGCTTTCAGAAGATTATATAGATGAAAAGATTGCATACAAAAAGCTAGAAAAATATTTAAATAAAATCAATAAAGATACTATTTTTCATAGTTTTAACTTTTTAAATCAAGACTATTTTGATAAAGCCCAAATAAGCAGGTATTTAAAACTAGTCGAACTAAAGAATAAAAAATTAGTAAAATCAAAAGAGTTTGAGTTATTACTTCAAAATAATGAATATAAAAAAATATTTGAAGATAGTTTAGATTATGGAATACTTCACTATGAAAAAGAGTTTGGAAGAGAAGATTATTCCCTGCCATTTTTAAAACTATATACAAAATATAATATGTTAAATATTGCACAACTTTGTAATTTTAATAAAATTCATTCTTCATTTAGAGGGAGTGGATTTTTAAAGTTTAAAGATGACTTCTTTTTATTTATTAATCTAGAAAAAGAGAAGTTCTCTAAAGCTTCATATTATGACAACACTTTTTTATCAAAAGATACTTTTACTTATCAAAGTAAACCAAGTACTTCTCAAGATAGTGTTGATGGAGTAAAACTTATTAACAATAAAAAGTTAAATGTAAAACTGCATATTTTTGTAAGAAAGTTTGTATTAGTTGATAAAAAGACTCAAGGCTTTATTTATTTAGGTCTTGCAAATACTATAAAATATGAAGGAAATAAACCTATAAGCGTTCATCTAAAATTAGAAAAACCTTTAGATAATAAACTTTTTGAAGAGTTTACTAAGATAGTTTAAGTAAATGTAAATGGAGTTTTATAAAAAAACTCCATTTACAAAATAGTATTTAAGAGTATAAAAACTACAAATAAGAACGAAAAGTGTATTGAAAATCAGTGAATATTTCAATGTATAATCAAGGCTTTTATTTATAAGTAGTTTTAAAACAGCATAGGCAAAAGCAAAAAATACACCTAAAAATAATGATCCCCAAATAAAATATCCAATATAAAAATACTCATGTTGTAACATACAAAATGGACACTGATGAGTTGGCAGTTCATATACGTAAGTACCAAAAAAGTAGGTAACTGTATAGTAAGCAATATAAATAAATAAAATATTTACAATAATATTTAAATATGGATTTTTTTGAATATTTACAAAAATACTTAAGAAATATAGTAAATAAAATAAAACCAAAAGCATAGGAATATCTAAATTAAATGGTATTTGACTTCCAGTTGAACTTGCCCCAAAAATTACAGAACAACAAAGTACTGGCTCTTGTGTTGAAATATTTGTTAAGTACAAAATATCAACTATAGTTTCAATAATTACAAGTAAAAAAATTAGAATAAAGAAGTAAAACTTTTTCTTTGTATATGGATATGTTTTTTCTTTTAAATCAAGTGTATTTAAAATCATCCAAATACCTATAAAAAATAGAAGAACAACTTTAAAAGTTAAAAGTGGCTGTCCATACTCATTTGCTCCAATAACTCCAGCAGCACACATAGCTCCTGGAACTATATGTGATAAAATATCTATACTATATGCAAAATAGGGCATTAGAAATATTTTTATAATCATTGTAAAACTAATGATAAGTATTACTAAATAAGAGCGTTTTTCAAGTTTATATTGCTCTTGAGTAGTTTTTGAATAATCCCAATTTTTTATAATTGAAAGTGAATAAAAAAAAGAGATAGTAAGAAGTGATAAAAGTATTATTTGTGTAAATAAAAATACGATTATTTCATTTGATAAAAGTACATTATTCACGTAATTTCCCCATCTTTTATATTTATAGTATCATCAACAAAATCTAACTTATCAAAAATTGGATCATGTGTTGCTATGATAATAGTTTTATTTAATTCTTTTAATTTTCTCATAACTTCAATAAATTTTAAAGAGTTTGCATTATCTAAATTTGCTGTTGGCTCATCACAAAGAATTATATCTGGATTATTAACTAAAGCTCTTGCAATTGCTGTTCTTTGTTTTTCTCCACCTGAAAGATTGGATACAGTTTCATCTTTTTTGTGTTCAATATTTGCAAGAGTTAAAGCAGTTTGAACTTTTTGATTAATTTCCTTTTGACTAAAACCTAAAGGAACTAAAGGAATAGAAATATTTTCTTCAACATTTAATTCATTAAATAGATTATAAGATTGGAAAATAAATCCTAAATTCTTTGCTCTAAACGCTGAACTATGTAAATCAGGTAGTTTTGCAATACTATCATTATTTATAATTATATCCCCAGATGAAGGCTTTGATAAAGCACCTAAAATAGAAAGTAAAGTAGACTTTCCACTTCCACTAACACCTTTTAATATAACACAAGTAGAGCTTTGAATTTCTATATTTATATCTTTTAAAGCTTTGAACTCTTTTTTTGTATTTTGATTAAATACTTTATTTAAATTATTTACTTTTATCATTTCATACTCTCACTTGGCTCAATTACTGCAATTTTCCATGTAGGGATTAAAACAGCAGAAATAAAAGGAATTATAAAAAATAAAAACAGGGTAGAAATAGTTGAAAAATTAATATTTGGTGAAAAAGAAACACTATTTTCTAAGTTGTGGAAACCTAAAAAGATATTACTTAATATTGGAGCATCTAAAAAGAATACAAAAATATAAGCTAAAATAATCCCTATTAAAAAAGATATAAAAGCAATAATAAATGTTTCAAAAATTTTTAGTTTAATTACATCTTTTATACTCCAACCAACAGCTCGTAAAATTCCAATCTCTTTTTTATCACTTGAACTTATCATAGTATATCTTTGGAATAAAATTAAAACAAAAGTTATCATAACAATAATAAATAAAATCAAGAAAAGACCACCTTTATAGTTATATAGATTTTCATAGGCTTTTTTAATATCCTCTTTTTGAATAACTCTTATATCTAGGTGTTTTAAAATTAGTTCTATTTTGATATTGGAATGTTCTAATTCATTTGGTATATTTAAAACTATATCAGTAGATTCATCTTCATTTATATTTAAAATCTCTTTAGCAAGTGAAATATCCATAATAATTAAATCATTTGCAAGTATATTTGCATCTTTAGGTAAGGCTTTAAAAATTGATATTTTTTTTAATTCTCTATTATGTAATTTAAATGAGTAGTCATCAAAATAATGAAATTCTTTAAGTACTTCCTTTACACCATTTCCAATAATCATTGAATCTTTTTCCAAAAAATCTTCAATATTTAGTATTTGTAAAAGTTTTTTTACATTTTTATTAGTTGATTCTTCAAATAAATCAATACCTACAATAGTAAAATACTTTTGTGAAGGTTCAAAGAAATACTGTCCATAAACTCTTTGTTGAGTATTTTCAACCCCATTAATATCACTAAAATCTTCAATCCATGAATTAGGTGTATTTATGATCTTCCCTGAATTTATTCTTTGAACTACAAAATCGCTTTGTGCATCAAGGGTATTAAAGACTTCTTTTTGAATTGAAGATGATATAAATAATACTGAAGATATTAAAAATACAATTAAAATTGAGATTAATGAAATTGCTATATGTTTTGATTTATGCTTGTAAATTAATAGAAATAAAAAGTTTAAAAAAGTACTAGTTTTCATATACGAAATCCAAATAGTTTATTTTTCTTTGTTCAGGATAAATTATGTGTGAGAAATCTTCATATACTCTTATTTTTGGTTCAAACTCTGAAGTTGAAAATGATATTCCAGGAGTTTTAGTAAGCATTGAAATACTCTTTGTAAATAAATCACTTTTTTTCTCAAAATTTGCATGTACAAAAATAAAAAAAATTAAGATAGAAAATAATGATAATATTGTTAATAAAAAGTTTTTACTTAAAGTAGTGATTTAAAGCTCCTCTAATTTATTTAGCTATTCTATCTTTATAACATTAATAAAGTGTTAAATTTTTATATTTTATTGATATTTGGGAATAAATAAGTTTTATTCAGAAGTCCCTAAAAGTGGTACTTTTATTAGCTCTTATATAATATATATAATAAAAAGTATATAATTATATATATAACTAAGGAGAACGTTAATGCCCAATAGACAACAGATTAGTGAATTAAAAGAGACATTAATCCAAAGACAAGAGAGAATTCTAAAAAATATAAATGGAAGTAGAGATAATATCGATCAACTAAAAGATCAGGACATTAAAGATGATCTAGATTACGCAGAAGTAATAAGTGACTCATTTACAGAAGGTATGATAGCTAATCATCAATTAGCTGAGTTAAAACAGATTGAAGATGCTATTAAAAAGATAGATGATGGAACTTATGGTACTTGTGGAATGTGTGGAATTACTATTCCTATTGGTAGATTAAAAGCAAAACCTTTTGCTAAATTTTGTACAGAATGTAGAGAAGTTTTTGAAAAAGAAGAAGCTAAAAAACAATAGCTTTTAATGTAAAATACTATTAGTAAAAACTAATAGTATTTTATAAAAGTTTTAAGGAAGTGTGATTTGTCTTGAATCCGTATATATTTTATTTCCAATAACTATTAATCTTTCTTCATTATCAAAATCAAAATTATAAACTCTATCATTTGTAAAATCATCATTTACCTTAATAATAAACTCTTGTGATTCAATTGCATATAATGAACTTGTAAAAGCAAGTGCATGTATTTTAGAGTATTTAAACTTTTTACTTTGTATCTCTTCTAATGCAAGGTTTAATTTAACTAATCTTCCATCAATAGTTGCAATATATACGTTTTCTTTATTTACAATAATATCTCTAATCTCATAATCTTTTGATAGAATATTTTTTGTTGAGATTGTTACTATTTTATTCGCTGTTGCTGCAATTAAAGTTTGCTTATCTTGAATTACTTTTAAGAATATAATATTGTTAAACTCATTATCTAAATCAACAGATATATTTTTTACAGATTCATTTGTTTTTGTAGATACAATGATAATTTTTCCATTTAGTGTAGGGAAAAGAATTAAATTTCCCATAAAGTGTGGATTTGCTATTCTTGTATCATTTGCTAAAGATATTGTTAAGTATTCTTTATATAATGTTTTTTTAGTTTCTATATCAAATAATTCAACAGAGTTATTTGAATAAACTAAAGCAAGCTTATTATCTTTTAAAGAAGCTGCAACAACAATGTTTTCAAATTTAAATTCTTCATTTCCAACTAATAATGTATCTTTGTAATTTGTTGAAAGAATTTTTCCTGAATTACTTACATTTAAAAAATCAAAGTTCTCTGGAAGTTTAAAATCAGAAACTCCATCCCTTGTAAGAATAGTACCATCTTCTAAAGTAGCACCATCTCTATTCATAGATTTAATAGATGAAGATAGAGTAGATTCTTCTACTTTTAAAGTACTTTTTACATTTTCTGGTTCAAAATACTTTTTACTTCCACATCCTGTTACTAAAAATAATGTAGCTAATAAAATTAAAAAGTGCTTCATAATATTCCTTTATTTTGTAAGTAAATAATGTTCTAATAATGCAGATAACTCAGAAGCTTTTGATGACTGAGGAATTAAACTAAGTGCAACTTTTGCTTCTTTGTATTTTCCTTCGTTAACTAAAACTAATGCTTTATTAAATATTGCAAATTCTTTAAGTAAAAAATCACTTTTCATAGATAATTCATTTAATTTTGAAACATCATTATTTGTTAATGCTTTTTTATATTCTGATAATTCTTTTAAGTAAGGAATTTTTGTATCAGGATAATTACCATCTTTTTTAGCTTGTAAATACATAGCTACTTCATAAAGTTTGTTATTTGTTTCTTTTAAAGTATTTAGTGCTTCTGTGTCTTTTGGATCAGCAATTACTTTATCAAATGCAATATTTGAAGCTGTTTTATTTTTTTCATTGTTATAAGTATTAATGCTTATAGCAATAACTGCAATTATTCCAATTGAAACTAGTCCTATAATTAAAGCTTTATATCTTTTATAAAAGCTCTCAACCTTTACAACGCTTTCTAGGAACTTTTCTTCACTATTTAGTTCATCTTTAACAAAATCAACATTTTCTTTCATACTCATATTTATAAACCTTTTTTAAAACTAGATGATATAGTACAAAAAAGTTTATAAAACCTTACTTTTATAAACTTTTTTGTATAATTTATCTTTATAAATTTAAAAGGTTAAATACATATGAAGAAATTATTAATAGCAATATCTCTTGGATTATTATTCTCTCAATCTATCGTTGCAGATGAAGATATCGAAGAAAAATCAAGATTTGAATCTTTATCAAAATTAACAAAAGTAATCGGTACAGTTGAAAAATACTATGTAGATGATATAAAATTAGAAGAAATTGTAAACAAGGCATTAAAAGGACTTATGCAAGAGTTAGATGCTCACTCAACTTTTTTAGATGCAAAATCATCAAAAGAAATGAGTATTCAAACTAAAGGTGAGTTTGGAGGTTTAGGAATTACTGTTGGTATGAGAGATGGCGCCTTAACTGTTATCTCTCCAATTGATGATACTCCAGCTTTTAAAGCAGGAATTAAATCTTCAGATATTATTTTAAAAATTGATGAAACATCAACTTTAAATATGACTTTAGATGAAGCAGTTTCATTAATGAGAGGAAAACCTAAAACAGATATTTTACTAACAGTTGTTAGAAAAGGCGAAAATAAACCTGTTAAAATTAAAATTACTAGAGATATTATTAAAATTCAATCAGTATTTTCAAAAACTTTTGAAAAAGAAAATTTATTATATTTAAGAGTTTCTAGTTTTGATAGAAAAGTTGTAGATGGTTTAGAAAAAGCTATAAAAAATAATCCAGATGTAAAAGGATTAATCCTTGATTTAAGAAATAACCCAGGTGGTTTACTTTCTCAAGCGATTGGTGTAGTTGATCTTTTTGTAGATAGAGGTGTTATTGTATCTCAAAAAGGTAGAGATGAAGATGACGAAGAAAAATTTGAGGCAACTAGTTCAAATACTGTTTCAAGACTTCCTATGGTTGTTCTAATTAATGGTGGTTCTGCATCTGCATCTGAAATTGTTTCAGGAGCACTTCAAGATCATAAAAGAGCTATTTTAATTGGTGAAAAATCATTTGGTAAAGGTTCCGTTCAAGCTATTTTACCTATTACAAAAGATAGAAAAGAAACTATAAAACTTACAATTGCTAAGTATTATTTACCAAGTGGCAGAACAATTCAAGCAGTAGGTGTTACTCCTGACATTATTGCATATGCTGGAAAATCTACACAAGGTGAAGATTCTGAATTTAAAATAAAAGAAGCAGATTTAAAAAAACACCTTGAAAGTGAATTAGAGAAAGTAGATAAAAAAGTTAAAAAAGAGCAAGAAAACAAAGAAGATAATAAAATCATTACAAAAGAAGATGTTTTAAATGATAATCAATTAAATACATCACTTGGTATTTTAAAAAGTCTTATAATTATAAATGAAAAGTAGGAGTGTAAATGAAAATTAGTGATATTGTTGCATTAGGTCTTTGGCCAGAGTCAAAGAAAACAACATCAAAAAAAGGTATTGATGAACTTGAAGAGTTAGGATATAACCTTTTTTATATTGGTAAAAATGCAGATTTATATACTTGTCCAGGTGAAGATCGAAAAGTTTTATTAGTTAGAAGTGATAGATGTTCAGTATTTGATATTCCATTAAATTTAGAAATTGAAGGTAAGGGTGTTTCTCAAACTGCTATTTCAAATTATGGTGCTCAATTTGCTAAAAAATCTGGTATAAAAACAGCCATTCTTTCTGAAAAAGTTGACCAAAATTTAAGTATTTCTCCTAGATGTCAACTTATGGAATTATGTAAGCCTTTAGAAGCTGAAATAGATGGTGATGTTGTACAATTTGAATTTATTTTTAGAAACTATTTAACAGGGTCTTTATATGAAGCTTGTCAAAATGGAAATGATCCTTATGGTTTAAATTTATCTTCTGATTTAAAACAATGGCATAAATTTGAAACTCCATTATTTACACCAACTACTAAAGGTATAAAAGACCTACCTTTAAACTCTAAACTTGTTAGAGAAAAATTTCCAGAAATTATTTCAAGTATGGAAAAATTATTCATAGATTTCACAAAATTTGCTTATGATAATGGTATTGTAGTTGTTGATACAAAGTTTGAAATATTTGTTGACGAACAAGGTCAATGGGTTTTAGGTGATGAAGTTTTAACTCCTGAAAGTTCAAGATTTATAGCTCTTGAAGATTTTGAAAAAGAAAATTTTATTTCAATGGATAAACAAATTTTAAGAAATTTTGGTAAAGAAAATAATTGGAAAGAAAAATCAAAAGCTTTAAAAAATGGTGAAAAATTAGAAGTAGATGTACCTGATTCTATTAAAAATACAATCTTAAATGGGTATACTACGATCTTAAATAGTTTAAGTAAGTAGCTTAAAAATAGATTTAAGTATAAATATATAGTGATTTTAGATATAATCGCAAAATTATAAATTGAAGGGAATAAATGAAAGCAATTGTAAATGTAGCATTAAAACAAGGTGTATTAGACGATCAAGGTAAGGCAACTCATCATGCTTTAGACACTTTAGGATTCAAAGAAGTAGTAAAAGACGTAAGAATTGGTAAGCAAATTATTATTGAATTAAACTCTTCAAATGAAGCTGAAGCTAAAGAAGAAGTAGCAAAAATGTGTGAAAAACTTCTTGCTAATACTGTTATTGAAGATTACGATATCGAAATAGTAGGTTAATATGAAAGTTTCAGTATTACAATTTCCAGGGACAAATTGTGAGTATGATACACAATATGCTTTTGAACAATTAGGTGCGCAAGTTGAAATTGTTTGGCACAAAGAAAAGAATATTCCTAGCGACACAGATTTATTAGTAATTCCTGGTGGATTTTCATATGGTGATTACTTAAGATCAGGAGCAATTGCAAGATTTGCAAATATCATGGATTCAGTTCAAGAATATGCTGCTAATGGTGGTAAAATCTTAGGAATTTGTAATGGATTCCAAATTTTATTAGAAGCTGGTTTATTACCAGGAGCTATGAAAAGAAATGATTCTTTACATTTTATTTCTAAGTTTCATAATTTAAAAGTTATTGATAATAACAATACATTTTTATCATTACTTAAAAAAGATGAAGTTGTTAATGTTCCAGTTGCTCATCATGATGGTAACTATTTTATTGATGCAAAGGGGTTAAAAGAATTAGAAGAGAATGGACAAATCTTATTAAAATATTGTAATGAAGAAGGAAACACTGGGAACTTAAATGGTTCAGTTTCTAATATTGCAGGTATTTGTAATAAAGAAAAAAATGTATTCGGTTTAATGCCTCATCCTGAAAGAGCAATGGAAGACTTACTTGGTGGTGATGATGGAATAAGAATGCTTAAGGGTTTTTTACAATAAAGATATAGCTTTAGCTATATCCTTATTATGAAAAAGCTATTATGAAAAAAACATTATCTCTAATAATTTTAATAAATATTTTATTATCAATAAATTTATTTGCTGCAAAAAACTTATATGTTTCATATAAAGAAATTCCAAAACAAGTTTATAAAAATCAAAAATTTGAAGTAACAATAAAAGCTTTAGTTACAACGAAAAACTTTGATTATATTACAACATCTTTTTCTAATGCAAAAAATATAAAAGTACTTAATCCAAATAGTAAGTGGGTGAATACCTCTGGTGCAAACTATGAAAACAAGTTTTTTTTTAAAGCTGATCAAGGAAGTTTTAGATTACCAACTTTTTCAAATAAGTTAGTAAAAAACGGAAAAACAATAGAAGTTTCTAGCCTGTCTCCTGTAAGTATTGCTTATTCAGATATTGCTAAAGGTGACGAAAGGTTTTCTAATATAATTGCAAAAGATTTTAAACTAAAAGCTTATAAAACAAAACAATACAACAATAAAGAGTCTTTAACAATTATTGATATTGATGCTATTAATTCAAACCTTGAAGATTTTTCTATTCATGGAATACAAGAGCAAGGAAGATCAAAATTAAGTGATAATTATCCTAATCAAAACTTGATTTATTACGTAGTTATGCCAATTCATAAAAAGAAACTACAGTTTAAATACTATAATACAACAAGTAAAAGTTTCGTAACTGTTACCGTTCCTTTGATTTTACAAAATGAATTAGTAAGTACTCAAACAGATTTAAATCCAAATGATTCAAGTTTTGAAAAGTACAAAAAAATGGCAGTTGTTGTGTTATTGCTAATATTTGTTTTACTATATATATGGAAAAGAAATAAAATATATTTAGGAACTTCAATTGTACTATTTATTATTACAGCAATTTATTTAATGCCAAATAGCACAGGAATTGTAAAAAAAGATTCTTATATTTATATCTTACCAACAAAAAACTCTACAATATTCTTCAAGTTAGAAAATCAAGAAAAAGTAGAAATTCTAAATAGAAAAAAAGATTTTATAAAAGTTATGGGAATTGATAAGAAATTTATAGGTTGGATAAAGGAAGAAAATTTTGGCAAAAATTAGAGGGATAATACTTTTAATACAGTTTTCAATTACAGTTGCTATTACAGTTTGTGCAATGTATTTATTTAGAAACCATACACATAAAGTAATAAAAATTTGGATGAAGTTACAAATGAAATTTCTAGGAATTAAACTAGAAACTAAAGGAACTTTAGACGAATCATGTGATTTAGTTTTAATGAATCACCAATCTTTACTTGATATTATTATTATGGAACATATTCATAATAGAGACCTAGCCTGGGTTGCCAAAAAAGAAATATCAGATTTATTTTTCTTTGGACATATTATAAAAGCTCCAAGAATGATTTCAATTGATAGAGAGAATAAAGCAGGAATTATTCATTTATTTAAAGAAGTAAAAGATAGATTAGACAAAGGTCGTCCAATTGCAATGTTTCCTGAAGGAACTAGATCTGATGGAACGAAAATGCTTAAATTTAAAGCAGGTGCAAAAATGGTTGGAAATAAATACAAACTAAAAGTTCAACCAGTTTTAATTTTTAATACTAGAAATATTGTTGATTCAAAAAAACTTGAAGCTAGTCCAGGTGTTGTAAAAGTAATATACTTAGATCCTGTTCAAGCTGATAAATCAACATCTTGGTTTGAAGATACTGAAGAGGAAATGAACACTTTATTTCAAGAGGAAATAAAGAAGTATGACTCTTAGTTGGCAAACTATTTTAGCAATTGGTGCTGGAGGATTTTTAGGCGCAATTGCTAGAGCTTATAGTGTACATCTTTCTAATAAATATATTCCATTAGATTTTCCTATGGGAGTATTACTTGTAAATATTATTGGTTCTTTTATTATTGGAATTTTATTTGCATATTTTACACACTTCACTGTTTCAGATACGCTAAAAGCATTTTTAACTACAGGCTTTTTAGGTGCTCTTACAACATATTCTACATTTGCAATTGAATCATACTTACTTTTTGGAACATCTGCATATTTAGCAATTACAAATATGGCATTGAATCTATTTGGAACAATTATAGCTGCTGGTTCTGGTTATAAAATTATCAATTTTCTTTTAAAATAAACTACAAAAAATTTTAAGCATTAAAAAGTTATAATAAGTCCAAATTAACATAAGGATTAGTCATGGGTATGCCAGGCGGAATGGAATGGATATTAATAGCATTAGTAGTACTACTACTATTTGGAGGTAAAAAAATACCTGAATTAGCTAAAGGTCTTGGTTCTGGAATTAAAAACTTCAAAAAAGCTGTAAAAGATGATGAAGAAACTGAAGTTGCTGATAAAAAAAATGATGAAATCGAAAAAAAAGCTGAATCTGAAGCTAAAGTAGAAGACAAAAACGAAACTAAATCAGTATAAGAGTAATATATTGCAAAATTTAGTAAAAGAATATATAGAAAATATATTAGAAACAAATGTAGTTCTTGAAAAACCAAAAGATGTTTCTTTTGGTCATTATGCAACACCTGTTGCTTTTTCACTTGCAAAAGAACTAAGAAAATCTCCGATGATAATTGCAGATGAACTAGCTTCGAAGTTTGATGATTCAAAAATGTTTGAAAAAGTTGAAGCAGTGAAAGGTTTTGTAAACTTTAAACTGTCTCCAATTTTTCTACAAGAGTTAGTTGATAAATCACTTCAAAGTGAAAACGATTTTGCAAAAGAAACAAAAAAAGAAACAAAAATTCTTTTAGAATATGTTTCTGCAAATCCAACTGGTCCTTTACATATCGGTCATGCACGTGGTGCAATTCAAGGTGATACAATTGCACGTGTTGGAAGACACTTAGGTTTTGATATTACAACTGAATATTATATAAATGATGCTGGTTCTCAAATGGATATGCTAGGTCTTTCAATTTGTTTAGCTGCAAAAGAGTTCATCTATAAGCTTAATGTTGAATATCCAGAAACTTATTATAGAGGTGATTATCTTGTTGATATAGCTGAAGTTGTAATTGAGAAATTTGGAAAAGACGCAGTTTTTGATGAATCTAAATATAAAGAAATAGCATTTTTCGCCAAAGATTTAGTCATGGATATTATTATAAGTGATTTAAAAGATTTAGGTATTGAATTTAATACTTTTGTTTCTGAAAAATCTCTTTATCCTTCATGGGATGAAACTAAAAAAGTTTTAGAAAATAATGATTCTCTTTATACTAAAGATGATAAAGTTTGGATTAGATCAACAAATATTGGTGATGATGTAGATAGAGTTGTTGTAAGAGACAATGGAATTCCTACATATCTTGCTGGGGATATTATTTATCATAAAAATAAATATGATAGAGGCTTTGACGAATATATAAATATTTGGGGAGCAGATCATCACGGTTATATCAAAAGAGTTAAAGCTGCAATTGAGTTTTTAGGAAATGATTCTTCTAAACTTGAAGTGCTTTTATCTCAAATGGTTTCACTTTTAAAAGGTGGAGAACCATATAAGATGAGTAAGCGTGCGGGAAATGTTATTTTAATGTCTGATATTACCAATGATATTGGTTCAGATGCTTTAAGATTTGTATTCTTAACTAAAAAAAGTGATACTCATCTTGAATTTGATTTAGATAGATTAACTAATCAAGATAGTTCAAATCCAATTTTCTATATTAATTATGCGCATGCTAGAATTAATCAAGTATTTAAAAAAGCAGAATTAACTTTTGATGATATAAAAGATGAAAGTTTTGAAAACTTAAATCAAGATGGTTTAAATTTAATTTATGAATCTTTATTATTAGGTTCAGTCTTAAATGAAGCATTTGCAAAAAGAGAAATGCAGAAAATTACTGAATATTTAACGTCACTAGCAGCTTCTATTCATAAGTTTTATAATGATTATAAAGTTGTGGGAAGCGATGAACAAAATATGTATTTAAAAGCTCTTAGTATGGCTGCTTTAAGTATTAGAGTTGGATTAGATTTATTAGGAATTAAAGCTAAGGATAAAATGTAGTGAAATGGTTTATAATTATTTTAACAGTAGCAGTTGCTATTGCCATTTATACAGGTAATATGGGTGGTGCGAAAGATGCTGCTAGTAACTATAATAAAATTATGAGACAAGGGCAATAGAATTTAAAATTCTATGCTCTAGCGTCTAATTGAGACAAGAAATCTTCTAAAGAGTATTTCTTTCTATAATCTTCACTCATTAAGTGAATAAACATATCTCCTAAATCAATTACAGTCCAATTATCATCTTCATTTACTCTTAAGAATTCTTCACCAAGTGGTTTTAACTCTTCTTTTAAGTAGTTTAATAATGCAAAACCGTGTTTTGAGTTTAAAGTAGTTGCAATAACAACATAATCAACAATATAATCTTTTGATGTTAAATCAATAACATCAATATTTTCTGCTTTTTTTTCATCTAAAAGCGTTTTAATAGTTTCTAATCTATTCAAGAATTAACCTTTTTCTTTTCTTTGAAGATTTATTATATCTTCTTTTATTTGTATTGGTATAAAATCTAAATCAATTTTATCTCTTAACGTTGTAGAACTAATGTTAATATCAATTTTCAAGTTCTTAAACTTAATAAAATCATTACTAACAAAACCATCTCTTGAAGCAACAACAAAATGAACTAAGGATTTTAATTCATCAATTGAGTCCCATTTATTTAAATCTTTCATATTATCTGCACCAATAATTAAATAAATTTTCGACGCTTTATATAAGTTTTTTAAATATTTGATAGTTTCAATGGAGTAAACTGCTCTGTTTTGTTTTATCTCATAATCACTAATATCAACTTTAGGATTATTAGAAAAAACTTTTTTTAAAAGTTTTTCTCTGATTCTAGGTTCTAACTGAAAGCTATTTTTAAAAGGATTTAAATATGTAGGAACTACAACTATTTTATCAATATCTAGCTTTTTTATTGCCTCATTTACAATTGCTTCATGAGCTATATGTACGGGGTCAAAACTACCACCAAATACTGCAAGTTGCACTTAATTCATACCTTTGTTATATACTTAAATAATATTATAGCAATTTTTCGATAAAATATCTACACTTAAGATTTACACAAGGGGAAAATATGGCTATTAAAGTTGCGATTAATGGATTAGGAAGAATTGGAAGATGTGTAGCAAAGATAGTTGCTTCAAGAAATGATGTTGAATTAGTAGCAGTAAATGCTAGTGGTAGTGAAGAAATGATTCAATACAACTTAAGATATGATACAGTTCATGGAAACAATCAAGATATTAAAGTTGAAGATGGGTTTATTACTATTGGAAATGATAAAGCAAAGTTATTAGCGGAACGTGATCCTGCAAAATTAGATTTTGCATCATATGGTGCTGATGTAGTTCTTGAATGTACTGGTGCCTTTTTAACTCAAGAAGCATGCCAAGCATACGTTGATAGTGGTGTTAAAAAAGTTGTAATGTCTGCACCTGCTAAAGATGATACTCCAACTTTTGTAATGGGAGCAAATGAGAAAACATATGCAGGTCAAGCTATTGTTTCAAATGCTTCTTGTACAACAAATGGTTTAGCACCAGTTGCTAAAGTACTTGATGATACTTATGGAATTGAAAAAGGTTTAATGACTACAATTCATTCATACACTTCATCTCAGCCAATTTTAGATGCTAAAGATAAAAAAGACCCAAGAAAAGGAAGAGCGGGTGCAACTAACTTAATTCCTGCATCAACAGGTGCTGCAAAAGCCATTGGAAAAGTTATGCCACACTTAAATGGAAAATTAAATGGTCAAGCAATTAGAGTTCCAACTCCAAATGTTTCAATGGTTGATTTAACTGTTACATTAAAAAAAGACACTACTTTAGAAGAAATTCAAGCTGCATTTACAGAAGCTTCAAATGGATATTTAAAAGGTATTTTAGGTGTTGATGTTGAATGTAGAGTTAGTTCAGATTTCAATGGTGAGACTTTATCTACAGTTGTTCCTTTAGATACTATTCAAGTTATTGAAAATAATATGGTAAAAATACTTTCATGGTATGACAATGAGTGGGGTTATTCAACTAGACTTGTTGACATGGGTGTACACGTAGCAACAAACTAATTTTAATAAAGGCAAATACAAATGAAATTACAAGAACTTAAGAATATTGATATCGCTGGGAAAAGAGTATTTATTAGATGTGACTTTAACGTACCAATGGATGAATATAATAACATCACTGATGACAGAAGAATTAGATCTGCATTAAATACAATTAGATATTGTATTGATAATGATTGTTCAATTATTTTAGCATCGCATTTTGGTAGACCAAAAGAAAAATTTGACCCTGAGTTTTCATTAAAGCCTGTTGCAAAAAGATTGCATACACTTTTAAAACAAGATATTAAAATGGCAGATCATATTGTAAGACAAGAGACTCTTGATAGAGCTAAAAATCTTAAATCTGGTGAAATATTATTATTAGAAAATCTTAGATATAACGATGGTGAAAAAGAAAATAACCCTGAATTTGCTGCAAAATTAGCTTCAATGGCAGAAGTATTTATTAACGATGCTTTTGGGGTTTCACATAGAGCTCATGCATCTGTAGAAGGTATTGCAAAACATTTTGATATTGAACATAAAGCAGCAGGATTCTTACTTGCAAAAGAGATTAAATTTTTCCATCATATAGTTCATGAACCTAAACGTCCTTTTGTTTCTATTGTTGGTGGTTCAAAAGTATCTGGAAAACTGGAAGCCTTATATAATCTTGTACCAAAAGTTGATAAGATAATTATTGGTGGAGGAATGGCCTTTACTTTCTTAAAAGCTCTAGGACATGAAGTTGGAAATTCATTAGTTGAAGAAGATTTAATTCCTGAAGCTAAAAGAATTATGGAAGAAGCAAAAAATAGAGGTGTTAAACTTTATTTACCTGTAGATGTAGTTGCAGCTGAAGCTTTTGATGCTGAAGCAATAGCAAAACACGTAACAGTTCAAGAAATACCAAAAAATTGGATGGGACTTGATATTGGACCTGCAACTGCTCAATTATTCTCTTTAGCATTAAGAGATGCTAATACTATTTTATGGAATGGCCCAATGGGTGTTTATGAAATGGATAAATTTGCAAAAGGTAGTACAAAAGTATCTCATGCAGTTGCATCTTCTTTTGCTACAACTGTTGTAGGTGGTGGTGATACTGCTGACTTAGTTAGAGTAACTGGTGATGAAGATGAAATGACTTTTATTTCTACTGGTGGTGGAGCTTCTTTAGAATTAATTGAAGGAAAAATTTTACCAGGTGTTAAAGCACTTTTAATTGAGGAATAGTAATGGCAATTATTGCTTCAAATTTTAAAACAAATCATACAAGAAAATCTACAAATGATTTTATAGAAAATGTAAATAATTTTCTACTTTCAAATGATATTAAAGAAGAAGTATATGTTTTCCCAACAGCTACTTCTCTTGATTACTTTAAAACTGTTTCAAATTTTACTCTAGGAGCACAAAATGCGTATGCAACTACTAATGGCTCGTTTACAGGTGAAATTGGAACAGAACAGTTAGATGAATTTGGAATAAAAACTATTTTAATAGGGCATTCTGAAAGAAGACATATTCTTGGTGAATCACAAGAAGAAATTGCAAAAAAGTTTTCTTTTTACAGTGAACTTGGATATAAAATAATTTATTGTATTGGAGAACCTTTAGAAGTAAAAGAGCAAGGTTTAGAAAAAACTTTAGAATATGTTTATGAGCAGTTTGTTGGAATTGATACAAATTACGAAAATCTAATTTTAGCTTATGAACCTGTTTGGGCAATTGGTACTGGTGTTACTGCAACTAACACTGATATAACTTCTGTTCATTCAGCAATCAAATCTAAAATAGCAAAGCCACTATTATATGGTGGAAGTGTAAAAGTAGCAAACGCTCATGAAATTTGTGCTCTTGATGGTGTTGATGGTGCATTAATAGGAACTGCTTCATGGAAAGTAGAAGATTTTAAACAAATTATTGAAAATACAAAGGATTTATAGATGTTTATGAAAGGTAAAAAAGGGGTAATTCTAGGAGTTGCAAATAATAAGTCAATAGCTTATGGAATTGCAAAAGCATGTGCAGACCAAGGTGCACAAATTGCATTTACTTACTTAAATGATTCTTTAAAGAAAAGAGTTGAACCAATCGCAGCAGAATTTGGAAGTGAAGATAAAGTATATCCATGTGATGTATCAAATCCTGATGAAATTAAAGCTTTAAAAGAATCTTTAGAAAAAGACATGGGTCAAATTGATTTTATTGTTCATTCAATTGCTTTTGCTCCAAAAGATGGATTAACTGGAAGATTTTATGATATTCCAAAAGCATCTTTTGATATAGCTATGGATGTTTCTGTTTACTCATTAATTGAAGTTGTACGTGAACTTAAGCCAATTATGAGTGATAATTGTTCAGTGTTAACACTTTCTTATTATGGTGGAGTTAAATATATTCCAAACTATAATTTAATGGGTGTTGCAAAAGCAGCTTTAGAAATGACTACAAAATATCTTGCAGAAGACCTTGGACGTGATGGAATTAGAGTAAATGCTATTTCTGCAGGTCCTATTAAAACACTAGCAGCTGCTGGAATTGGTGAATTTAGATTTATGCTTAAATGGAATGAAGCTCACTCACCACTTAAAAAGAATGTAACAACAACTGAAGTTGGGAACTCAGGTATGTATTTACTTTCTGATTTAAGCTCAGCAGTAACTGGTGAAATTCACTATGTTGATTGTGGATTTAATATTATGGGTATGCCAGCAACTACATTTGATGAAAATGGGAAACAGCAGATTGCATGGAATGGTGAAAATTAAATATAAAGCTTAAGTTTTCGTACAATACCTGCGTTGTCTAAAAAAATTCAAAACAGTCACATACTTAAGTATGCTCCTGCTTTGAATTTTCTCTCCGCCTTGGTCTTGTACAAAATTTTACACTTTCTAATATTTATTTTAAACAAAAGAAAAGAAGAAGTTTTAATTTAGTATTTTTGAATTTTAAATTAAAATTTTAATGAATAAAGAAATAGGATAATTATAAAAAATGAATATAGATTTTAAAGAATTAGCGAATAAATATCAAACTCCATACTATGTATATGATTTTGATCATATTACTTCTCAATATGAAGAATTAAAAGGTGCCTTTAAAGCAAGAAAATCAATTTTAGCATATGCTGTAAAAGCAAACTCGAACCTTTCAGTTATTAAGCATTTAGCAACTTTGGGTGCTGGTGCTGATTGTGTATCAATTGGTGAAGTAAAAAGAGCTTTAAAAGTTGGAATTGCTCCTTATAAAATCATTTTTTCAGGTGTTGGGAAAATAGATACAGAAATTGAAGAAGCTTTAGGTCTTGGTATTTTAATGATAAACGTTGAAAGTGCTGCAGAACTTAGTAGAGTTGAAACAATTGCAAAAAAATTAGATGTAATTGCAAGAATTTCTATTAGAGTTAATCCTAATATTGATCCTCAAACACATCCATATATTTCAACTGGATTACATGAAAATAAATTTGGAGTTGATATTGATACTGCAAAAAGAATGTATATTCAGTGTAAAAACTCTAAAAACTTAGAACCAACTGGAATTCATTGTCATATTGGTTCTCAACTTACTCAACTTGAACCTATTAAAGAGTCTGTAAAAATCGTATCTGATTTAGTAAGAAACCTTGCAGCAATTAAAATTGATCTTTCATTTTTTGATGTTGGTGGTGGTTTAGGTATTGTTTATGATGATGAAAAACTAATTGATACAAATGAATATGCACAAGCTATTTTAGAGTGTTTATTTGGTTTAGATATTACAATAGTTTGTGAACCAGGAAGATTTTTAGTTGGAAACTCTGGAGTATTTGTATCAAAAGTACTTTATGAAAAAGTAAATGGAAACAAAAGATTTGTTATTGTTGATGGAGCTATGAATGACTTAATTAGACCAGCTTTATACGATGCTTATCATAAAGTTGAAGTATTAAATGACAATGAAGAATTAAGTGATTGTAATCTTGTAGGTCCTGTTTGTGAAAGTGGAGATTTCTTTGCAAAGAATATTAATTTACCTCAAACACAACATAATGATTTAGTTGCAATTTATTCTGCTGGAGCTTATTGTTTTACAATGGCATCAAACTATAATACAAGAAATAAAGTAGCAGAAATTGCAGTAGAAAATGGTGAAGATAGACTTATTAGAAGAAGAGAAACTTTTGATGATTTAATTGCACATGAAGAAGAATTTTTAAAATAATTATTTAGTCAAAAGAAGAAAGGGTACTTATGAGTGAAACAGGATTATTAGAATTAAGAAATAAACTTGATAATATAGATGATCAATTATTAAAACTAATTAATCAAAGAATGGAAGTTGTTCATCAAGTAGGAGTACTAAAAGCACACAGTGGTGGAGCTATTTATAGACCTGAGAGAGAAAAAGCAATTATTGATAGATTAGAGTCTTTAAATGAAGGAAAATTAAATAGAGCGGCTATTGAAGCACTATTTTTAGAAATATTTGCAATATCAAGAAACCTTGAACTTCCTGAAAATGTTGCATATTTAGGACCTGAAGGAAGCTTTACTCATCAAGCAGCTGAAGGAAGATTTGGAGCAATGAGTTCTTATGTTTCAATTGCATCTATAAAAGGAATTTTTAGAGAAGTTGATACAAAAAAAGCTAGATTTGGAGTTGTTCCAATTGAAAATTCATCAAATGGAATAGTTACAGATACTATTAACTGCTTAAATAAATATAATTTAAAAATTATTGCAGAAGTAGTGTTGGATATTCATCATACTTTAGCCTCAACTTGTGATAAAGTTGAAGATATTAAAAGAATTTATTCTAAAGATATTGCTTTTGAACAATGTAGAAAATTTTTAGCAAACTTTGGATTAGATGAAGTTGAACAAATACCAATTGAATCTACTACTAAAGCTGCAAAAATTGCGATTAATGAACCAGGAAGTGCAGCTATTTGTCCTCATGTTGGTGCAAAACTAAACAATCTTCCTATTTTATTTGAAAATATTGAAGATAAAGATAATAATAGAACAAGATTTTTTATAATCAGTGACTTTGAAAATGGACAAAGTGGAAATGATAAAACATCAATCTTAGTAGAACTTTCAGATAAACAAGGTGCACTTGTTGATTTTTTAATAGATTTTAAAAATGCTGGAGTTAACTTCACTAAGATTAAATCACATATTGCTGAAGGAACTTCAATATTTTTTATTGATTTTGATGGGCATAAAGATGATGATGGTATAAAAGAAATATTAGAAAAACATAAAGATTCTGTAAAAATTTTAGGATCATATGTAAAAGAAATACACGATATTTAATAGTAATAAAAATTAGGAATAAATATGAATTTTAATAAAGTATTAGACAATGTTACAATTTATGAAGCTGGGAAACCAATTGAATTAGTAGTTCGAGAGTATGGAATTGATCCAAAAGATATTATAAAACTTGCTTCAAATGAAAACCCATATGGTACATCTCCTAAAGTAACTTCAAAAGTTAAAGAAATCGCTGGAAATATGTTTGTATATCCAGATGATTCAATGTATGAATTAAAAGAAGCTTTAGCAAATAAATTTGAAGTAAATGAATCAAATATTATTGTTGGCTCAGGAAGTGATCAAATTTTAGAGTTTTGTGTACATGCAAAATGTGATAGTGATTCTAAAATTTTAATGAGCAAAACTACATTTGCAATGTATGAAATTTATGGAAAACAAACGGGCTCAAAAATTTTAAAAACAAAAGATGATGAACATAATTTAGAACAATTTGCTTCTATGTATAAAGAACATGGTGCTGATATTATTTTTCTTTGTTTACCAAACAATCCTTTAGGTGAATGTTTAGATAAAGATGATGTTTATGAATTTTTAGAAACTATTGATAAAGATACTTTAGTAGTAATTGATGGCGCTTATCAAGAATATGCTTCTTTTAAAGATGAAAAGAAAAAAATTAATCCAAAAGATTTAATTAATACATTCCCTAATTGTATTTATTTAGGAACTTTCTCTAAAGCTTATGCCTTAGGTGGAATGAGAGTTGGTTATGGAATTGCTCAAGAAGATATTATTAAAACTTTATATAAACTTCGTGCACCTTTTAACATCACGACTTTAACACTTGCAGCTGCTATTGAAGCACTTAAAGATGAAGAGTTTGTTACTTCTTGTATTGCTAAAAATTTTGATGAAATGAAAAGGTATGAAGAGTATGCACAAAAGAAAGGTTTTGATTATATTGATTCATATACAAATTTTATAACACTAAAATTTGGTGATTTATACTCTTCAAAAGAAGTAGCTCAAAACTTATTAGAACTTGGTGTAATTGTAAGAGATTTAACAGGTTATGGAGTTAATGCAATTAGAATTACAATTGGTTCTATGAGTCAGAATACAAGAGTATTTAAAGTTCTAGATAGTGTATTTGAAAAACTAAAATAAGCTTTGGGAGAAATTATGAATATAAAAGATAAATCACTCGAAGAATTAGAAAAAGTATCCCAAGATATTAGAGATAGAATTATTGATGTAGTATCAAGAAAAGGTGGGCATTTTTCTTCTACTTTAGGGGCAGTTGAATTAACTGTAGGAATGCACAAAGTATTTGACGCTTTTAGTGATCCTTTTATATTCGACGTTTCTCACCAATGTTATCCTCATAAACTATTAACAGGAAGATGGGAAGAGTTTGAAACAATTAGACAGTTTGGTGGTCTTAGTGGTTTTACAAAACCAAATGAGTCTGATGCAGATTATTTTGTAGCTGGACATAGTTCAACTTCTATTTCACTAGCTGTTGGAGCTGCTAAATCAATTAAACTTAAAAAAGAAGATAGAATACCGGTTGTTATGATTGGTGATGGTTCAATGACTGCAGGAATGGTATATGAAGCTTTAAATGAACTAGGAGATATTAAATTACCTGTAGTAATTATTCTAAATGATAATGAAATGTCAATTGCAAAGCCAATTGGAGCAATTTCAAAGCATCTTTCAAAACTTCTTGCTGGTAAAACTTATCAAGGTTTTAAAGGTAGAATTGATACATTTATTAAAAATAATATGCCAGAAGGTACTACATATATTGCTAAAAGAATGGAAGAAGCTATGAAGCTTATTACTCCTGGTATTTTATTTGAAGAGATGGGTATTGATTATATTGGTCCTATTGATGGACATAATTTAGAAGAAGTAATTGATACTTTAGAACTTGCAAAAAATATGAATAAACCAGTAATTGTTCATGCTCGAACTGTAAAAGGAAAAGGTTATGAAATTGCGGAAGGCCAACATGAACATTGGCATGGAGTTGGACCGTTTAATGTAAGTGATGGTGCTTTTATAAAAAAAACTGCGCCAAAAGCTGCAACGGCAGTATTTGCAGATGCATTATCAAATCTTGCATGTAAGTATGATAATATTGTAGGAGTTACTGCTGCAATGCCAAGTGGTACAGGTATAAATAAATTAATGGAAAAATTTCCTGAAAGATTTTGGGATGTTGCAATTGCAGAACAACATGCTGTTACTTCAATGGCTGCAATGGCTAAAGAAGGTTTTAAACCATATATTACAATTTATTCAACTTTTTTACAAAGAGGTTTTGACCAGATAATTCACGATGTCTGTATTATGGATTTACCTGTAGTTTTTGCAATAGATAGAGCAGGGACTGTTGGAAATGATGGAGAAACACATCAAGGTGCATTTGATATTTCGTATTTAAGATTTATACCAAATATGATTGTATTTGCTCCACGTGATAATGGAACTTTAGAACAAGGATTGGCCTTTGCATATACTTTAAATTCACCTAGTGCGATAAGATATCCAAGAGGTGCTTTTATTGAAGTTGATTATCCTATTGTTCCTTTTGAACTTGGAAAAGCACAAGTTCTAAAAGAGGGTAAGAGTAATAAACTATTTATTGGATATGGAGCTGCGGTAGGACGTGCTTGTCAAACACAAGAACTTCATAATGAAGATATTGCTATTGTAGATCTAAGATTTGTTAAACCTTTAGATGAAGAGTGTTTAAAAGATTTAGCTACAAGATATGATGATTGGTATGTCTTCTCTGATTCACAAAAACAAGGTGGAGTAGCAAGTGCTATTTTAGAGTTTTTAAATGATGCAAATATAAATGTAAAACTTACTACTTTTGAGTATGAAGATAAGTTTATAGACCATGGAGATACAAAACTAATAGAAAAAAGTTTAGGTTTAGCTGCTGAAGATTTGGTAGAAAGAATAAAATGAGTGATAAATTAAGCGAACTTTTACAAAATAATACAAAAGTAGAGATACTAAAGTATATAGAGAATGCTTTAGAAAAAAGTGATGAAGCACCTTTTTGGAAAGAGAAAATTGTACCTTTCATAGATGCGATTTTATCTGTTTTATTGCCTTTAAAAAAGCAAAATCTTTTATTTACACCTGAGGGTAAAATAAAACAAAATTTGGATTCTACACTATTTTATGAATGGACTGATTTAATTTCTTTGAGAACACTTGCTTTTACTTTAGAGTTAAGTAATGCCCAAAATAAGTTATTAAGAACTTCATATAAAGATGTTGAGTATAAAAAAATTGATTTAGAAGTTTTAGGAAGATATCTTAGTTCTTATAAAGTAAATTTAGTAGATGAAGACCATCTTGATTTTCCTGTAGGAAATTATAATTTGCATATTGGAATGGTAACTATTATAAAATCACTATTTTAATCTTTATTTTTTAAAGTTTCTTTTGTAATAATAGAGCCATATTCTATTAATTCTTTGGCTTTATGAAAATCATAAAATTCACAAGCTTTATTTGAAATATTTATCATAATATCAGGCTGATGAGAAGCTAATTGATGTCTTGATATTACTTCTTGCATAGTTTCTATTGATTTATTAATAATCTCAAAATAACCAAGACTCTCTTTCTTTTTAATATTCTTTTGGAAAAAATTTGTAATATTTTCTTTAATACTTTTTTCTTGTTTTTCAAATAAATATTGATGTTCTTTTTTTATATTTATAGAACTATTTAAATCAACTGCAATTATTAAATCAGTAAACTCAGAAATTGTAGGTATTAAAGGTAGTGGATTTAAAATACCACCATCAAAAAGTTCTCTTTTATTTATTTTTATTGGAGTAAAAACTGTTGGAATAGAAATAGAAGCTCTTATTGCATCTTTAAGTGAGCCTTTTTGGAGCCAAACTTCTTTTCTATTTATTATATCAGTTGCAGTTGCGGTAAAAGATATAGGAAGGTCTTCAATTTTAATATCACCAATCATTCCTTCAATTTTTTTAAAAACTTTATCTGCTTTTATCATGCCATTTGTACTAAATGAAAAATCAACTAATTTTAACACATCGAAAATATCAAAGTTTAATATCCATTCTTCATATTCATCAAGTTTTCCTGCTGCATATAATCCACCAATTAAAGCACCAATAGAAGAACCTGAAATGGATTTTATTTTATAACCATTCTTTATAAGCTCTTTAATAACCCCAATATGTGCATAACCTCGTGCGCCCCCACTTCCTAAAACTAAAGATACAGATTTTTGATTATTCATAAAATTTAGAAGTTTAACTTTTGAATTTTGTCATATCCATAAATATCATTGTGAAATGATAACTTGTCATTTTTAACTTCTACGGTTTGATATGTTAAATGAATAGGTAATTTTTTGTTTAGTCTAATAGTATTTGTTCTTTGACTATCAAAAATGTTTCTTACTTTTGTATATGAATATTTTGTATAATTTTCAGATAAGTATTTCATTAGACTAATTGGATGTTCTAATCTAATACATCCATGACTTACAAATCTTATCTTTTCTCTACTTGACTTAAATCTCCAAGTCCCAATAGTATCATGCATATAAACAGCATAATCATTTGGAAAAATAAATTTCATTCTACCCATTCCATTTGTTCTTGATGGAAGTTGAATAAATTTATATGGAATATATCTGACATTTTTCTTTAAATACTTTTTCCAATTTACCTCTTTCCATTTTATTTCTTTTGAGCTAAGTTTATAGTTTTTTCTGATAACTATATTTTTCTTTTTTAAATAGTTTTTATCTTTTAATGCTTTTGGGATAATACTACTTTTTGCAATAGAATCAGGAATATTCCAAGTAGGATTTACTATAAAATAAGCTAATTTACTTGAAAGTATTGGAGTTTGTGTATCTGTTGCACCAACAACTGTTCCAAATCTTTTTGTTTCCTTTCCTTGTTTATAAAAAGTAAAATCATGAGTTGGTACATTTAATTGAATAAAATCTTCACTATTAGAATATTTAAGAAGTTTAAGTCTTTCAATATTTAACTTTAATTTATCTCGTTTTTTTTGTGAAAGTGAAGTGTTCTGAAGCTTTTTTATAAGTGGAAAGAATTGAGGATGCTTTGGTGTATATGTGTTTAATATATCTTTGATTGAAGTATCAGAACGATATTTCTTTAATAGTTCATTTTTATTTATATTTAAATTATAAACTTCATAATGTTGATTAACTTTTTTGTATTTATTTTTTTTCAGTTCTTTTTTAAATGAACTTTGGTCAATACATGAATTACTTAAATTCTTAGTATAAGTATAAAAAAGATCTTCTAATTTCTTAGATTTTTCCATTGTATTTGCTAGGTTTAGAATATTAAAGTATTCATTTTTACTTCCACATAATGATGAGTAAGTGTCATCTTTTAGTATTTCTAAAAATATAACTTCTTTATAAGTTAAGCCAGCAAATTCATCAAAAGTATCTTCTTTTATTCTCTTTTGAGGTGTTATAATTTCTTCAAGTTTATTTTCAGTATTAATTGTAGTAGGTACAACTTTTTGGGCTGTTTTACTTGAACAAGCACTTAATAGTACAAGAATTGTAATAGAGAATAAAATATTTGATATTTTCATTAGTAGTCCATAATTTGTTATTTAGATTGTAGTATATACTAAAAAAGTAAACAGTTTTCTCATTAAGATAATAAAAATAATTATTTTAATCCATGAAAGCTTTCAATTTCTCTATACAAAGTCCCATAGCTGTACTTTCATATCCTTTAACCTTTTTGATATAAGGTTTACAAAACCCTTCAACCATAATAGCTCCTGCTTTTCCAAAGCATTCACCTGAATTTATATATTCATTCATGTTTTTTTCATCAAATTTCTCAAATTCATACGTAGTAATTGATATATCAATAATTTCTTTATCTTTTGATTTATAAATCATACAAGTAATAACAGAAGTTTCTCTTCCACTTTGAAGTTCAAGCATATATCTAGCATCATCTTCATCTTTGGCTTTTCTTAAAAGTAAACCTTTTGTTGTTACTACGCTATCTGCTACTAATAAAGGCATATCTTCAATACCGTATTTTTTATAAAGCTCATTAAATTTTCCTTTTGTAGCTTCATAACAAAATGATTTAGGGTTTATAGTTTTTATAGAATCTTCATCAAAATCTCCACCATTTTGAATAAACTCTATTTTGGCATTATTTAGTAATAAAGCTCTAGTTTGAGAATTTGAACCAAGTCTTATCAAAGCAATCCTTTTATTGGAATTATACTTAATTTGTATATAATACAAATTTAATAATTATAATTAAAATATAAAAATTGATATAAATAGAATTAGGATTTAAATATGAATATTGTAGTAATTGGTGCTGGTGGAATTGGAGCTTACTATGGAATGATTTTACATGAAGTTGGATGTAATATTACATTTATAGCAAGAGGTGAAAACTTAGCCTATTTAAAAGAAAATAAGTTAAAAATGACTCATCCAAATTATATTATAGAAGATAAAATAAATACTTTAAGTATAGAAGAACTTACAAAATTAAACCCAGAAGATTTTGATGCTGTTATAATTGCTACAAAAGCTATGAGTACAAAGACTATTTCAAAGTCTTTATCTACATGGATTAAGGACTCTAGTAAAATACCATATTATATTTCATTACAAAATGGTGTTGAAAATGAAGATGTAATGTGTGAGTATTATCCAAGTGAATATGTAATAGGTGGACTTACAAGACTAATCGTATCTCATACTGTATCATTAGGACATGTTCACTGTTCAGGTGAGGTTCAAACTCTAATAGGTGCAATAAAACACACAAAAGAGAATAAGAATTTCTTAGAAAAATTAAAAACTATTTTAGATAAAACACAAACAACTACTTTTATATGTGAAGATATAAAGTTAGAACTTTGGAATAAACTGATTATAAACAATGGTGTAAATGCCATTTGTGCACTTATTGAAGAAGAATCAGGTCCTTTATTAGCAAATGAAAAAACAGCAAAGCTTATATATGGACTTATGAGTGAAGCAGCAAGTGCATCAAATGCAGTTGGAGTAAATTTATCACAAGATGATGCAGATAAAATGTTTGAATTAATGAAAACATTTCAATCCGTAAAACCATCTATGTGGGTTGATACACAAAATAATAGAGATTTGGAACTTGATGAGATTTGTGGAGTTGTTATAAAAAATTGTGAAAAACTTGGACTTGATGCTCCATATACGCGAACAATAGCTACTATACTAGAGTATACATATAATAGGAAAAGAACTAATCTTCTTAAAGCTATATAGATGAAATATTATGTGTTTTTAACGCTTACTGTTTTATTTTGGTCAGGAAATTTTGTCTTTGGAAGATTGATTTCACCAGAAGTAGAACCTGTAGAGCTAGCTTTTTTTAGATGGTTTTTTGTTGCATTGATTTTATTACCATATTTTATTTATAGATTTAAGTATATTATGCAGGTTTTTAAAAAAGAGTATTTTATAATTATCACATTTTCTATTTTAGGTATTTCTTGTTTTAATACACTATTATATATAGGTCTTCAAACAACAACTGCTACGAATGCCTTATTAATAAATTCCAGCATACCTATTATGATTATTGTGTTATCTGCGATTATTTTAAATAAAAAGATTACTAAAATGCAAAGTGTTGGAATTGTTCTTTCGACTTTGGGCGTAATATTTTTAATATTAAAAGGTGATATAGATAATTTTATTACTTTAGAGTTTACAAGTGGAGACTTGTGGATACTTGTTGCTTGTGTTACTTGGGCTTTATATACGGTACTTTTAAAATATAAACCAAAAGAGTTAAATGCTTTTGATTTTTTGAGTATTACTGTATTTATAGGAATAGTTCTACTTGCTTTTGTATATTTCTCTTTAGGTTATAGTTTTGAGTTAGATTTTATACATAAAGAGGAGGTTTTATATTCACTAATTTATATAGTTGTTTTTCCTTCGCTACTTTCATTTTATTTTTGGAATATGTCAATTGTAGAAATTGGAGCAAATAAAGCTGGACAATTTACACATCTAATGCCAATTTTTGGAGCTATTTTAGCTTATATCTTTTTAGGTGAAACATTAGAGTTTTATCATTTAGTTGGTATTTTATTTATAGGAATTGGGATTTATTTATCAATATTCCTAAAAAAGGCATAAGTTTTAATGAATAGTATTATAGGTTCCTCTGGAATATTAATATTCTTATCTTTCATTGTTACGCTTTTTGCATATTTTTTTAATACAGAATTATTAGTATATGCAGGGGCCTTAGCTTGGGGGTCACTTCTGATTTTATTTTCTACAATTAAGAAAAAGAAGATGTTATTAATTCTTTTTGCATTGAGTTTTGTAGCTTTTCTTATTTCCTATATAAATGATTTTGATGTAAATATAGTAAAAGTATTTACAGTAAATCAATACTTATTAACTCTTTTAATAGGTGTTGGATTTTTAAGACTTATTGCTATTCCAAAGCAAGAGCAGATAAGTCAAAATATATTGCCAAAAGGTAAAAACTCTTTTTTTAAAACATATTTAAGTGTTCACTTATTTGGCTCAGTAATAAACCTATCTTCATTAATTTTAGTTGCTGATAAACTATATAAAAAAGCTCCTTTGACAAATATACAAATAATTCTACTTACAAGAGCTTTTGCTTCTGATGCTTATTGGTCCCCATTTTTTGTAGCTTTTGCTGCTGCTATTACTTATGCACCAAATTTATCTACATCAACAATACTTGTAAATGGAACCTTTTTAGCGCTAGTTACATTTGTTATTTCTTATTATGAGATTATTAGAAATAAAGATTTAGATATAGACGAGTTTAGAGGTTATCCTTTATCTTTTAATAGTTTGTACTTACCAATTTGCTTGGCATTTTTAGTTTTAATTACAAATCATTTTTATCCTGATATAAAAGTAATTATCTTAGTTGCTGCATTTGCAATATTATTAACATTAATTGTTCTACCAATAAAAAAAGGTTTTAAAAGAGCAAAAGAAAAGTTTATAAATCATATAAATAACGACCTTCCAAATATGAAAATGGAAATGTCACTTTTTTTAGTAGCAGGAATGTTTGGTATTTCTATAGGTTCAATTTTAATTGGACTTGATATTGCTTTACCTTTTGAAAAGTTTGATTGGTTTATTGCTTCAATACTTTTAGCTATTTTTATTATTCTAGCATTTGTTGGAATTCATCCAATTATTACAATAGCAATTATTGGTGATCTTTTAACAAATGTAAATCATACTTTATTAGCTGCAACATTTTTAATGGCATGGTCTACAACAGTTTCGACATCTCCTTTTAGTGGATTGAACCTTACAATTGTTGCTAGATATAAAATTGAAGGAAAAAGAATATTCAAATTAAATATTCTTTATGCTTTAAAAATGTACATTATTTGTGTGCTTTGTCTATATTTTTTATCTAGATATTTAAATTTGTAAAAAATCATACAATTATCATATTACTAATGTATAATTTTCATATAAAAAAGGTAGATGCAGACTCATTTGTATCCTTTCTGCTTCCTAAATTATAAATAATTTGCATTTACCCTTTTTTTTACTTACATTGGTTACAATTATCTAACTCTTACAGAAAGTGACTATTCCATGAATTTATTTCTAATTTTATTATCAAAAATTTCACCTTTATATTTAAATATTGTACTTGGATATATTCTAACAAAATATTTAAAAGTTAGAAGAGATTATGTTGCTTTTATTCTTATATATATTTTAGGACCAATTGTAATATTCTTTGCAACATTATCAATTAATATTAATATGCAACTTTTGTTTTTACCTGTATTTGTATTTATTTTTGGTTCAAGTATTGCCTTTTTTGTCCTTTATAGATATAAAAATGAATGGAAAGATGCTAGTATAAATACTCTTGCTTTTACATGTGGAACTGGAAATACAGGTTATTTTGGTATTCCTCTTGCTATGATTTTATTAAGTCCCGAAAATGCTAATATATTTATTTTTGCTACCTTAGCTTCTTTATTTTATGAAAATACTACAGGCTTTTATGTAACAGCAAAAGGCTCTTTCACTGCACGTCAATCAATAGTTAAAATTATAAGATTACCTCTTCTTTATGCTTTTATTGCTGGACTTTCTTTAAATATAATTGGTGTTGATGTACCTTCATTTGTAGTGCCATATTTTGAAATAATAAAATGGGGATATGGAATACTTGGAATGATGATGCTTGGTATGGGGATGAAAGGCTTTAATTTAGCAGAAGATATGGATAAAAAATTTATAAAAATTGCATATTTCTTTAAATTTTTCTTTTGGCCAGCTGTAATACTCTTAATCATTTTTATAGATAAAAACTTCTTTGGTTTATTAAGTGAAGATATTTATGATGTTTTATTTTTATTCTCAATTGTACCACTTGCAGGAAATACAATAACACTTGCAGTTTTATTAAATGCAAAACCACAAAAGGCATCTTTTACAGTATTACTAAGTAATTTAATATCAGTAATTTACATACCAATTATGTTGTATTTATATGGTGGTGTCTAGAAGAAATTAATCTATAATTCTTCTAGACGTCCAGTAAGCTTTTTTATAAAAAGGCTTATCTACTTTTGAGAATTTCACACCTTTAATTGAAGCATGCATAAAGTCTCCATTACCCATATATACACCAACGTGTCTATCAACCTTTCCAGTTTTAAAGAAAATTAAATCTCCTAATTCAAGTTCAGATTTAGCTACTTCTGTACCTACTTTAACTTGAGTTCTAGTGCTTCTTGGAATTTTTATATCGAATTTCTCTTTATAAATTCTTTGTGTAAAAGCAGAACAATCAATACCTTTTTTAGAGTTTCCTCCAAATCTGTATTTTACATTCTTCCATTCATTATAAAAGTCCATAAATTGCTTATTCATATTTATTGCATCATTCTTTGATACAGTATCATCTTCTTTTAATAATTTCTTATATTCTTCTGGAGTTATAATTGGTTCATACTCTATAGTAGCTTCTTTTTCTACTTGTACGTGATCTATTTTATCTGCTTTAATCTCACCATTATTTTTGTGTAAAGTATTCTCTACATAAACATTAGGTTTGTTTTGACAGCCAATAAAAAATAAAAATAAAGGTAACGCTAAATAAGTTTTTCTAATCATTTATACTCCTTGTATTAATTCTTATATACTCTATTATAACGTTTATTCATTTAATGAAGAATCCTTTGAGATTTCCAATAGTGCTTACTAAAGTATACATTGTCAAGTCGTGATATGGTTACACCTTTCTTTGTAGAGGCATGCATAAACTTTCCATTCTCAATATATATGCCTACATGACGTGAATTCCTTCCTGTTTTAAAAAAGACTAAATCTCCTAATTTTAACTCAGACTTTTTAATACGTTTACCTTTTTTTGACTGGAGTATAGTTGTTCTTGGAATTTTAATATTATGTGTTTTCTTATATGCTTTTTGGATAAATGCAGAGCAATCAATACCATTTTTAGAGTTTCCTCCAAATTTATATCTTACTCCCTTCCACTCTTTATAGAATTTAGAAAATTTTTTATTCTTATTTATCTTTACTTGTTTCTTTTGGATAATAGTTTTTTGTAATGAAGCACTTGCATAAGGCAAGTTTGTTTGAATTGGTTCTGGGTCTTTTTTAGAACAACCAATAAAAAGAAATATAAGTAGTGCAAATAATATTATTTTTTGTATTTTCATATAAACATAATAATTTAAATTTTAAATTATGTCAAGCGATATCTTTATAGTGCTATAATAATAGATAAAATTTTTTAAAGGATAGAAGATGTTAAAATTAATTAATTTACTTTTTATTGCTTCAATGGCTTTATTTTTTACAGCATGTACTTCAACAAAGTATAACAATGTAAATAACTATATAGATTTATCAAAGATAAATAAACAATATACAAGTGATAGTTGTACGTTTAGTTCTTATATCTTAAACACTTCAAGTGCTGAGTATGGAGATATATTTATTGAACAAGTTAATTTAAATAACAATTGTGAATGGAATGGTTTTCAAAGATCATATTTTGACGACTTATTTAAAGAAAAAAATTCTATTAAAACAATGGTAGCAATTGAAAGATTAGATTTTCAAGGATATGAATTTTCTACTTATTTAATCAATGATAAATATATAATGAATTTAATATATAAGTTTTCAGGAAATGAAAATAAATTCATCATAGATTATAATGGTAAACTTTTTACAAAAATGATTAGACAGTTTGATAAAACTTATGAAAATAAATATTTGAAAAAACCAAGATTTTCATCAAATTATAATAGCAGTTTAGTAAATCAAAATATATTAAAAAACTATTTTAATGAAGAATTTGAAGCTTTAGATTAAAGCTTCAATAGATATTTAAAATATATACAATTTATGCACAATCTTTACTAATAATGTATCTATTATAATTTAGCAAAGGAGTCAAAATGCTAAAAAGTATATTTTTATTAATTACAACAGTCATACTTTTTTCAGGCTGTCATAGGTATCATCATAATGTAAGAACTGTAGTTAGCCCTGCAATAATTTTTAAACCCTTTCATTTTAAGAGTAAATATCATCATAATTACAGAGGACATTATAATTCATATTATAAAAGAGGAAGAGGTCATTAAGGTTTTGCTATAATCTATAAATGAAAAAAATTAATCTATTTATAGTTATCTATTCAATTATTATCATTTTATCAGTTATGTATGCAACACAACCTTTACAACCTTTACTTGCTGATAAATTTGATATCTCAATTATAAAAGCATCACAATTTACAGCTATTATTATGCTTTTTTTAGCTATTTCTCCTATTATCTATGGATATATTTTAGAAAAAGTATGTGCAAAAAAAATGCTCTTACTTGCTACTTTTACCTTGCTAATTACAAATATATTCTTAGGATTCTCAACTACATATGAAAGTTTTTTGTTTTTTAGAGTTTGTGAAGCTATTGTAACTCCGGCAATTTTAACCGCTCTAATGTCAATTTTAGCAAATATTGATAAAGAAAATATAAAGTTTAATATGTCTATTTATGTAGCTTCTACAGTTTTTGGTGGTCTACTTGGACGACTTTTTTCTGGGTTTATTGCTACGAACTTTTCTTATGAGTATGTTTTTTATTCTTTAAGTTTTGCACTTTTTATATCACTATTTTTAATTCAAAAATTAAACTATGAAGGTGAAGCAAAGATTGTAAAACCAAAACTAAAAGATATAAGTAATATTTTAAAAGACAAGCGTTTTACTCTTGTTTATCTTTTAATGTTTTGTATGTTCTATGTGTTTGCAGGTGTTTTAAATGTCTTGCCTTTTAGAGTAAAAGATATTTCTGCTAATGTAACTGAGTTTCAAATAAGCTTATTATATTTAGGATATGGAATGGGAATACTTGTTTCTTTATTCTCAAAAAGAATAATAAAACTATTTAAAAGTGAACATAATACTATAATGTATTCATTACTTTTTTTCTGTTTTATTGCATGTTTTCTTTTAACTACTAATCTAATTGCTTTATTTATTATGCTTTTTTTATTCTGTATTGGGATGTTTACAATTCATACAGTTAGTACTGGCTTAGCGAACTCTATGAAGTCATCACAAAAAGCTTTAACATCTGGAATGTATTTGAGTTTTTATTATTTTGGAGGAGCTAGTGGTTCTTTTATTCCTTCAATTATATATGAAAAGTTTGGTTGGGATATGATGATTTACAGTTTTATAGGAATTTTAATTTTAATATTTTTTATAGTGGTTAAAGCTAAGAATTTATTTTTAAAAAAAGGCTAGTTTAAAACTAGTCCTTTTAGAATCCTCTTAAAGTAACACCTAAATAAATAGCTACAATTCCTAAGATAATATTTGCAGGAATATAGTATTTTGCAATTGGTGCTAAATTATTTTTAGCAGCTAAAAAGTCACCTTCAATAAAAGCTTTTTCAGCTTTATTTCTTTTAATATAGATAATTATAAAAACAACAGTCATAATAGTCCATATAGCTTCTTTAGCAATTACGAAACTATATAAAGGTGTACCTTTAAAGCCTAGAGCAATTATCATAATAATAGCAGTTATAAGTAAGATTAAAATTGCTGGAATTACCATATTAAAAAATCTTTTTAAATTTTCTAGTGTTCGCTCAATTTTTATTTTTGGTTCTGCTATATTTTGAATAGAGTAATGAACTGCAAATCTAATTGCAATCATTCCCCCAACCCATAATACTGCTGATATTACATGTAAAAAAACTATTAATGAAGAAAAACTATTAAATAATTCACTCATTATTAGATATTCTCTTTAGCATATGCAAGTGCTTGAGCTTTTGCATCATTTATTTTACTTACATCTTTTCCACCAGCTTGTGCAAAGTCAGGACGACCTCCACCACCACCACCAACGATTGGTGCAATAGTTTTAATCCAGTCACCAGCTTTTACACTTGTGTTTTTACTACCAGCTACAAGCATAACTTTTTCGCCTTTTGCTTGAAGTAATAATACTGCTAATTTTTCATTTGCATTTTTTAAATCATCAACGATTTTTTTAATATCACCGTTTTCTACAATATCAACAACAACTTTTGTATCTCCAATCATCTCTTCATAAACTGGTGCTGCTGTTTGACTTTGCGCAAGCTCAACTTCTTTTTTAAGCTCTTTTACTTGCTCTTTTAATTTTTTAATTCCAGAAATTGCATCTTTATTTTTAAGTTCAGCTTGTACGTCTTGATATTTTTTAATAATAGAGTTTGTATATTCAATTGCAGCTAATCCACAAACAGCTTCAATTCTTCGTACACCTGCGCTTACTCCTGATTCTTTAGTTATATAAATTGAACCAATATCATGAGTGTTTTTTACATGAGTTCCACCACAGAATTCTACAGAAACATCTCCAAAACTTACAACTCTTACACTATCGCCATATTTTTCACCAAACATAGCAATTGCGCCTTTATTTTTAGCTTCTTCAATTGGTAACTCCTCAACATCTCCAGAAATTCCTCTAGCAATCATTGAGTTAACTAAATCTTCAACTTCATTAATCTGAGCTTCAGTCATAGCTTTTGGATATGTAAAATCAAATCTTAATTTAGAAGTATCATTTAATGATCCTGCTTGTGCTACAGTATCCCCTAAAACCATTTTAAGAGCAGATTGTAAAAGGTGAGTTGCACTATGGTGTTTTTCAATTTCATTTCTATTTACTACAATAGCTTGGATTTTTTGACCTTGTTTAACTGTAGAGTTTTCAACTACAATTTTTGAAAGATTAATATCATAGAATTTTGAAGTCTCTTTAACAATAGCAATATGCTCATTATCTTCTAAAGCCCCAGTATCTCCACTTTGTCCACCTGATGTTGCATAAAATGGAGTTTTGTCTAGCATAACCCATCCAGTTTGACCAGCATTTAAAGTATCAACTTCTTGGAACTTATCATCAAGTAAAAATACAACAGTAGAGTTTTCAAATGTTTTTTCATATCCAACAAAGTTGTTTTTACCATATTTTTCTAAAAGTGTTTTAAAATCACCCTCACTTGCAACATCTCCACTACCTTTCCAAGCAGCTTTTGCTTTTGTTTTTTGCTCATCCATTAACTCATCAAACTTAGCGTTATCAATTTTTAAATCTTTATCTCTTAACATATCTTCTGTTAAATCTAATGGGAAACCATAAGTATCATAAAGTTTAAAAGCAACATCTCCTGAGAATATCTCTTTTGTTTTTGCTAATTCTTCATTAAAAATACTCATACCTAACTCAATAGTTTTAAAGAATCTTTCTTCTTCAAGGGTTAATTGTTCTTTTATATAATCTGCTTTTTCATTTAAATCAGTATAGTGAGAGCCTAAAATATTACATAAAGTATCATAAACTTTTGCTAAGAATGGTTTTCTAAATCCTAATAAATATCCATGTCTTACTGCTCGTCTTAAAATTCTTCTAGAAACATAAGGTCTTCCTTCATTTCCAAATAAAATTCCTTGAGATAACATAAATGATGTTGCTCTTAAGTGATCTGCAATTACTCTGTATGAACCAATAGTTTCTTCATTAGCAGTTTTACCAGCCAACTCTTCAATTTTTTTGATAATTGGTTGGAAGTTTGATGAATCAAAGTTATTTAAAACACCTTCTTTAATAGCAATAACTCGCTCTAATCCCATTCCTGTATCAATTGAAGGTTTTGGAAGTGGAACTAGTGTTCCATCTTTTTGTCTGTCATATTGCATAAATACTAGGTTCCAGATTTCTAAGAATCTATCACCTTCTCCACCTAAGTAATCTTCATCTGAATTGAAGTGTTCAGAACCTTGGTCATAGAATATTTCACTACAAGGACCACAAGCTCCCGTATCACCCATAGACCAGAAATTATCTTTATCGCCAAATCTTTTTATTCTAGAAGCATCAATATGTTCTTGCCATAATTCATATGCTTCATCATCACTTTCATGAATTGTTACCCATAGTTTATCTACAGGAAGTTCAAGATTAACAGTTATGAATTCCCATGCATATGCAATAGCTTCTTTTTTAAAATAATCTCCAAAAGAGAAATTTCCTAACATTTCAAAAAGTGTATGATGCCGTGCTGTATAACCAACATTTTCTAAGTCATTATGTTTTCCTCCAGCTCTTATACATAATTGACAAGAAGTTGCAGTTGGGTTCTCAGGTCTAGGAATTGCTCCTGTAAAAATATCTTTAAACTGTACCATTCCAGCATTTGTAAACATAAGTGTTGGGTCATCAGGAACTAATGGCATTGAAGAAACAATGTCATGCCCTTTATTTTTAAAAAACTCTAAATACTCTTTTCTAATATCCATGTGAATCATCCGTGTTAAATTTTTAGATATGTTATCAAAAAATTGATTTATAAAAGATTAGTGAACTATTAATATAGAGATAAAACTTATTTTAAGTTATTTAGGGCTATAATCAATGAGTTTAATTTATAATTAACTTAAATAAACGGAAATTAACTATAATAATAAAAAGGAAATAAAATGGCAAAATATACAGAATTAACTCCATCAAACTTTGAAGAAATTACTAATAGTGGTGTATCTATGGTTGACTTTTGGGCTCCATGGTGTGGACCTTGTAGAATGATTGCTCCTGTGATTGAAGAATTAGCAGAAGAGTTCGAAGGTAAAGCTAATATTTGTAAAGTAAATACAGATGAAGAGCAAGACTTAGCAGTAAAATATGGAATCAGATCTATTCCAACTATCATTTTCATGAAAGATGGTGAAGTTGTTGATCAAATGGTTGGTGCTTCTTCTAAACAAGCATTCACGGACAAAATTAATTCTTTAATTTAATAAATACTATCAATTTTTTAAAAAAGGTAAGACTTTTATAGTCTTACCTTTTTTTATGTCTAAAAACTAGCAAAATAACAAAATAAAAAATATTTTACAAAAGTCATATTAAGGTCATTTATCTTCTTTATCATTTCAGTATAAATAAATTGAAAAAAAAGGAGTTTATTATGACACTAAGTAATAATATGAAAATGGCACTACCAATTATAATTGCAATTGTAGTTGCTATTTTACCAACACCTGAAGGGTTAAGTGTAAATGCTCACTATTTCTTTGCAGTATTTTTAGGAGTAATTGTAGGCTTAATTTTAGAACCAATTCCCGCAGCTTTAATAGGTTTAACAGGAGTCTCATTTGCTGCTGTATTTGGTCTTGTAGGTGAAACTGCAAAAGCTAGTCGTTCTTGGGCTTTAAGTGGTTTTTCAAATGGTGTAATTTGGTTAATCTTTGCAGCATTTATGTTCGCTCTTGGTTATAGAAAATCAGGCTTAGGAAAAAGAATAGCTTTACTTTTAGTAAAATTACTTGGAAAAACTACACTGGGACTTGGATATGCAGTTGCTTTTGCAGATGGAATTTTAGCTCCATTTATGCCTTCAAATACTGCAAGAAGTGCAGGGACTATTTTCCCAATTGCTATTAATATTCCACAAATGTTTAACTCTACTCCAGATGAGAACCCGCGAAAAATTGGTTCTTATATTTCATGGGTAGCAATTGCAGCAACTTGTGTGACTAGTTCTATGTTCTTAACAGCACTAGCTCCAAATTTATTAGCAGTATCTTTAGTGGAAAAAAGTACAGGTATTGCAATTGAATGGGGACAATGGTTTAGTACATTAGCAATTATAATGATTCCACTATTTTTGCTTGTACCTTATTTAACTTATATAGTTTACCCTCCTGAACAAAAAAAATCTCCAGAAGCACCAGCTTGGGCTGCTAAAGAGTTAGTTTCAATGGGACCTATTAGTAAAAAAGAGCTAATAATGTTAGGACTTGGATTACTTGCACTTGTTATGTGGATATTTGGTAAACAAATTGGAGTAAATGGTACAACAGCAGCACTTGCAGTATTATGTTTACTAGTTTTAACAGATGTAATTACATGGGAAGATGTTATTACTAATAAAGCTGCTATAAATGTATTTATCTGGTTTGCTACTTTAGTTGCAATGGCATCAGGTTTAAAACAAGTTGGTTTCTTAAAATGGGCGGCAGGCTTAATTGCAGGTGGTTTAGTTGGAATGGATCCAGTTTCAATAGTAATACTTTTAGTTGTATTATTTTTTGTGTTCCATTATTTCTTTGCAAGTGTTACAGCACATACTGTGGCACTTTTACCACTATTTTTAGGAGTTGCGGCAAATTTATTACCTGGTGAAATGATTCAACCTTTAGCTTTACTTCTTGTAGGTTCTTTAGGTCTTATGGGAATTTTAACACCATATGCAACTGGACCATCACCGATTTGGTATGGAGCAGGATATATTTCACAAGCAACATGGTGGAAATTAGGAGCAATTTTTGGTGCTATTTATCTAGGAGCATTAGTATTACTTGGATTTGCTATTCTTTAAACTATTTATACATTTTAGAAAATATATTCATTATAAAAGGTATCACGTTATTCTTGGTACCTTTTTTATATCTAATAGTTAGCAATAATCTACTATAATTGCTAAATGAAAAAACTACTAATTATTTATTTCCTCTTATCAACTTTTCTTTTCGCAAATAGTTCTATTTTAATTATTAGTTCTTATCATAAAGGCTATGAATTTAGTGATAATATAATTTCAGGATTAGAAAAAGAGTTATATAAACATCAAGATATTGATTTTAATTTGTTATATATGGATGCAAAAAGAATTACATCTGATGAATACTTTAAAAACTTAAAAAACCTTTATAAGGTTCAACTACAAAGTCGTAATTATGATTTAGTAATAGCAATAGATAGATTTGCATATGATTTTGTTTTACAAAATTATCATGAATTCTTTTTAGATGAAGCTGTTTTAGCTGTTGGTATTGAGAATTTTTCATCAATAAAAGCTAAAAAATATGGCGTAGAAAATAAAGTATCTGCATTAATCGAAAAAAGAGATTTATCCTCAAATGTTAAACTAATAGAAATGATAATTCCTACAGTTAAAAAACTATATGTGCTAAATGACAAAAGTATAAATGCAAAACATACAGAACCTTTAATAAAAGAGTTATTTGATGAGTTTGATAATAAATATAAACTAATTTATTTAAGAGAAAATAGTTTAGAAGATTTAGAAGAACGATTTTCAAAGTATGAAGAGAATAGTGCAATTTTATTTATTCGGTTCTATAAAAATAATGATGGAAAATTAAATAAAAACCAAGCAATACAAAAGTTTATTAATAACTCAAAAGTACCAGTATTTATTACAGATTCAATTTTTAATAAAAAAGGTGCAGTTGGTGGGAAAATAGTAGATCTGGAGAAGTTTGGAAATAAAGCAGGTTTAATGGCTTTAGATATATTGGAAAATAAAAACTATGAAATTAAAAGTTTTGATGATTTAAATTATGTATTTGATGCTAAAAAATTAGATCAGTTTACACTTGCTGTAAATCAAGTTCCTTATAAATATGAAATAGTAAATAGAAGACTAACCTTTTATGATAAAAATAGAGGCTTAATAGATTTCGTTTTTACTATATCTCCTATACTAGTTCTTTTAATAATTGGATTGTTTCATAATATATATTTGAGAAAAAAAACAGAAAAGATGCTACTTCAAAGAATAGAGTTTGACTCAGTACTTTTAAATGCAATAGAAAGCCCAATCTTTTGGCAAAATAAAGATGGAAAGATTATTGACTCAAATAAAAAATTTTGTAATTTTCTTTCTTTACAAAGTGAAGATATTTATGGCAAGAAGTTAGGTGATTTTAAAAATAATGAAAATGCATTAAAGCTTTTATCTATTTTAGATAAATATAAAGAAAATAAAAAACAAAATACTGTTTTTAAATTTCAAACTTCAAAGAATGAAAAGAAAATATATTTTATAAAACAAACTTTGTATTGTGATAGCAAGACTAAAGAGACAGGAACGGTTACCATTTTCACAGATATTACAAAAGAAAAAGAGTATGAAGTTGAAAGAGAAAAAAATCAAGAGTTTGTTATTCAACAGTCAAAGTTAGCTGAAATAGGGGAAATATTTTCTTCAATTGCACATCAATGGAAATCACCACTAGTTGAGATTACAACAATAGCACAAGAAAGTTTTTATTCTTCAAATACTAATAAAAATGAAGATGAATCTTATGTAAAAGATATAATGACACAAGTTGATTATATGAATAAAACAATTAATGATTTTCAAAATTTTATAGTGCCTTCTAATAAAAAGAAAGTGTTTGATGCAAAAGAATCACTTGATTCAATTTTACAAATCGTAAATCATAATATTAAATATAACTATATAGATGTAAGTATAAAAGTTCTTGAAAATACTAACACAAATATTTATGGATATAGAAATGAGTTTATGCAATCAACTCTAAATATAATTAATAATGCAAAAGATGAACTTTTAAAAAATGATTTAAAAAACAGAAAAATAGATATAGAGTTTTATAATAAAGAGAATAAACTTTTTATAACAATCCAAGATAATGCAGGTGGAATTGAAACATCTAAATTAAAAAAGATTTTCAAGCCATATTATTCTACAAAAAAAGATGGACATGGAATTGGTTTATATATGGCAAAAATGATTATTGAAGATAAAATGAATGGTAAAATAGAAGTAGAGAATATAAAAGATGGAGCATGTTTTAAAATGATTTTAGGAAATGTAGAATGAAGGTATTAATATTAGAAGATAATGAAAGATTATTAAATGTAATGAAAATGGCCTTAGAAAAAGAAAGCTATAAAGTTGACACTTTTATCGATGGAGATTTAGCTTTAAATGTTCTTGATAATGGATATAACTGTTTTATTTTAGATATTAATGTTCCTAATATTGATGGTATCTCTTTACTTGAACTATTAAGAATTAATCATAAAGAAACTCCTGTGATTATAATTAGTTCAAATCATGACTTGGAAAAAATTCAAAAATCATATGAATTAGGTTGTAGTGATTATATAAAAAAACCTTTTTACATTTTAGAACTAGTTCAAAAAGTAAAAAAACTGTGTGTAATACAAAAAAGATTTTTAAAATTTGATGAGGTTTATGAATTTGATTTTATAAATCATATTTTATATGAAAATAATAAAGAGATTGAATTAACTAAAAAAGAGATACTTTTTTTAGAACTTTTTTCAAAAAACTTACATCATGTAGCAACTTATGAAGAGATTGGTGAATATGTATGGGAAGGTGACGATACAAATCTTACAAATATAAGAGCTATGATAAAAAGATTAAGAAAGAAAATACCAAATGATGCAATTGTTATAACAAAAGGGATGGGATACTCCTTAAATAAGGATGTAAAACTGGTATAAAAGCACCTAAATAAGATATATATTATTATAAGATAAAATTTATCTTATAGTTTAAGGTTTGATTAAACTATAACTTACAAATATTTTAGTATTATTAGCTTTTTAATAAATACTATAAATTATAAATAATAGAATAAAAGGAAATTGATATGTTAGATTTAGCGATTATTGGAGGAGGACCTGCAGGATTAACAGCTGGTCTTTATGCAACTAGAGGTGGTTTAAATAATGTTACTATGTTTGAAATGGGTATGCCAGGGGGACAAATTACTGGTTCTTCTGAAATAGAAAACTACCCAGGACAAAGTGAAATTGTATCTGGAATGGATTTAATGGAAAATTGGCCAGAACAATGTAAAAGATTTGGTTTAAAACATGAAATGAACCAAATTACTACAGTAAAAAAAGATGGTGATATTTTTAAACTTACTACAGTAGATGGTAAAGAGTATGAAGCAAAAACTGTTTTAATGGCAACAGGTTCTGTTCCTAGACGTGCTGGTTTTAAGGGTGAAGATGAATTATTTGGTAGAGGTATTTCTACTTGTGCTACTTGTGATGGTTTTTTCTATAAAGGAAAAGAAGTTGCAGTTGTAGGTGGTGGTGATTCAGCTTTAGAAGAAGCAGTTTATTTATCAAAAATGTGTTCAAAAGTTTATTTAGTACATAGACGTGATACTTATAGAGCCGCGCCTTCAACAATTGCACATATGAAAGCAGCAGAAAATATTGAAGAAGTTACAAATGTTGATATTGAAGAAGTATTTGGTGATGTTTCTGGGGTATTAGGATTAAAAGTTAAATCAAAAGTAACTGGTGAAATTAGAGATTTACCAACACCTGGTGTATTTGTATTTGTTGGTAGAAATGTACTAAATGATCCATTAAAACAAGAAGACGGATCATTTTTATGTGAGACAAATGAAGCTGGAGAAGTTATTGTTGATTTAAGAATGAGAACAAATATACCAGGTTTATATGCAGCTGGTGATATTAGAATTGAAGCATCAAAACAAGTTGTTTGTGCAGCAGGTGATGGTGCTACAGCAGCAGTAAATATTATTGAATATATTGGATAAAAGGGAAACTATAAAATATGATTAAAGTAGGAATTCTAGGAAGTACAGGAAGAGTTGGTTCATTATTAATTGATGATTTAGAACATGACGAGCAAGCAAGAGTTGCTGCTGTTCATGTTTTTGATAAATTAACAAAGCAATTACCAGAAGATACAGTTGTTACAAATGATATGAAAGTATTATTTGATTCTTCAGATGTAATTATTGATTTTTCAGCTCCTGGTGCGACTGAAGCTTTATTAACAGAAGTTGTTGAAAATGGTGCTAGAAAGCCTTTGGTAATTGCTACTACTGGATTTACTAAGCATCAACAAAATTTATTAATTGAAGCTAGTAAACTAGTTCCTATTCTTTATGCAACTAATATGAGTTTAGGAGTAGCTGTTTTAAATAAATTAGTTGCTCTTGCCTCTGCTACATTAAGAGATTTTGATATTGAAATTGTTGAACAACATCACAAACATAAAGTAGATTCACCTTCAGGAACTGCTTTAACACTTGCAGAGCATGCAGCTGATGCTAGAGCATTAGATCTTGATGAAGTTAGAGTTTCAGGACGTGATGGACAAATTGGTGCTAGAACTAAAGATGAGATTGCAGTTATGGCACTAAGAGGTGGAGACATCGTAGGACGTCATACTGTTGGTTTATATAATGATGGTGAATTTTTAGAATTAAATCATACAGCAACATCAAGAAACACTTTTTCAAAAGGTGCTATAAAAGTTGCTAAATGGATTATTGGAAAAGAACCAAAATTATACTCAATCAACGACGCTTTAGGTCTATAAAAATTAAACAATAAAATAAAATAAAACTAAAAGAAAAAAGATATTTTCACTTTCACTTTTTTCTTTTTTATAAGGTTAAATAAATGTGCGCAATAGTTGGAATTTATGGTAATGATAATGCTGCTAGACTAGCTTCTTTAGCTTTGTTTTCAATGCAACACAGAGGTCAAGAAGCAACAGGTATTTCATCATCATGTGATGGAAAGATTCATACGATTAAAAACAGAGGTCTAGTTTCAGATGTATTTAGAGAGTCTGCATTAAAAGTACTAAAAGGTAATATGGCTATTGGTCATAACAGATACTCAACAGCTGGTGGAGATTCTATTTTAGATGCACAACCAGTTTTTGCTAAATATAAACTTGGTGAAATATCTATTGTTCACAATGGTAACTTAATCAATAAAGACGAGGTAAGAAAAGACCTAATTGATAAAGGTGCTATTTTCCAAACAGGAATGGATACTGAAAATTTAATTCATCTAATTGCTAAAAATACAAAAGATAGATTAAGATATAGAATTAAAGAAGCTTTAGAGAGAACTGTTGGAGCATATTGTTTTATTGTTCAATCACGTTCAAAACAATTTGTAATTAGAGATAAACATGGTATTAGACCATTATCTTTAGGAAAATTAAAATCAGGTGGTTATATAGTAGCTTCTGAAACTTGTGCTTTTGATTTAGTAGATGCTACATTTATAAGAGATGTTAGACCAGGTGAAATGCTAATTTTTAGTGAAGATTATGATGAGCCAGAGTCAATCCAACTTTTTGAACCTGAATTTAGACCATGTGCATTTGAATATGTATATTTTGCACGTCCTGATTCTGAAATTGATGGTAAAAATGTATATAAAACTAGAGAAAATATGGGTAGAGCATTAGCAAAAAATGATTCTACATCAGAAGCTAAATATGATATGGTTATACCAGTTCCAGATTCAGGAGTTCCAGCAGCACTTGGATATGCGGCACAAAGTGGAATTCCTTTTGAATATGGAATAATTAGAAATCACTATGTTGGTAGAACATTTATTGAACCAACACAAGAGATGAGAAACTTAAAAGTACGAATGAAACTTTCACCTATGAAATCTTTAATTGCAGGAAAATCACTACTTGTTATTGATGATTCAATTGTTCGAGGTACTACATCTAAAAGAATTGTAAAAATGCTTAAAGATGCAGGTGCAAAAGAAGTACATTTTAGAGTTGCCTCTCCTGAAATTAAATTCCCTTGTTATTATGGTATTGATACACCTAATAAAGAAGAGCTTATTTCTAATAATATGCTAAAAGATGAAGTGAAAGATTATATTGAGGCTGATTCTTTAGAATACTTATCAGTTGATGATTTAGTAAATGCAATAGGTAATGACAGAAATTATGCACTTGAAAGTTTTGACGGAGATTATTTCGTAAAGAACTAAAATGAGTATATACTTATCAATAGATAAAACTTAATTTATCTATTGTTGTAGGAGTAGATAATGAAAGAAGTTTTTGATGGTAATTTATATTTATTCTTTACATATAATAAGTTAAATAAAAAAGATATTCAAACAGAAAAGAAAAATGATTTTTCAGAAAAATACTTAACTCTTTTAAATAAACAGTTTGATTTAGAAATCACTAATAATATAGGAAAAGAAATCCAAAGAACTTATTTAGATTCCTTGGACTTTTATTATTTAGATGATAATGAATCTTTAGATATAAATAAAACTGAAAAAGCACATATATTTATAAGTAGTGATAAGATAACAGGTCTAACAATAGTTACTATTGTTTTTTTTAAAACAAAAATAGAAATATCACAGATACTAGATAGACTTTCTCAAAATAATATTAAAATATGTATTGATAATAAAGATATTTCTTTAGAAGAGTACTTAAAAAGTGAATATGATTTAGAATACTTAGGTAGTAGTAAGGCCTGTATCTCAACAAACAAAGAAATAGATGATAAGTTATATCCAAATTACTTTGCAAATGAAACATTTGATTCTCAAACAATGAACGCTTCACTAAAACAAGATAAATATTTCAAAAATACAAACGATAATATTGCACAATACAACAGTAGTGATCTATATGCTGCCAAAAATACAGTAATAAGAATCGATAAAAGAGAGAATTATCCAAATAAACTAAAAAGTGATATTATCTTTTTATTTATAATGGAAGTTTTAATGTTTAAAGAGTGTGCTATAAATAGGGCAAATAATAAGATGCTAAAACAGTTAACTAAAAAAGAAAAAATTGATATAAATGAATTAGATGTTTTATATGATGAGTTTAGTAAAACTGTTGCTTTTTGGGATATTAGCATTTTCAAATACGTCTCTGCACAGAATCTTGCTAATGAACTAGAAATAAAATTTGAAACAAAAGAAAAATATAATCAATATAAACAGTATCAAGATTTTATAAATAATAAAATTAATGTAAAGCAAACGATTGAACTACAACGGGAAAATATGATTTTATTTAGTATTGCGCTTATAGTTTTTATTTTTGAAGTATATGGTTTTTTAAAAGATTTTTCAACAAAAAGTTATTCTTTATCTATCTCCTTTTTTGTATTAATTACTATAATCTTCCTTAAAAATTGGAAAAGAAAAACATGATAAAGGAAGAGGTATTATTAAGTATAATTGAAAATAAGAACTTTCAAAACAATAAAAAACTTTTACTTGAAGTTATAGATAAAATACTTGATGAAGATACATCTAACTATAAAATAGATCGACTAGTATTTATTAAAAATAAAATTATAAAAGATGATGAAGTTGTTAGTAAAGAAATTGAAATTGAAATTATTTATACATATTTCTTGCTTAATGATTTAAAAATGTTTGAATATTTTTTTAATCATTTAAATACTTTGTATTTAAAAAATATGAATAAAGCTTACTTGTATACTATCAAAGATTTTGAAAAAAATCATTGGAGCATTTATGATGTTGTACTTGATTCTGTTCGTTTATCTGCTAAGTTAATTGAAAATTATGAAATAGATAATGATGAAATTAAACATTGGGTTAATATTAGAAAAAAAAATAAAGAGTTATATTTAGCTTTTGTAATTTCAGGAATAATTGTTGCACATATTGGTGGCATTGCTATTAATATTTCAGAATATAAATTAATGAAAAAAGGCACTCTAAATGAAGTAGATCTAAAAAATGGAACTTATAATATTAATAATATTAAATACATATATATTCCTACAATTGTTATTGAAAAAGAGTTTAGAAAACCACAATTATTAAAAAAGTTATTATCTTCATTTTTTGAAATTCTACTAAAATATAAGAACTTAGAATCAATTATTATTAATGTATATTCTCTTGAGGGTAAAAAGTTATCAGAAAGATTAGGATTTAAATTTGTTACTTCTCATAATGATGGTGGAAAAGTATATATATTAGATAAATCAAAAATAGATGATTTAAAAGTTTTTAATAAAAAATTATCTAGATAATTATTAGGAATAAATCCCAATAACTATTTGATTTTAAGAAGATAATCAACTACATTATCAATAAATGCATCATGTTTTCTATCTTTTCTGTATGCAATATATAGTTTTCTTACCATTTTTTGATTACTAATTCTTGATTCATATAATGCGCCAGATTTTAATAATGAATCAATTGCATTTCTTGAAACAATTGAAACTGTTGGTGTAATACTTTTATCTGAGTGTAAAACTGTTTGAACAATAGTAGTAGCACTTGTAACTTCACTTGTAACATCAAAAGTATCACAGTCAGGGAAATTCGCCTTATCAAGATTCTCTTTAAATAATAATCTTGTATTTGATTCAGGATTTCTGCAAACCCATTTATATGATAATAAATCTTCAGCTTTTGCTTTTGCAGGTAATTTTTGGTTAGAGAATATTACTATTTCATCTTCCATCCATTCTCTATAAATAATATCATCATTAGGCACATAGTTTTCAACTAGTGCTATGTCTATTTTTTTATCTAATAGATCTTCTATTGCTTCATGTGAAACTGAAACATTTATTGAAACTTCATTATTAATATTCTCTTTTAAATTATTTAAAAATCTTGGTAAAATATAATTTCCAATAATAAACGATGCTCCAAATATAAAAGTAACATCTTTATTCATAATCTTAAGTAATTCTTTTTCCCCATTAGTTACACATTTTTCTATTTTTAAGGCAATAGAATAAAGCATTTGACCTTCTTTTGTAAGTCTTATACCATTTTTCTTTCTATCAACTACTTGAACATCAAGATAGTCTTCAATAAATCGCATTTGTTGTGTTACTGCAGGTTGTGAAATACCAAGTTTTGCTGAAGCTTTTGAAAAAGATTTTTCTCTAACTACTGTTAGAAATGTCTGTAATTTTGCAAAATCTGTTAGCATTATTTCCTCCGTATAAAAATTTATATTTATCATAACATTTATTTATACATAGAATAATTAAGAATAATGAATTTATTTAATATATGCTATAATATTTATATTAACGGGAGAAGAAATGTCTGAAAATTTATTATCATTATTAAATGATTCGCAAAAAAGTGCAGCTGAACATATAGATGGTTCACTACTTATACTTGCAGGTGCTGGTTCTGGAAAAACAAAAACTATTACTACAAGATTAGCTTATTTAATTTCAATAGGAATAGATCCAAGTTCAATATTAACACTGACTTTTACAAATAAAGCCGCTTCTGAAATGAGAGAAAGAGCTTATAGTTTAATAGATCAATCATCATTAAATACTCCCCCATTATTGTGTACTTTTCATAAGTTTGGATTATTGTTTCTAAAATTTCATATGAGTGAACTTGGAAGAAAAAACAATTTTATTATAATTGATACAGATGATAAAAAAAGAATTATAAAGTCAATTGATAAAGAAATCACAACGGCACTTTTAGTTTCAGAAATCTCTAAATATAAAAATACATTAATTTCCCCAACTGAGGCAATAGCAGCAGCTCAATTAAAACTATATCAACAAATAGCACTTGTATATCAAAAATATCAAGAGTATTTACTAAAAAACAATTTAGTAGATTTTGATGATTTATTATTATTACCTTATGAAATATTAAAAAAGAATGAAAAATTAGCAGAGCAAACTAGCCAAAGATATCAATATATTATGGTTGATGAGTACCAAGATACAAATGAACTTCAATATAGACTATTAAGATTGTTATGTGCAACACACAATAATCTTTGTGTAGTTGGAGATGATGACCAAAGTATTTATGGTTGGAGAGGTGCTACTATTAAAAATATTTTGAATTTTTCAAAAGATTTTGATGATACAAAAGTAGTAAAACTAGAAAAGAACTATCGTTCAACTGATACTATCTTAAATCATGCCAATCAACTAATTGAACACAATCGAGATAGATTAGGTAAAAAACTGGTGGGTACAAGAAAAAAAGGTGATTCTATAAAAGTTTATGAATCACATGATGAAAATGAAGAAACTAGAAAATTAATTGATGATATTAAATCTTTATTAGATAATGGAACTAGTGCAAAAGATATTGCTGTATTATTTAGAGTAAATGCACTTTCAAGATCACTTGAAGAAGGTTTTAATAAAGCTGGATTAAACTATAAACTTGTAGGTGGAATGAAGTTTTATGAAAGAGCTGAAATAAAAGATTTAATAGCTTTCTTTAGAATACTTACAAATGCAAATGATAACTTCTCTTTAAAAAGAATTGTAAATAAGCCAAAACGTGGTATTGGTAAAACAACAATTGATAAACTTGAAGCAAAATCAATAGAAACACAGAAACCTATTTTCCAACTTATTCAAGAGTTAAATCCTGATGAATTATCAGGTATTGTTGGCAAGAAGAATTCAAGAACATTAAAAGTATTTGAAGCTTCAATAATGGACTTAAAAGATATCTTAAATGAATCAAAAATGAAGTTTTTAGACTCTTTTGAAGAAACTTTTGACTATAGAGCATCATATGACAATATTCCAGATGGTTTTGAAAGACAAGGAAACGTTGATGAGTTCTATGGATATATAAGAGATTACTTTATGCAAAATCCTCATTTAGAATTAAAAGATTTTTTAAATGAAATTGCACTAGAGAGTGAAAATGGTGAATATAATAATGAAGCGATTTCAATGATGAGTATTCATGCTTCAAAAGGTTTAGAATTTAAAAACTTATTTATAATTGGACTTGAAGAAGGATTCTTCCCACTAACAGGTGATGGGTCTGATATTGAAGAAGAAAGAAGACTTGGATATGTTGCAGTTACAAGAGCTATGGATACATTAACATTGTCATTTGTTCATTCAAGATTTTATAAAGGTAAACGGGCACTTTTACAAAAAAGTAGATTTTTAAGTGAATCTGGACTTATAAAAGGTTCTTTAACAATTGAAAAGCATTCAGCTTATAGAAAAGGTGATTTAGTACAACACAAGATTTTTGGTATGGGAAGAGTACAAAAAGCAAATAAGGCTGGTAAAGACTATAAACTTACTATAAACTTTGGCGGAACATCAAGAGATATCTTATCATCTTTTGTTGAGAAAATATAAAGTAAACTAGTTAATAATGCAAAAGAGATTATATAATAAAGAACCATTAAATAAATTAGTGGTTGTTAAAAAACCCATTTTTACAAGTTCTAATTCATATTTAAATAAAATTAAAAGAAAATACAAAAATAAAAAAGCAGGATTTAGTGGTACGCTTGATCCCTTTGCTTGTGGATGTTTAATAGTAGCTTTTGGACAATATTCAAAGCTATTTAAATACTTTTCAAAAACTCCAAAAACATATAAAGCAGTTATTTGGTTAGGTGTTGAGTCTGATTCTTTTGATATAGAAAATGTAACAAGTATAAATGAAACAAGAACTTTAGATAAGCAAAGTATTATAAAAGAGATTGAAAAGCTAAAAGGTGAAATAGAATATACACCTCCAAAATTTTCAGCAAAAAAAATTGATGGAAAAAGAGCTTATAATTTAGCAAGAGAAGGTGTTGAGTTTGAAATGAAAAAATCTATTATGAATATAGTAGATACAAAATTCATAAACTATAATCACCCCTTTTTAACATTTGAAGCAAGTGTTAGTGAGGGTTCATATATTAGGTCTTTGGCACAAATATTATGTGATAGATTAAATACAAAAGGAACACTGTCTTATTTAGAGAGATTAAATGAAGGTAAGTTTTTTTATGAAAATGAAAAAGATTTAAATCCATTAGATTATCTAGATATTCCAACTATAAGTTATCTAGGGACAAAACAGTGGCTATTTGATGGAAAAAAAATTTCAATTGATTATTTAGAAACAAAAGAAGATGGAAAATATTTAATTGTTTTTGATGATTTCTTTAGTATTGTTGAAATTATTGACAAAGAAGTTAATTACTTATTAAATAAGGTACTTAGATGAATACTTTTAAATCATATGCAAAAGTAAATATTTTTTTAAAAATTTCTGATAAGAGAGATACATATCATGAACTCGTATCACGGTTTGTACGAGTTCATAATCTGTATGATTGTATGTCGTTTGTTAAAACTAATAAGAAGGCATTTAAAATTATAGGTAATTTTGGATGTAAATTAGAATCAAATACTGTATATAAAGCATACAATTTATTAAAAAAATACAAAGGTGTTGAAGAATTCTTCAATATATATAGTGTAAAAGTGAAAAAAAATATACCAGAATTTGCAGGTTTAGGAGGAGGTAGTTCAAATGCTGCTACTTTCTTAATTATGGTAAATAAATATTGTGAATTAGACTTATCAAAAGATGAACTTTGTAAAATGGCACTACAAATTGGAGCGGATGTTCCTTTTTTTGTTTATGAATATGATAGTGCAAATGTAACAGGAATTGGTGAAATTGTAGAAAAGTTTGAAGAAGAAGTTTTAGATATAGAAACTATTACACCTAAAATAGAGTGTAATACTGGAGAAATATTTAAAGTTTTTAGAGAGAAGTTTTATAAACAAGTTTCAAAAGAAGAAGAAAAACGCTTATTATCTATGAACTCTTTAGATATTTTAAAAGAGTTTGATATATATAAAGCAAATGATTTATACGAACCAGCAATTACTACAAAACCAGAATTAAAAGAATATGCAAAAAAAGATTGGTATTTTAGTGGTAGTGGAAGTTCATTTTTTAAGGTAAATAATGGCTAAGAAAAAAGAAGAAAAAAAGAATTTAGTATTTAAAAATAAAAAAGCTTTTCATGATTTTACAATTCTTGAATCAATGGAAGCTGGTATTGTTCTTGAAGGTAGTGAAGTAAAAGCATTAAGAGAAGGTAGAGCTAATCTAAAAGATTCCTTTATTCGTATTGTAAAAGGTGAAGTTTTCTTATTTAATATGCATATTTCTCACTTAAGTACAGCTCATACTACTTATAGACCTGATGAAAGAAGAGAAAGAAAGCTTTTATTACATAATAAACAAATAGCAAAACTTTTTGTAAAAGTTACAAAAGATGGTATTTCTATTGTTCCTTTAAAGATGTATTTCAATGATAGAAATAAAGTAAAGGTACAAATAGCAACAGCTGAAGGTAAAAAACTTCATGACAAAAGAGAAGATTTAAAGAAAAAAAGTATGCAAAGAGAGACTCAAATTGCTCTTAAGAATTGGAAGTAATTAAGTAAAATTATTACTTCTTCTTTAATAGCTTTAACAAGACAAAAAATAATTATTTTTTTTAAAGAAAATTTGAAAAGATTTAATTTAAACTCAAAAATTCAAAATTATATTCAAAAAATAAAAATTATCAACTTTTTTAAATCATTTTAGTTTTGATAATTATTATGATTATAGAATATGCCCTAAATACCTAAACAGGACAAAAAGTATCTCTTTTAAAAAAACTCTTTTTTAAACATATTATAAGTTAAAATTATAATTCTTAGAATAAGCCCAAATGATAGTATGAAATTTAATTTTATAATTAAAATCATTATCTTATTTGAACTTAATATTATTTTTAATCAAATATTATTCTTAAATTGTACTAAAATTAAGTAAAAATTTAGAGCACTTTAGTTAATATCAATCCATAAGTGACGTATTGTGACTTGTATATAAAATTAGTAGGAGGAGATTGATGCAAAACGGTGCACAAATTGAGTACGATTACTCAGTTGCAAAAGCCTTTACATTTGCAACAATTTTGTTTGGTATCATAGGTATGACAATTGGTGTTGTACTTGCGTTTCAATTGGCGTTTCCTGAGTTAAATAACTTAGCTGGGGAGTATGGTACATTTAGTAGATTAAGACCTTTACACACTAATGGTGTTGCATTTGGTTTTACTTTAAGTGGTGTTTTTGCTGGATGGTATTACATTGGGCAAAGAGTATTAAAAGTTTCTTTAAAAGAATCTCCATTTTTAATGGGTGTTGCAAAATTACATTTTGCACTTTATTTTATCACTATTCTTTTAGCAGTAGTAACTCTATTTATGGGTTATACTACATCTAAAGAGTATGCTGAATTAGAATGGCCATTAGATATCTTAGTTGTTGTATGGTGGGTTTTATGGGGAGTATCAATCTTTGGACTAATTGGAATTAGAAGAGAAAGAACTCTATATATTTCATTATGGTACTTCATTGCTACTTTTATTGCAATTGCAATGTTATATTTATTTAATAACATGGAAGTTCCAACTGCATTAGTATCAGGATATGGTTCATGGATGCATTCTGTTTCTATGTATGCAGGTACAAATGATGCCTTAGTACAATGGTGGTATGGACACAATGCTGTTGCATTCGTTTTCACAACTCCAATTATTGCATTAATTTATTATTTCCTACCAAAAGAATCTGGTCAAAATGTTTATTCATATAAACTTTCGATCTTAGCTTTCTGGGGATTAATGTTTGTTTATTTATGGGCTGGTGGTCACCACCTTCTTTATTCAACTGTTCCTGACTGGATGCAAACTATGGGTTCTGTAATGTCAGTTGTATTAATCTTACCATCATGGGGATCTGCTATTAATATGCTTTTAACTATGAAAGGTGAATGGCAACAGTTACAAACTAATACACTAATTAAGTTTATGGTATTAGCATCAACATTCTATATGTTATCAACTATTGAAGGTCCAATTCAAGCGATCAAATCAGTAAATGCAATTGCACACTTTACAGATTGGATTCCAGGTCACGTTCATGATGGTGTTTTAGGATGGGTTGTATTTATGATTATGGCTTCATTATTCCATATGGTTCCAAGAATGTATAAAAGAGAACTTTATTCTAAATCATTAATGGATACACAATTCTGGTTACAAACTACAGGTATCGTTTTATACTTTACTTCTATGTGGATTGCAGGTATTACTCAAGGTATGATGTGGAGAGCATATGATGAATATGGTTCTTTAGTTTATTCATTCATTGATACAGTAACTGTATTACAACCATATTATACAATTAGAGCAGTTGGTGGGTTATTGTACCTTATTGGATTCTTTATGTTTGCATTTAATATTTATAAAACTATTAAATGTGGAAGAGTACTTGATAAAGAACCAACAAACGCTACACCTGTAGCTGCGTAAGAAAAGGAGAAAATATGTTTCATTGGTTTGAACAAAGACCGTTTTTCTTTGCGGTACTAGTATTCGTGTTTGTTGCATTTGCAGGTATTATTGAAATTATTCCAGATTTTGCAAAACAAAGTAGACCTACTGTTGGTACTAAACCTTATTCAGTTTTAGAACTAGCTGGTAGACAAGTTTATATTAAAGATTCGTGTAATGCTTGTCATTCACAATTAATTAGACCATTTAAATCAGAAACTGATAGATATGGTATGTATTCATTATCTGGTGAGTATGCTTATGATAGACCATTCTTATGGGGATCAAAAAGAACTGGACCAGATTTAATGAGAGTTGGTAATTATAGAACTACTGACTGGCATGAAAATCACATGATGGATCCAGCATCTGTTGTACCTGGAACTGTTATGCCAGCATATCCTCATCAATTTGAGAATATTGTTGATTTAGATACAGCATATGCTGAAGCTTATACAGTTAAAACTGTTTTTGCTACTCCATATGATCAAGATTTAGATGGTGATGGTAAAGTTGACGTTGAGCTAGGTGAACATGCAACTGCGATTGCAAAAGCAAAAGCTGATGCACAACTTATTGCAGCTGATATGAAAAACAAAGCTGTAAAAGATGCTGTTGCAAATGGTCAGATTCCTGAAATAGTTGCATTAATTGCATATTTAAATTCTTTAAAATAAGAGGTTAATAAATGGATTATGAAACATTATTGAACATACAAGGTTATGCAAAGTTCTTTTTAATTTTATTTGTATTTGTTGTATTTTATTCTTATGCTTATTCTATATATAAAAGAGATAAAACTGGTGAAACAGATTTTGAGAAGTATTCGAACCTTGTTCATGATGATTCATCATCCTCTTCTCCTCTTGAAGAAAGAACAAATGATATAGATAACAAGGAGAAATAGTATGAAATCTATGGTTATAGGTGGAATTATTCTTGTCATCGCATTAATAGCAGGAACTTACTTTGCAGCAGGTGATGCTTTTATCGGTGATGATTATATTAATAGTTTAACAATGTTAGGTGCGATTGCGATTATTGTAATTACAGTATTCACAACACTTAAATATGTTAACCAAATGAAAAATGATACGGCTAGTGGTGAATTAAAAGATGAAAATTGGGACGGAATTGGTGAATACCAAAATAATGTTCCAACAGGTTGGGCTATTGCATTTATTGGAACAATTATTTGGATGTTCTGGTATATGACAATTGGTTATCCAATTAACAGTTTTTCACAAATTGGTCAATGGAATGAAGAAGCATTAGATTACAATGCGAAGTTTGAAAAGAAATGGGAAAACCCTTCTAAAGAAACTTTAGAAGCAATGGGTCAATCTACATTCTTAGTTCAGTGTTCACCTTGTCACGGTGTAGATGCTGAAGGTATTGAAGGTAAAGCGCAAGATTTAACTAAAAGAATTGCAAAAGAACAAGTTATTCATGTGATTAATAACGGTGCTAATAGTTTAAAAACTGCATATCCAGGTGGAATGCCAGCTGGTATGGCTTTTGGACCTGATGTTGAAATAATTGCTGAATATGTTGCTGGTGGATTTAAAGGTGAACAACCTGCTGCTTATGCTACTTGTGCAGGATGTCATGGTGCAGATGGTAAAGGTATGCCTTACGTTGCTCCAAATATTAGAGAATATGATGATGCTCTTGTAAGTGCTGTGTTAAAAGATGGTAAAAAATCAAATATTGGTATCATGCCAAGTTTTGATGGAAGATTAAATGAAACACAACAAAAAGCTCTTGCTGCATACTTAAGAAGTTTAGGAGAGTAAGATGGCTGGAAATACACAAATGAACGAAAACGAAAGAGGAATCTTTAAGTTAAGTGGTATTACTGGTATGTTAATAGCAACTGTGTTGCTATTAACAATATTAGTTGTATTAACTATTAGTGGTATTAAAGTACAACAAGATCAATCAACTAATTTTTATAAAATTAACCAAGATATTAATGGTTTAACTTCAGGAAGTGTTTTCTCTGATAGAAAACAAAAAACTCCAGAAGAACAAAATAAAAATTATATTCTTGCTAAATAAAAGGAGCTAAGATGGACAGAATTATAGGATTATTACTAGTAGTATCTGCGGTTATGACTTTATATTTTAGTTTTTTTAATGACGCAAAAATATTTATAGGTTAAAATGAAGACTATTAAAAATTTAAGAATAGGAGTGATTTTTTCACTCCTATTTTTTTTATCACAAAATATATTAGCAAATGAGTTTATCTTAAGTGATGATGGATTAATTGATCCAAGAGCACAGGAAAAGATTACAGAAATAGGTTTAGAATCTAAAGAAAAACTAGGCGTAAATATCTACCTTTATGTAAAATCTACTTATGGCTTAGGCGATAAGGTAAAAGGTAAAGATAAGATTATCTATCTAAAAAATCATGAATCAAAGGTATTAGAAAGTTTAAAAAAACCATATGCTTTAATGACTATGTCAATTGATGAACAACATGTAAATTTATTAGTAAGTAAAAGTTTAGAAAAGATTATTGATAAAGATGATATTTTAGATGGATATGTAGTTCCTTTATTAGCATCAAAAGATAAAAACACATTATATGCTAAAGTTAGTGCTGCTACATTAAATGGATATGCTGCAATTGCAGATATTATCGCCGAAGATAAAAAAATCAAATTAGAATCAAGTATTGGAAGTCAAGGTAAAATAGCTAGTACTATTTGGAGAGTTATGATGTATACTCTTGTTGTAATTGGTTTACTTGTTTATACATTTGTAGTTTTAAGAGAAAAGAGAAGAAAATAGATGAAAAGAAATTATTGGCCATTATTATTTATCGGTATTTTTTCATTTACTTTAGGAATGATTATTTGGACTGTAATGAGTGCGATTAAACTTCCTGTAAATGAAGATAAAAGTTTTTTAAAAAGTTA